>BNJU01003264.1_pt1 | contig 75131 bp, 96 predicted proteins | sample 8539281 | NCBI WGS metagenome assembly BNJU01 (sample SAMD00202456, study PRJDB9452) | human saliva metagenome | isolation source: human saliva | place: Japan
CAATGGAAACGCCACCGACATTGTTGACGCCTGCTCGAGCTCGTCCCCGACGACCTGGACATCGAGTCGTCTCGTGGGCCACTACGTGCCCAACCTGGTGGCGCGTCCTTCGCGCTGACCCAGGACTTCGCCCGCTCGATCCTCGAGGTCGTCCCCTCCGAGCCGATTGAGGAGATCCCTGGCCGACTGGGACTCCTGGGTGAAGCGTCCCCACCGAGCTGGCCCGGGTGCTGCTGGTCGGCTCCTGGCCTGGCAGTTCGCATCCCCGGTGCGATGGATCGAGACCCAGGAGGTCCCTGCTGTCCTCCCCGAGCGAGGGCGGCCTGGGGATCGAGCACGTCGTCGAGGTCGGCCTGGCCAATTCGCCCACCCTGGCGAACCTGGCCACCAATACCCTGCGCCTGCCCTCAGCACGCCGGACGCCACGTCACCGTGCACAACGCTCGCCGCGATGAGGCCCGGGTCCTGGCAACCGACACCGACCCGGCCGTCGAGCCCTCACCGAGCCGGAGTTCGACGTCCCGGTCACCGAGGAGCCGGCTTCCGAGACCGGCGCTCCGCGCGAGACCGCCCCGGGCCGAGCAGGCCCCGCTCCCGCGGCCGAGGCCGCACCGCCTCGGCGGCTTTCGCCGCCGGCGGACCGGTGGACGACCCTGTCCCTTCGGCGCGACTGACGCCCTGACGGTGCTCCTGGCCCACGCCTCGCGCATCCGTCCCGAGCAGATCGGCGCCACGACACCACCGAGACGCTCACCAACGGGGTCTCCTCGCGCCGTAACCAGCTCCTCATGGACCTGGGCACCGAGCTCGAGCTCGCCTCCATCGACGGTGCCGCCGACGCCGACATGACCACCCTGGCCGCCACGGTTGCCAAGGGCGCTCGGCTGCAAGGCCTTCGGTCCCGGTCCTCACCGAGGCCATCCGTGTGGGCCTGGGCCGCTCCTGGGCCCCTCCGGCGTGCGCGCCTCCCCGGATCGCCGACCGTGTCACCGGGACCTGGGGCCTGGGACAGGGCTGGGTCTCCCACGTGACCGCCGCTGTGTTCCTGGGCACCCGGGAGAGGAGCCTCCATGCGTGGCGAGGACCTGGCCTCCCTGGGATCCTCGGCCCCGCTGACCAGCGCCGGCGCCGTCGACACCCTCATCGACGCCGCCGTCCAGGCCGTCGCCGCCGATCATGGCGTCGCCGTGTCCAAGCCGAGCGCCGGTGGCGCCGGCGGGCTGTGGTCGACTCGGCCGCCCTGGACGCCTTCGCCCAGAGCGTCACCGGCTGACGAGGGCGTCCTGGCCACCACGGCCCGAACCCTCCTGGACGCCCTGGGCCTGGCCGAGAAGGCCACCGTCCCGGCTGACGCCGACGACGAGGACGCTCCGCACCCGGGCCGCCCTGGCGGCCCTGGACGCCGAGCTCGGGTACCGGATGGGTCAGGTCCGTCACCCCGGCCTTCGCCTCCGAGCGCGCCGTCCTCATCGATGACCGCTGGGCCACCGCCCGTGAGGACGTCGCCCGCCTCGGCTCCGGCGAGACCGACCTGGACGCCTCCCGCCGGCTCCTGGCGCCCCGAGCGCTTCGTGGGCCTGGGGCAGGCGGTGGCACGACCACGCCACCTGGTGGGCGAAGCAGGTCAAAGGGCTCTGAGCTGGCCGATGCCGCCGAGCGCGCCGCCGTCCTGACCGAGATCGCCCAGGCCGCACCGAAGGACCTCAGGCCGGCGACCCCACGGTCCGCTGGTCCGAGGACGTCGCCGTCGTCACCGGCGTGGCCCCGGCTCGATCGCCGCGGCCGTCGTCGGGAGCTGCTGGCCGGATGGGCGCCACCGTGGTGGCCACCAGCTCGCGCCTGACCCACGAGCGCCTCGAGTTCGCCACCACCCTGTACCGCGAGCACGCCGCGGCCGGCGCCAGGCTGTGGATGGTTCCCGCGAACCTGTCCTCCTACCGCGACGTCGACGCCCTGGCGGAGTGGATCGGCAACGACCAGGTGGTCACCTCCGGCGGCTCCACCAAGGTCGTCAAGGGAGGCCCCTGGTTCCCACCCTCCTGTTCCCCTTCGCCGCGCCGCGCGTCTCCGGCACGCTGGCCGACGCCGGCCCCGCGGCGGAGTCTCAGACCCGCCTGCTGCTGTGGTCGGTGGAGCGCACCATCGCCGCCCTGAGCGCCATCGGCACAGACACCCACGTCGACCACCGTCTGCACGTGGTCCTGCCCGGCTCCCCGAACCGGGGCACCTTCGGCGGTGACGGCGCCTACGGCGAGGTCAAGTCCGCCCTGGACGCGATCGTCAACCGCTGGTCGTCGGAGCGGGCCTGGGCCCAGCGCGTCACTCTGGCCCACCCCGCATCGGCTGGGTCAAGGGCACCGGCCTCATGGGCGGTAACGACCCGCTCGTCGCCGCCGTCGAGGCCGCCGGGGTCGCGCACCTGGACCACGGAGGAGATCGCCTCCGAGCTCGACCGACCCTGTGCACCACCCGAGGTGCGCGCTCAGGCGGCCCAGGCACCCGGTGAACGCCGACCTCACCGGGGGACTGGGTGACGACATCGACCTCGTGGCCCTGCGTGAGAACGCCGCTGCGCAGGCCGCCGCGCCCGACCGAGGGAGACACGAGGCCCCGGCCGTCATCAAGGCCCTGCCCACCCCGGTGGTCCCGACTCAGCCCACCGCCCCCCAGTGGGGCGAGGTGAGCACCGACCTCGATGACCTGGTCGTCATCGTCTCCACCGGCGAGGTGTCCACCTGGGGCTCGGGCCGCACGCGCCGCGAGGCCGAGCTGGGCATGAGCGGCGGGGAGGACGTCGACCTGACCGCCGCCGGCGTCCTCGAGCTCGCCTGGGGCATGGGGACTGCTCACCTGGCAGGACAGCCCCAAGGCCGGCTGGTACGACACCGACGGTGAGATGGTCGAGGAGTCCGACATCCTGGACCGCTACCGCGACGAGGTCGTGGCCCGCTGCGGTATCCGCGAGTTCGTCGACGACGGCGTCATCGCGCCGATCGCCGACGAGGAGGTCACCGTCTATCTCGACCGCGACATCACCCCTGTCGGTTCCCGACGAGGCCACGGCCCGCACCGTCGAGGCCTCCGACCCCGAGCACACGCTCGTGGTCCCCGACGCCGAGACCGGCGAGTGGACCGTCACCCGCCTGGCCGGCTCACTGGCCCGGGTACCGCGCCGCGCCGCCCTGTCGCGCACGGTCGGCGGCCAGTTCCCGCGCGACTTCGACCCGGAGCGCTGGGGCATCCCCGCCTCGATGACACAGGGCATGGACCCGATCGCCTCCTGGAACCTGGTCACCGCCGTCGACGCCTTCCTGTCAGCCGGCTTTCACCCCGCCGAGCTGCTCAAGGCCGTCCACCCCTCCGACGTGGCCTCCACGCAGGGCACCGGATTCTGGTGGCATGGAGTCGATGCGCAAGATGTTCGTCGGCCGGTTCCTGGGGGAGGAGCGTCCCAGTGACATCCTCCAGGAGGCCCTGCCCAACGTCGTGGCCGCCCACGTCATGCAGTCCTACATCGGCGGCTACGGCGCCATGGTCCAGCCGGTGAGCGCCTGCGCCACCGCGGCCGTCTCCATCGAGGAGGGCTGGGACAAGATCGCCCTGGGCAAGGCCGACGTCGTCGTGGCCGGCGCCATCGACGACATCTCGATCGAGTCCGTCGTCGGCTTCGGCAACATGAACGCCACCGCGGAGGCCGCGGCCATGCGCGCAAGGGCATCTCCGACCGCCACTTCGCGCGCTAACGACCGCCGCCGCGGCGGCTTCGTGGAGGCCGAGGGCGGCGGCACGGTGATCCTGGCCCGTGGTTCTGTCGCGGCCCAGATGGGGCCTGCCGGTGGCCGGCGTGGTCGGCTTTCGTCTCCTCCCTACGCCGACGGCGCCCACACCTCGATCCCGGCTCCCGGCCTGGGCGCCCTGGGCGCCGGCCGCGGCGGGCGCAGCTCGCGCCTGGCCAAGGCCCTGGCGGCCCTGGGCGTGGAGGCCGACGACATCGCGCTGGTCTCCAAGCACGACACCTCCACCGGTGCCAACGACCCCAACGAGTCCGAGCTGCACACGCGTCTGGCGCGCGCCCTGGGACGCTCCGAGGGCAACTCGCTGGTGGCGGTCTCGCAGAAGACCATCACCGGTCACGCCAAGGGCGGTGCCGCGGTCTTCCAGGTCGCGGGCCTGACCGAGATCCTCGCCTCGGCGTGGCTCCCGGCAACGCCTCCTGGACGTCGTCGACGCCCCGCTGGCCAAGGACGCCTTCTGGGTGTGGCCGCGCAGGCCCATCCGCCTGGCCGGTCGCGGCGGCGAGGACGGGCGCGTCCCCGGTGCCGGCCCGGTGCGCGGGACTGCTGACCTCGCTGGGCTTCGGGCACGTCTCGGGTCTCATCGCGATCGTCCACCCCGGTGCCTTCGAGGCCGCCCTGCGGCAGGCCGAGGGCCAGGAGGCGGTTGACGCCTGGCTGGCCTCAGCCAATGCCCGCCTGGCCGCCGGCACTAGGCGCCGCCGCGCAGGCATGATCGGTCGGGCCCCGCTGTTCGAGCCGGTCCAGGGCCGGCGCCTGGGCGAGGAGTCCAAGCAGCGCGACCCGCACGAGGTCGAGGCCGCCATGCTGCTCGACCCCGATGCCCGTCTGGGCTCCGACGGCGTCTACCACGCCGGCGAGTGAACTCATCACGATAGCGGACAGGGCCGGTTCTGCAGACGATGGATACCATCTGCAGAACCGGCCCCTGTTTGGCTACATGGAATCGTCAAAGGATTTGCGTCAATGATTCGTAAGTTTTACTTCATGAGGATTCCATCATGACTGAGCCGCAGCTTTCCGGACATGCCGAGGACATCCCCCGGCTCAACCGTTCTGGCAGTGGGCACGGACCTGGTGCATATTCCCGGCTTTCGAGACCCAGCTCGATCAGCCCGGCACCGTCTTCGCACAGCGCGCCTTCACCGCGCGCGAGCTCCGTGAGGCCCGCCGTCGCGCGCAGGAGAGGGATCGCGCCCGGCCCAGCACCTGGCTGCGCAGATGGGCGGCCAAGGAGGCTTTCATCAAGGCCTGGAGCCAGGCACACGCGCAGTACGCGAATAGTCGCGGAAATAGCGCTCTCCCGGTTATCCTGACCGAGGACGTCGACTGGCGCGAGATGAGCTTGTCACCGATCGATGGGGACGCCCTTCCTTGCGTCTGAACGGCGCTATTGCCCACGCTGTTGAGCACGGCCTCGGACGGGAGGTATCTACCCCAGGGTGCTGGCCGGTCTCTCTGAGCCATGACGGCGACTCATGCGGTCGCGATCGTCCTGTATGTGCAGTGAGACCGATCCCTGCGAAAAATAGCGGAGACCCCGATTCTGTCGCGCGCCGCCGGCCGCGATGTGTCTCGCCGCTGACTGACATGAGGACACACGAATGACTGACGTTACCTATCAGCCATCGCGATGATCATCTACTTCGTGGCCATGCTCGCCATCGGAGGCTGGGCCTATCTGCGAACGGACAACTTCGACGACTACATGCTCGCCGATCGCGACCTCAATCCCCTGGGTGGCGGCGCTGTCGGCCGGCGCCTCGGACATGTCGGGGATGGCTGCTCATGGGACTGCCGGCGCCCTGTACGCCAGCGGCCTGGTCGAGGGGTGGATCGCCGTCGGCCTGACGATCGGGGCACTGGCGAACTGGCTGCTGGTGGCTCCCCGCCCTGCGCGCCTACACCGAGGTCGCCAACAACTCGATCACCGTCCCCGAGCTTCCTGGACAACCGCCTCCACGACACACGCCGGCTGCTGCGCTGGTCCAGCGGACTGATCATCCTGGTCTACTTCACCTTCTACGTCTCCTCCGGCATGGTGGCCGGCGGACGGTTCTTCGAGTCCTCCTTCGGGATGGACTACCGCCTCGGGCATGGTCATCGTCGCCGCCATCACGGTGGTCTACACGCTCATCGGCGGGTTCCTGGCCGTGTCCTACACCGACTTCATCCAAGGGCTCATGATGGTGGCCGCCCTGGTCATGGTGCCCGTCGTCGGGAGTCATGCACTCGGGCGGAGTGTCCAACCTCGTCAAGGCAGTCTCCGAGGTCGATCCCACTACTGGGCCGTCTGGGGGCCGACGACGACGCTGATCGGCGTCATCTCGGCGCTGGCCTGGGGGCCTGGGCTACTTCGGCCAGCCGCACATCATCGTCCGGTTCATGGCCATCCGCAGCCCCAAGGAGGCCGTCGCCGGCGGCACCATCGGGATCGGCTGGATGCTCTTCGCCGTCCTCGGCGCGGCCGGCACCGCAATCGCCGGCGTGGCCGTCTACCAGCACGACAAGAGCCGGCTGGCGGACCCGGAGACCGTCTTCATCACGCTGGGTAAGCTGCTCTTCCACCCGCTGGTGGCCGGATTCATGCTGGCAGCGATTCTCGCCGCCATCATGTCGACGATCTCCTCCCAGCTGCTCGTCACCTCATCGGCGCTCATCGAGGACCTGTACGGATCGATGAACCGCACCCGGGGCAGCGACATCAGCGGTAACCGGATGGTGCTCTACTCGCGCATGGCGGTCTTCGCGATCGCTCTGGTCGCAGCCGTCATGGCCTGGAACCCCAGCAAGACGATCCTGGACCTCGTGGCCTTCGCCTGGGCCGGTTTCGGGGCCTCCTTCGGACCGACCATCCTGCTGTCCCTGTACTGGAGGCGCCTGAGCGCCATGGGCGCCTTCGCCGGCATGATCACCGGCGCCGTCATCGTCATGATCTGGGGAAACGTCTCCGGCGGTCCCCGGGCGGCATCTTCGACCTCTACGAGATCGTGCCCGGTTTCCTGGGCAACCTGGTTGTGGCCTGGGCGGTGTCCCGCACGAGCCTGCCCTCGGAGGAGATCTCCGAGGAGTTCGACGCCGCTGTCACCGCCTCACGCGCGTAGCCGGGCAGGGTAGCTGGACAGTGCTGCAGGGCATGAGGATCGTCGTCGCGCCCGACTCCTTCAAGGGAGTCCATGACCGCCGTGCAGGCCGCTCGGGCCATGGCGGTCGGGGTGCGGGACGCCCTGCCCACGTGCCTGGTCGATCAGGGTTCCCGTCTCCGACGGCGGAGAGGGCTTTCGCCGAGGCCGTCACCGCCGCCTGGGACGCCTCATGGCAGGAGGTGACCACGGTTGACGCCCTGGGCCGGCCACGGACGGCGGGCTTCGGACGCGACAGCGACCGGGCGGTCATCGACCTGGCGTCCAGCGTGGGACTGGAGCACATCGCTTCCGGGAGAACGGGACGTCATGCGCTCCTCGACCATCGGGCTGGGACATGTCATCGCGGCCGCAGTAGACGCCGGCGCCCGCTCACTGCTCATCGGACTGGGTGGGTCGGCCTCCAACGACATGGGCCTGGGGATGCTCGTGGCACTGGGCGCCCGCTGCCTGGACGAACGGGGAGGCGAGGTGGAGCCGGTACCCGCCGAGTTCTCTCGCATCCGGCGGATCGAGGTCGAGCCGGCTCGCCGTCGCCTTGAGGGTGTGAGCATCACGGTGGCCGGCGACGTGACGAATCCACTCACGGGTCCCCACGGCGCGGCAGCCGTCTTCGGACCGCAGAAGGGACTGTCCGGGCCTGCGATCACGTGGGTCGACGGCGAGGTGACGCGCCTGGCCGCAGTCCTCGGCCTGAGCCACTGGGCCTGCCGCCCGGGCACCGGGGCGGCAGGCGGCACCGCCTTCGCACTGGCTGCTGTTCTCGGGGCGGAGCTTGCCATCGGCATCGATCATCTGGCTCGCGTCGTCGGGCTACGTGAGCGGCTGGAGGAGGCTGACCTGCTGCTGACGGGGGAGGGGGCCGTTGATGGGCAGTCCCTGGACGGCAAGGCGGTCAGCGGAGTGCTCCGCCTTGCCTGCGAGTGCGGGGTGCCCTCCATCGTCTTCGCCGGACGGGTCAGGGTCGATGCCGAGGCTCAGCGGCGTCTGCGTGATCTGGGGGCCCAGGACATCATCCAGATCTCCGATCCTTCAGAGGCATTGGAGACCTCTTCAGGCAGGGCCCGGGTCATCTGCGCCGGGCGGTTGCGGACACCGTGCGTCACTGTTCTGCTGGTGGTGACCGGCTCGACACACTCTGAATGACGTCCTGTGAGCGCACGCACAGCCATTGAGAAACTCCGAGTATCGTCGTGGGACGATTGCGTTGTATCCTTACCGGCAGCAACGTGCTCCGGGGTCGGTGGAAGTCCGAACCGGCGGTAACAGTCCGCGACCCGCTCGTGCCACGGCAGCGTCAAGCAGCCGAGGGACCAGCGGTTGAGCCGGTGGAACTCCGGCACCGACGGTGAGAGTCCGGATGGGAGGATGCGCGTGGCGCCCGGCGGGGAGACCCGCAGTTCAAGACAACGTCCCGATCTCACGGACAGCCGTGGGCTCACCGGATCTTGGACTTGACGGGCGCCCAGCACGTGTGCGCCGACCGACGGCGTGCAGGCGGACCCCGGTGCAGCCGGGAGCGCTCGTTCCCGGAAGGACCCGGGAGGACACCGTCGTGTACAGCCCCAGCCCCGTCGGCAAGGCCGCGCGCTTCCACGCTTCCCCCGCCGAGCCGCCCAGTGACGTTCCAGAGCCGTCGACGTCCTCGGCCTCGTCGATGACCTCCCCGTCAGAGTCGTTCTCAGAGTCGCCGTCCAGGCCTTCGGCTCGTCGCCGACGTCGCATCCGCGCTGCTGAGCGGAGCGGGCCGTTTCCCGCCGTCGTCCTGGGAGCGGCACTGCTCATCATCTGGCAGCTCGTCGCCGGCTCGGGGGCCGTCCCCGAGATCTTCCTGCCCAGCCCCTGGGCGGTCGTCACCCGCCTGTGGCTGAACCTCACTCAGGCCGGGCTGGGATGGAGAGCCTGGATCACGCTGCGTGAGGCCCTCCTCGGCTGCCTCCTGGCCGCCGTGTTCGCTCTGCCCCTGGCCTGGGCCCTGTACCGCTGGCGGCTGTTCTCCCGAACCGTCCTGCCCTATGTCGCTGCAAGTCAGGCGGTTCCCGGCATCGCCGTCGCGCCCCTCATGGTGCTGTGGATCGGTTACGGAACTCTTCCCATCGTGGTCCTGTGCGCCTTCATGGTCTTCTTCCCCATCACCATCACGGTGCTCCTGGGGCTGCGCGGCCTGGACGCCGACGTCATGGACGCCGCCCGGCTCGACGGCGCTCATGGCCTGAGCATGCTCATCCACATGGAGCTGCCGATGGCCCTGCCGGCGATCTACACCGGGTTGCGTACCGGTTTCACCCTGTCAGTCACCGGTGCGGTCGTCGGCGAGCTCATCATGGGCGGCGAGGGCCTGGGGACAGTGCTCTCCACGCAGCAGAGCCGGGGCGACACCACCGGCGTATTCGCCACGATCACGCTCCTGTGCGTGCTGGCCACATCCATCCACTGGGTGCTCCACGAGCTCGAGCGACGCAGCCGCACCGTGGACGCCCTACGAGGCCGACGCGCCACCTGAGCCCTGCGCGGCCCCCGCTTCCCACCCCTCCGACACAAGGAAACTCCTCATCATGGCTCTCTCTCACCACGTCGTCTCCCAGTCATCCTCTCGCGCCGCCGGCTGCTGGCAGGAGGCCTGGCGCTCACCGGCGCCGGAGCACTTGCCGCCTGCTCCTCGGGGACCGCCAGCCGCGCGGCGTCGGCCTCGGCGGCCGGAGGCGCACTGACCATCGGCCTGACCTACACGCCGAACATCCAGTTCGCCCCCTTCTACATGGCTAAGAAGGACGGGACATACGCCGCGAACGTGACGCTGCACCACCACGGGGCGCAGGACGGCCTCTTCGACGCCCTCCAGAGCGGCCAGGAGCAGCTCGTCGTCGCCGGCGCCGACGAGGCGGTGGTGGCCACCTCCAACGGCTCCGACCTCGTCGTCGTGGGCGGCTACTACCAGTCCCTACCCGGCCTGCCTCATCGTCCCGGAGAGCTCCTCGATCAAGGCCCCCGCGGACCTCAAGGGCAAGACCGTCGGCACTCCAGGGCGCAAGGGGGAGACCTGGTACGCCCTCCAGCTGGCCATGTCCACGGCCTCCCTGACCGAGTCCGACCTGACGATCCAGGACATCGGCTACACCCAGCAGGCGGCGCTCGTCGGCGGCAAGGTCGACGCCGTCGTCGGCTTCTCCAACAACGACGCGATCCAGATCCGCCAGGCCGGAACCCCCGTGCGTACCATCCAGGTCGCCGACCGGATCCCCTCGTGGGCGTCTCGCTGGTGACGACCCGATCCCTGCTGGACTCCCGTCGCCAGGACCTCGAGACCGCCGTCAAGGCCTCGATCAAGGGCATGACCGCCTTCGTCAAGGACCCCGACGCGGCGGTCGAGGCCACCAAGGAACACATGGACGACCTCAAGGTGGATCAGACGCAGGCGAAGCGCGCCCGCGAGGTCGCCGTGGCCACCGGCAAGCTGGTCAGCGGCGACGGCAGCCACCCCATTGGTTCGGTGCGGGTCGACGACGTCGCCGCCATGATCGAGTTCCTCACCTCCCACAAGCTCCTGGGCGACAAGAAGACGCCCAAGGCCGCCGAGGTGTGCGTTCCCCTGGGGCAGTAAGTACACGGGTGTCAGGGGCGCGCCGGTCGCGTCGTCATTCCTCCGGCGGGGAGTCCGGTGTCGGATCCTGCTCGCCGTCGTGGTGCTCGTAGTGGGCCATGCCCAGCTCGCGGTGCGCGATGCGCCGTAGCGCAAGAAGTACCGGCTCGTAGACCACGGTCCCCAGGACCGCCTGCCTCACCGAGTCCTCGCGCGACTGCCAAGGGACACGCTCGATATCGGCGCGAGCAGTCCGCCGTGCGGCCTCGACGTAAACGGCCAGCTGCTCCGAGCTCATGGCCATGCCGATCTCCTCAGCGAAAGCCAGGGCCACGTCAAGGTGCCTGACCGCAGGATGCTCGGGGGAGCAGGGCAGGCCGAACTGCTCCAGTACCACACGCGCCTTGCCCGCCCTCGACTCCTCGTGCTGGTGAGGGGCTGGGATCGCCTCGGTCGCGAACTTCATGGCCTCCCACGGCTCCTGATCCGGTTGATTGATCACGTCGATGACATCACGCACCTGCTCAATGGATGCGCCTAGGACGTGCATGAGTCCCCGAATGAGGCGCAGCCTCTCCAGGTGCTGAGTCCCGTAGTCAGACTGCCGCGCGTTAACGGGCGTACCGGCGGGCAGGAGGCCTTCGCGGATGTAGTACTTGATCGTCGCCACCGGGGTCCCGGACTCCTTGGCGAGCTCCGAGATACGCATGGTCCTCCTTCTTCAGCGGCGTCGCCGGGCCGTCGTGCGATATCACCCAGGTCCGAGCATACGAGCGCCCACGGCCCCCAAGGCTCACGCGCGCCGATGCCAAGGCTTGAAGGGAAACAGCTCGACCACCTGAGACGGCAGAACGGCGACGACGTCTCCCGTGACCTGGTTGGCAGGGAGCGTTGGGTTGACATGTAGATAGCGACGGTATCTACTTAGATCGATACTTTCACTATCCAGTTAGGAGTCGTCTTGTCCACCCAGACCACACATCGTTCGCATGGCGAGCCTTCCCCCACCCCACCAACCACCGGAACCGAGAGCCCCTCAACGGGTCCCGTCCTGCGTGGGTCATGATTGCGATCGCCCTTCCCACCCTGATGACGTCACTGGACTCACTGGTGGTCACGATCGCGCTTCCGCAGATTCACCGGGACCTGGGGGCCTCGGTCACCGAGCTGCAATGGTTCGTCAATGCCTACACACTCACTTATGCCACCTTGATCCTGCCAACCGCAGCACTGGGGGACCGGATCGGGCGCCGCAGGCTCTTCCTGTGGGCGGTGTTCCTGTTCACCTCAGCCTCGGCTCTGGCAGCACTGGCCTCCACACCCTTGGCACTCATCGCCGCCAGGGTGGTCCAAGGTGCCAGCGGGGCGGCCATCGGCTCACTGTCCCTGGCGCTTCTGGCCGACGCCGTACCCCCGCACCTGCGAGAGCTCGCCATCGGTGTGTGGGGCAGCGTCAATGGCCTGGGTGTTGCCGCCGGCCCCATCGTCGGAGGCGCCGTCGTTGAGGATCTGCACTGGAGCTTCATCTTCTGGATCAATCTCCCAGTGGGTGCCCTGTCCCTGTCACTGGGATGGTGGAGTCTTCGCAACGTTGTCACCGTAGGCAGGGTCCGGGGCTCGGTCGACCGATCTCGCGGGACTGGCGATGGCGGCGACCTTCGTCTTCCCGCTGACCTGGGCACTGGTGGAGGGCGGCAGCCGCGGCTGGACCAGCCCCCTGGTTCTTGGATGCCTGGCTCTGGCACTGGCCTCACTGGCCGGCTTCATCTGGCGGGAGCGCACCGCTCGTAGTGCTTTTGTGCCAGCGCACCTGTTCCGCGACCGGAGCTTCGACCTGGTCAACACCGTAGCGATGCTCTTCTCCGCCGGGATCTTCGGATCAGTGTTCCTCGTCAGTCAGTACCTTCAGATCGGGATGGGCTTCGGCCCACTGGAGTCGGGACTGCGCGCAGCACCATGGACCATGGTTCCCATGGTGGTGGCCCCGGTAGCGGGAGTGCTCGTCAAGCGCTACGGGCCAAGGGCGGTGCTACTGATCGGTATGGTGCTGCAGACGGCGGCAGTAGGGTGCTTCGTGCTCCTGGCGCACACGAGCAGCGGTTACGGCTCCCTACGTCCCTGCCCATGCTCATCGCAGGTACTGGCATGGGGCTGACCTTCTCCCCGTTGGCAACCGCAGTCCTGGAGGGGATCGCGTCTCAGGACCGTGCCGTCGTCTCAGGGGTCAATCAAACGGCTCGTCAGCTGGGGACGGCCACAGGCATCGCGCTGTGCACCGCCCTTTTCACCACCTTCGGCGCCTACGCCTCCGGTGAGAGATTCACCGCCGGACTCGTCCCAGCGCTGGGCGCCTGCACGGTTTTGCTGGTAGCGGCCACAGCACTTGTCATTGCCATGCCTCGCGGCCAGTCTACAGCCGGCAGGCCAGCAGTGAGGAGACGAGGATGGCGCGCCCCGACCTCGTAGAGCTCGTCCATGACCCGGTTCATGTCCGCCCGCGGGACCATGGCGCGCACCGCCACCCAGTCGGGGTTCTGCAGCGGGGAGACGGTGGGGGACTCGATGCCCGGGGTGAGTGCCGCCGCCAGGTGCAGCTTGTTCATGGGGATGTCGTAGTCCACGAGCACGTAGGCACGGGCGCGCAGCACCCCCTCCAGACGCCGCACGAGCGTGGCCAGACCGGGCTCTCCTCGGAACTGCTCGGTGGTGATCAGCACCGCCTCGCTGATGAGGATCGGGTCCCCGAAGGTCTCCAGGCCGGCCGCCCGCAACGTCGTGCCGGTCTCGACGACGTCGGCGATGAGGTCGGCCACGCCCAGCTGGACGGAGGACTCCACGGCACCGTCGAGGTGAACGGTCTGGGCCTCCACGCCCCGGGAGGCCAGGTAGCTGCGCACCAGGACGTCGTAGGAGGTGGCCACACGGCGCCCGGCGACGTCGGCCAGGGAGCTCATCGTGCCCTTGGGGGCGGCGAAGCGGAAGGTGGAGCGGGCGAAGCCCAGGGGCAGGTGCTCGATGGCGTCGACCCCGGAGTCCAGGAGCAGGTCGCGGCCGGTGATGCCGGCGTGCACGGTGCCCTGGCCGACGTAGACGGCGATATCGCGCGGACGCAGGAAGAACAGCTCGACGTCGTTGGTCTCATCGACGAGCACGAGCTCGCGCCCCGTGCGGCGGGTGCGGTAGCCCGCCTCGGAGAGCATGGTGATGGCGGGGTCGGACAGGGAGCCCTTGTTCGGGACGGCGATACGCAGCACGGCGGTTCCTGATCTGTGGAGAGGAGGTCGAGTAGGAGGTGTGAGGGGGTCTTAGGCTTACAGGTAGCGGTAGACGTCCTGGAGGCTGTAGCCCTTGGCGACCATCATGACCTGAGCGTGGTAGAGCAGCTGGCTGATCTCCTCGCAGGCGGCCTCGTCGGACTCGTGCTCGCAGGCCATCCAGGCCTCGGCGGCCTCCTCGACGAGCTTCTTGCCGATGAAGTGGACCCCGCGGTCCAGCTCCTCCACCGTCCCGGAACCCTCGGGGCGGGTGGCCGCCTTGTGCTGCAGCTCGCTGAAAAGGTCCTCAAAGGTCTTCATGGCCCTAGGCTATCGGAAAGCCGACGGGCCACCGACCGACTGTGGACCTACCCGAGCCCCGAGCCGGTGGTCCGGCTCAGTCCCGGATGGCTGCCCGCCGGGCGCTGAGTGTTGCCGATACCATTGCCAACGAGCCGATGATCAGGCTGAGGAGGACGATCTCCAGCCAGCACCCGGGGAACTGGTGGGCGACAGCCATCCAGCCCCAGGGCGCCAGGCGCCACAGCCAGGTGGCCGCCATAACGTCGTTGCCGCCGATGAGCAGCCCCATGATGACTAGGATGACGTTGAGAACGATCGCCACGACGATCCGGGTGCTCAGAGCCACCGCCAGGCTGACGGCCGCGATCATGAAGGCGACGGCCGGCATCACGAGGAGCCCGTAGACCGGGCCGGTCACCGCCGGCAGGCTCGGGTCGGTGCGGGTCAGAGTGTCGCCGAGGACGGTCACGATCCAGGAGACGACCAGGACCGGGATGAGGAAGAGGGCGCTGAGGACCGCGGCTGAGGTCAGGATCCCGCAGGATCCCTGGCGAGTGATGAGGGTGCGCCAGGCGGGCTGGAGGCGTCCCCACACCGTGATGCCGACGAGGGCCGCGGCAACCGGCGCTCCCATGAGCTCGAGGAAGCTCTGCCCGTACCCGGGTGGATACACGGTGTGGAGGACACCCAGGAAGGCGAGCAGCAGGGTCGTCAGGACCGCCCACACGATCCAGGGCAGGACGCCGGCCATCGCCAGGACGGCACTTCGCGGCCCGGGAATACGGGCCATGCGGGTGGCAGGCGTAGCACGGAGCTGCGGGGTACTCCGGGGCAGCGACGTCGGAGCCTCCACCGGGGCCTGTTCCGAGACGTTCTCCGGCTGAGCGCCGGTGGCCTGTCCGCCGGGAAGCAGGCCTCTGAGCCCGACGACGAACCACGCGGAGGACTCAGCACCCCCAGATGTGCCGCCGAGAACGGCCAGGCCGGTACCGGCCAGCGTCAGGGCGGCCGTCAGCAGGAACCCGGGCAGGAGCGGATATCCCCACACCGGCGAGTCCGCCTCGAGCAGCACGCTGCTGCCGTGAACACCCAGCAGGGGCAGTGGGACCCTGGCCGTCCAGGCCCACGGGAGCATCCACCAGTCACTCCGCTCGGCCTGGACCACGCCCACCACGGACCAGACGAAGCCGAGGACAGGGGCGATCCCGACGGCGATGACTCGCAGCACGCGGAAGGCTGCCATGCCCCAGGCACAGGCCCCGGTGACGACGATCCACATGTAGGTGGCGAACAGCAGGTACCTGTCCCAGGGGCCCCAGCCGCTGCCGACGATCAGAGCGTGCCCCACCACCGGGGCGACCAGTGCCACCTGGCAGGCCAGCGCGGACAGGCTCAGGACCACGAGGCGGGCAGCCGCCACCCGGCGCGGCTCGACGGCGCGCCAGGCCGTCCCGCCCTGACGCCACCTCCGCTCACGCCACTGGGCCATCACCCCGGTCAGCAGCCCCAGAGGCACCGCGAAGGCCCCGGCATACATATGCATCCACGCCAGAGCATTGCCGTTCCACTGGAGCTCCTTGACCACGCCTGAGGAGATCGAGGCGTTCGCCAGGATGATGGTGTGAACGGTGAAGACGAGGGTCGCCCCGATGACGCCCCAGGTGAAGGTGCGCCGGCTGCGGGTGAGCTCGGCGCGCACCAGGTCCCACAGGCTTACCCTCACTTCTGCCTTCCCCGCACCTTCACCCGGGTCTGTGGCTGCGCAACGGTGCTCATGCGCCGACCTCCGTCCCGGTGCGGCGTCCGCTTCCAGTGACCGCCGCCAGGAAGGCCTTTTCCATGGCCCGCTCGTCGTCGGCGTCGGCGAAGTCGACCAACGGACCCTCGTAGACGAGGCGGCCGGTTGCCAGGACCCCTGATGTCGTCGCTCATGCGGGCGATCTCGCCGAGCTGGTGGCTGGAGACGACGACGGTGCGGCCCTCATCGGCCAGGTCCCGCACGAGATCGCGCAGCTCGATGATGCCCTGGGGTCCAGCCCGTTCTGAGGCTCGTCAGGATGAGGACCTCCGGGTCGGTCAGAAGCGCCATGGCCAGGGACAGGCGCACCTTCATACCCGTGGAGAAGGATCCGGCACGCTTCCTGCCGACCCCCGGCCAGACCCACACGCTCCAGGAGCGGGTCGATCGTCGCCGGGGAGGTGCCGGTCAGGCGGCAGTGGACGAGCAGGTTGCGCCGTGCGGACAGCTGGGGGAAGAGCGCGGGACCGTTGATGGAGGCCCCCACATGGGCCAGGCTGCGCCGGCAGAACGGAGCGCCCTGGATCTCCACCCGGCCGGCGTCGGGCTTGAGCAGTCCCAGAGCGATGTTGAAGGCGGTCGACTTGCCGGCGCTGTTGAGACCGAGCAGCCCGTAGACACGGCCGGGATAGGCCGACAGGTCGAGGTCAGTGAGGACCCTCTGGCGGCCGAAGGACTTCGAGACCCCGGAGAGCCTCAACCCGGGGGCGAGGCCGGTAGCGTGCGTAGGGAGAGGGAGAGGTGATGCCGTAGTGGTGGCTGTGTGGGGAGATGTCATGGCCCTATGCTCGTGTGCGACGGTACCGCGGCGGATCCCCACCAGGGATACAGCCCGTACTCGCCACCACGGCCCCGTCTCCTCCCTGGGGAGGAGGACTACTGTGGCTGGACGAGCCCGGTGGTCAGCGCATAGATGACGAGCTCGACCCGGTTGTGGCAGCCGGTCTTGCCCAGGATCGTCTTGACATGGGACTTGACCGTCGACTCCGCAACATGGAGCCGTTCGCCGATCTGGGCATTGCTCAGCCCTCGGCACACGAGGGCCAGGACGGCGTCCTCCCGCCCGGTCAAGGGCTCGTAGGGGCCCGACGGTGCCCCCACAACGGGCACGGCGCCGTCAGTCGGTCCCGACGGCGAAGTCGGTGGCTGCGCAGCATCCGCTCCGGTACCTGCATCAAGGTGCGCCAGAACGGTGCCGGTGACGGCCGGGTCCAACCAGGACCCGCCGCGGGCGACGACGCGGACCGCCTCCAGCAGCGTCGTCGGCTCGGCGTCCTTGAGGAGGAATCCGTGGGCGCCGGCGCCCAGCGCCGCCAGGACGAGGTCCTCGTCGTCGAAGGTCGTCAGGACCAGGACCCGCAAGGAGGCGGTGGCCGGTGCGGCGCGCAGCTCACGAATGGCACTGATTCCGTCCAGGACCGGCATCCGCAGGTCCATGAGCACCAGGTCGGTACTGTCTTGAGGAGCACGGGCTCGGGCACTGAGTCGGTCGACAGCCTCGCGCCCGTTGACGGCCTCCAGAACGACCTCCATGTCGGGTTGCGCGTCCACAAGGGCGCTGAAGGCGCTCACCAGCAGCGGCTGGTCGTCGACAACGGCAACCTTGATCGTGCTAAGGGTCATCTGGAGTCTCCTAGTCCTGTCTCACCGGTCATCTCACCGGAGTTCTGGTCCGGATCCGTAGCGCTCGCGGGCAGCTCGAGCGGCACCACAGGAAAGTCGACGTCAAGGATGAAGAAGCTGCTGCCCTCGTCATCGTGCTGAACGCCGTGGGACATGGTTCCGCCCACGAGCCTGAGTCGCTCCTCCAGACCGACGAGCCCGCTGCCTCCGAACAGCGAGTGCTCCACCGTCTCGGACACCGGGTTGGACACGTGAAGATGGCACGATGACGGAGTCAGCATCAGGCTCAACTCGATCTGACCGGATCCGTGTCTGACAGCGTTGGTAAGCGCCTCTCCAACGAGCCGGACGAGGGTGAGCCGCTGTATCGCCGACCATCCCTCGTTGCAGCGCTCCAGCACTCCCCGGCCCCGGCAGCACGGCATTGATACGGGCACCTGATCCTCGGGTCGTCTCGATGAGCACGGGATGGTGCGCAGGTCCGCCAGCGGGGTGATATCGCCGGCGTCGGAGCGCAGGACGGAGACGAGTCGGCGTACGGAGGTCAGGGGAGTCGTCAGCCGTATCGCGCACGGTGGTCAGGGTGCTGCGCAGTCGTTCCTCACCGCCCAGGGCCAGGCCGGTGGCGGCCTGCACCTTGATCGTGGTGAGACTGTGGCCCACAAGGTCGTGGAGCTCACGGGCCAGGCTGAGGCGCTCGGCCGCAACCGCCTGGGCCGCGGCGATGCCGACGTCGCGGGCCTGGTTCTCGGCGATTCGCCTCCGGGAGGAGGCCAGCAGGTAGGTGAGTACCACGGCACCGACGAAGACCAGGCTGGTGAGTGTTCTGATCAGAAGGATGGTCCCGTCCCAGCCGGAGCCAGCCGTGGGATCGGCGCTGGATCCGTGAGCCCTGGAGTAGCTGGCGAGGGTGACCGGGTTGACCAGGGCACCGGCCAGAGCCAGCAGAAGCGCCGCCGTGCCCCAGCGCCGGTCGGGTTCCCAGCGGGTGACGGTGTAGAGGCCGGTGACCGCCGTGGCGATGATCGGGTTGAGGCCGAGATTGACCGGGGAGAGGACCACGAGGATCGCATAGGCCGCGAGCAGGGCGTAGGTCGCGATGAAGGAGACACGCAGGAAACGAAGCCTGCCGAACTGCACCAGCGCCAGTGCCAGACACAGGGCGAAGTCCGCGACGTAGACGGCGTAGGCGCCGAAGCGGAGGATGAAGGTGGCCGATTCAAGGGCGAAGATGAGGAAGACGGCGCCCAGGGCCACGTCCACGACTGGGACGGCGTATCGCGACCAGCGGCTTCCTCGCGTCGGTACGGTGCGGAGACGGGCGCGCCAGTCGTAGGCCGCAGACAGGTTCGTCGCTAGTGGCAACACCGCTTCATCAACCGGCGCAGCTAGGTCAGCCATGCACCGCCTCCGCATCCAGGATCCGGCGCACATGGCGACCGGCCGCGGCCGCGGCGATGAAGGCGGCCGTGTCCTCGTCCAAACCCCGCCGCATCGTGGACAGCCTCACACCGGTCTCCGCCTCGGCCGCGCGCAGCAGCTCCATGAGCCCATCGGCGGGGACCTCGACGAGCCGGTGCTGCGCGGCACCCGGCCGCGGCTCGCACAGGACCTCAGCCTCCCGACGCACCCGCGCCCCCAGTGCCCCTTCCAGGATGGGGACGACGACGTCGGCACCCTGCCAGCGCGACCCGCCCGTAGGCGGTCATCGAGTGGTGGAGATACCCAGGTGACGGGGGCGGGCATCGGCCTGGGAGACACGCAGGCAGGCCACCGGGCGCCCGCCCAGCGTGGCGATGGCGTTGACCGCGTCCCCGCAGGCCACTCCGGAGAAGCCCCAGGGTGTCTCGGTGCCCAGGTTCCCGGGTCCCTGGATGACGATGGCGGCATCGGCGTGCAGAACGTGCCGGGCCGCCAGGAGCGCGTTGTGGATGCTGACCGCCTCGATGTCACCGCCCCAGGCCTGTCCGGCCGTCACGGTCCCGGCCAGCCAGCCGGCCTCGCTCAGGGCGGCCACGAGGCGGGAGTAGGCCAGGGCAGGGCACCGCCGTCGGTCATGACGTAGACGACGCGCGGCTGCCTCGCACCGTCGGGGGAGCGCAGCCCGGCGAGTACGGCCGGCAGGCTCGAGTGCAGGTCGGCCACCACTACCGGCATCCCCTCCAGGTCGAGGTCGCCGATCGGCTGGGACAGCAGGCCGTGGTGGGTGGTGCCCCTGCTCGTCGACGCCGGTGACCATGACCTGGTCGGGCATGTAGCGGGCCTTGACGAGGTGGCCCTCGCGCGGCGGGTCGGCGGGAAGGACGTCCAGGCGAGCGCTGACCATGGCGTGCCCTCCCGTGCCCAGGGCGCGGTCGAGGGCTGAGACCTCCAGCCTCACCCGCTCCCCGGCGACGGGCACTCCGGTGAGGGCCTCGTAGGCGACCGCGCGGACCTGAAGACCGGGCATCAGGCTGCTCGCGCCCTTCGGAGCCCCGGTGATCTCCACGTCCAGCTCTGCGCAGGAGCGCCCCGCAGGTCCCCACGCCGTCCTGGCCCCACTCACTACGCCGTCGCGCCACATCATGGCGGCAGACTATCCGGGCGCGCGCGCCACGAGCCGTATGCCGCCCGATTCTCCTAGGCTGAGACACCGTGAGCCAGCAGACCCGCAGTACTGAGGAGCGCCTGGTGAGCCTTCTGCTCACCCTGCGCAACACCACCACCGGGCTCAGCGCCGAGGAGCTCGTGGCCGGCGTGCCGGGATACGCCTCGGGCGACCCGGCCACCAATCCGGTCTCGGCGCGCCGCAAGTTCGAGCGGGACAAGGACACGCTGCGCGAGCTCGGCATTGAGGTGACCACCACTGGGCGCCCCGACGAGCCCCGCTACCGGATCGACGACGAGGAGTACACCCTGCCCGCGCTGCACCTGAGCGCCGAGCAGGCCGCCTGCCTGAGCCTGGCCGCCTCCGCCTGGCGCGACGGGGACCTGCCCGCCACCGCCCGGCGGGCACTGACCAAGCTGCGGGCCGTCAGTGAGGGATCGACGGGACATGTCTCCGCCGGCCTTCCGGCCTCACGGCTGACCTGTCCGGCGACGAGATCCCTCGAGGCCCTCGTCGCTGCGGTCGACGAACGCCGCCTGGTCACCTTCGACTACGTCTCCGCCCGCTCGGGCAGCACCCGGGCACGCACCGTCGAGCCCCCACCACCTGCGCCTGGCCGAGGGCGCCTGGTACCTCGACGCCGTCGAGCCCACCAGTAGCCACGACACGGACAGCAGCAAGGACCCAGAGGAGCCGGAAGGAACCTCCGTCAGGATGCTGACCTTCCGCCTGGCCCGCATTGCGGGGCCGGTGACCGTTCATGGACACCCCGGAGCCTTCACCCGGCTTCCCGCCAATGCCCCCTAGCCGCCAGCGCGCTCTGCTCGCCGCCCTTCCGGGGCGGGCCCTGGGACTGCGTCTGGCCGGGGCCCACCTCGATCCGACTCAGGCCCCGCAGACCACCCTGCCTGCGCACCTGGAGGGGCGCGACCTCATCGCCGTCGAGTACGAGGATCCCTTCTCCTTCGCCGGAACCGTCGCCGCTCTTGGTGACGCCGTCGTGGTCCTCGCCCCTGACTCCTTGCGCCAGGCGGTCCTGGCCCACCTGCGAGGTGCCGCCGGGCTCACGGCACCGGAGGGGGAGTGACGATGCCGCGCGTATCCGCCTCCGACCAGCTCACGCGGCTACTGGCCCTGCCCGCCTGGGTCGCGGACAACCCCGGCGTGTCCATCAGGAGGCCGCCGAGCACTTCGGCGTCGCCCCCTGCCGTCATTGAGCGCGATGTCAACACGCTGTGGGTCTCCGGCTTGCCCGGCGGCCTGCACGGGGACCTCGTGGACTTCGACGCCTCCGACTTCGAGGCCGGGACGCCTGCGCCTGTCCGAGCCACTGGGACTGGACCGCCCGGTCCGCCTCACCCGGCAGGAGGCGATCTCTCTGCTCATGGCGCTCAGGGTGCTCGCCGATCTCCTGGCCGACGACGAGGCCTCCGCACCCGTGATCGCCTCCACCCAGCAGGCGGTCACCGACCTGCTCACCGCAGGTGCTTCCGACGACGCCGACACGCAGGCCGATGTGCGGGTCGGTCTGTCGACCGGCCCGGTCTCCGAGCATGCCGACCGCTGCGGCCATACGGCCCAGGTCCTGGCCGCCGTGCGCTCCGCACTGCGGGACAGGCGCCGCCTCCACCTGACCTATGTCTCCGCCACCGACACTCCCTCTGAGCGAGACGTCGATCCCATCACCCTGGAAAGTGACGGATCGCATATGACCCTCGTGGCCTGGTGCCTCAGCGCCAAGGCCGAGCGCAGCTTCCGCCTGGACCGGATCACGTCGGTCGAGGTTCTCGACGTCCCTGCCGTCCGGCACCGCGCCCCACGCAGAAAGCACCGGTCCAGCATCGATCGCTCCGTAGGGGAGAGTCCCCGCGCCACACTGACCCTGCGCCCGACCGGCCGCTGGCTCGCAGAGCAGATCCCGTGCGTCTCCCAGGAGGAGGCTGCGGACGGTGGTCTCAGAGTTGTCGTGGAGGGACGCGACCGGGCCTGGCTCATCGGACTGGTTCTCTCGGCGGGCCGTCACCTCATCGCCGTCGAGCCTGCGGATCTTGCCCACGACGCCAGCCGAGGCCGCTCAAACAGGCCCCTGACCTCCTACGACACTGATGCGGGAGGAGGCTGCCCCAGGAGCAGCGGATCCCTGTCCGCCTTTGGGGGAACCGACGGTGCCGTCGTTCAGAGGCACCTGCCGGGGAGGCTACACTCAGCCCGTATCGATAGCCCTCGACCACCCTAGGAGCAGCACCCGTGCGTTTTCAAGTCTGGCACATGGTCGTTCTGCTTGTCCTCGTCCTGCTGATCTTCGGTTCCAGCAAGCTTCCTGACATCGCCCGCAGCGTGGGCCAGTCCATGAAGGTCTTCAAGAAGGAGATCAAGGAGCTGCGCGACGAGGACGACGACAAGAAGCCCGCCGCCCAGATCCAGCAGCCTCAGGAGGGCACCTACTACACCGAGCCCACCCAGTCCGGTCAGACCGCTCAGAGCACCGAGGGCTCTTCCCAGAAGTGACGTCATCCGGCGAGAGCCGGTGACCTGGAGACGAAGGAGGCCGTGGTGCCCAAGCTCCCTCGGATCAAACGATCGAGGCGCAAGGACAATCCCGAGGCACGCATGTCCATCGGGGACCACCTGCGTGAGCTGCGCAACCGGCTCTTCATCTCGGCCCTGGGTGTCCTGGTGATGTCGGTTGTGGGCTACCTGCTGTACGACCAGGCCTTTTCGCTCATCACCCGACCGATCGATGCCGCCAATGCCCGCGGCGCCAACCTCATCCTGAACTTCGACACCGTCCTGGCCTCCTTCGACATGAGGCTCAAGGTCTCCATCTGGCTCGGCGTCCTGTTCTCCGCGCCGCTGTGGATGTACGAGTTCTGGGCCTTCGTGGGGCCGGGCATGACCCGCAAGGAGAAGGCTCACACCTGGATCTACGGTGTTGTGGGACTGCTGCTCTTCTCCGCTGGCGCCGCCCTGGGGCATGTGGATCATGCCGCATGCGGTTGCCATTCTCACCAGCTTCATCCCCGAGTGGACCTACCGGGGCTTCATTAACGCGGGTGTCTATCTGGCCTTCGTCATGAGGCTGGTTCTTGTCTTCGAATCGCCTTCCTCCCTGCCCGAGCTCCTCGTCGCCCCTCAACATGCTGGGGCTCATGAAGGGCACCACGATGCTCAAGGGCTGGCGCTGGGCCGTCGTCGCCATCTTCACCTTCATGGCCTTCGCCAACCCGCTTCCGGACCCCTGGTCCATGATCTTCATGGCTCTTCCGGTCACCGGCCTGTACTTCCTGGCCTGCTTCATCTCCATCCGGCATGACAAACGGGTGGAGAAGAAGCGCGATCAGCTCGATGCCGAGCTGGAGGCCGCCCTGGCCGAGTAGCGCTCGGCACCGTCAGGCTCCATCGTTCCTCCCACTGCTTTCCTCACCATTCTCCGTCATGCGCATCGCCCTGCTGTCCAACCCGTCCTCAGGCCGGGGTCGTCATGCGGCCGCCGACGACGTCGCCCGCCAGGTCCTGATCGAGGCCGGGCACGAGGTGCTCCATGTGCGCGGCAGCTCCTATGAGCAGGCACGTCACGCCGGACGGGCTCTTCTGGGAGACGGACCCCGCCGGAACGTTGAGGCGCTGGTCGTCGTCGGCGGGGACGGCATGGTGCATCTGGGGGTGGACATCGTCGCCACGACAGGCGTGCCCCTGGGCATCGTGGCCACCGGCACCGGTAACGACATCGCCAGGCACTTCGGCCTGCCCAGCAGGGACGCGGCGGCCTCCACGCGCCTCATCAACCAGGCACTGTCCGGTGAGGGGGCGATCAAGGCGACCGACGCGATCTACGCCTCCCGCCCGGACGGGACCCTGCTCGCTCCGCAGCGTCGCTGGTCCCTGGCTGTGGTGAGTGCCGGAGTGGATGCCGCCGTCAACGCCCGCGCCAACACCCTGACATGGCCGGCCCGCGAAGGACGCTACGTGCGAGCCCTCGCGGCTGAGCTCGCAGCGCTGGCGCCCTACGGCTACCGGGTCACCACCGACGAGGGAACCTGGGAAGGACCAGCGCTCCTCCTGGCGGTGGCCAACACGCGCTACGTCGGCGGAGGCATGGACCTGGCGCCCCAGGCCGACCCCGCCGACGGCCTGCTGGAGGTCCTGCGCCTGGATCCCTGTGAGCCGAGCCCACCTGGTTGCCCTGTTCCGTCGGCTCTCCCAGGGCACGCACCTGACCGATCCGGCCGTCCACGTCGAGCGCAGTCGCAGCGTCATCATTGAGGCTCTGGACGAGCGCACCGGCCGTGACCGGGGTCTGCGCCCACCTCCGCACCCCTTCGCCGACGGTGAGCCGCTGGCCGAGCTGCCCCTGCGCCTCGAGGCGGTCCCCGACGCCGTGCAGCTGCTCCTGCCGGCCCAGGGCGGATCCGGCCCGTAAGGTGTCCCCATGAGCTCACCAGCCGAGCGCTATGCCGCTTCTCGTCGTCGACAGGCCGCCGCCGGCAGTGAGCTCGCCCGCTTCAGCCAGGGCTACGACTTCCCGCTCGATCCCTTCCAGGAGGAGGCCTGCACCGCCGTCGAGCGAGGCGAGGGCGTCCTCGTCGCGGCCCCGACGGGCGCCGGCAAAGACGGTGGTGGGGAGTTCGCCGTCCACCTGGGCCTGGTCCGGGGCCTCAAGACCTTCTACACCACGCCGATCAAGGCACTGAGCAACCAGAAGTACCTGGATCTCGTCGCCCGACACGGCGAGGAGCACGTGGGACTGCTCACCGGCGACACCTCTGTCAACCCTCACGCGGACGTCGTGGTCATGACCACCGAGGTGCTGCGCAACATGCTCTACTCGGGCTCACGCGACCTGGACCGACTGGGCTTCGTGGTCATGGATGAGGTCCACTACCTGGGCCGACCGCTTCCGCGGGCCGGTGTGGGAGGAGGTCATCATCCACCCTGCCCGCCGAGGTCCAGGTGATCTCCCTGTCCGCCACGGTGTCCAACGCCGAGGAGTTCGGCGACTGGCTCGGCCAGGTGCGGGGCAGGACCGCCGTCGTCGTCTCCGAGGAGCGCCCCGTCCCGCTGACTCAGCACATGATGGTCGGACGCCGGCTCCTGCACCTGTACTCCCGCCCCTGCCGATGCCGCAGAGTCCTCCGAGGCCGCCGACACGGCGGAGTCGGAGCAGGCAGCCCAGTCGGAACAGACGGGCAGCCCCGCTCAACCCCGAGCTGCTCAAGGCCGTCAAGCAGGCCCGGCGTGCCGCCGCCTCCGGCGGCGCATCCAAGAACAGCTACCGCAGCCGTGGCGGCGGCACGGGCCGGGGACCGCAGCCCCTGGAAGCGCACCGCAAGAGGCGGACGCGCCCCTCGTCGTGGTGAGGGGGAGCCCGCACGGCCAGGCTGAAGCCGCCTTCACGACTGCAGGTCGTCACGGGCCCTGGAGGAGGCGAGGCTGCTGCCCGCCATCGTCTTCGTCTTCTCCCGAGCCGGCTGCGAGCAGGCCGTCCACCAGGTGGTGAGCGCCGGGGTGGACCTGACCACCGAGGCCGAGGCGGCCCGGATCCGTGAGGTGATCGAACGGCGCACTGCGGACATCCCGGCCGGTGACCTGGGGGTTCTCGGCTTCCACTTCTGGGCCCACGCCCTGGAGCGCGGCGTCGCGGCGCACCACGCAGGGCTGCTGCCGGTCTTCAAGGAGACGGTCGAGGAGCTCTTCAGCGCAGGGCCTGGTCAAGGTCGTCTACGCCACTGAGACCCTGGCGCTGGGCATCAACATGCCCGCACGCACGGTGGTCCTGGAGTCGTTGCGCAAGTGGAACGGCTCGGCCCACGTCACCCCTCAGCCCGGGGAGTACACCCAGCTGACGGGGCGGGCGGGGGCCGCGGCATCGACGTCGAGGGCCACGCCGTCGTCCTGGCCGCCGACGACGTCGAGCCGGCCACGGTCTCCTCGCTGGCCTCCCCGGCGCACCTACCTGCTGGTATCCGCCTTCCGGCCGACCCTACAACATGGCCGTCAACCTGCTCGAGCGCATGCCGCGGCGCGGGTCCGTGAGGTGCTCGAGGAGTCCTTCGCCCAGTTCCAGGCCGATCGTGGCGTTGTCGAGCTGGCCGCCCAGGCGCGCCGTAAGCGCCGCAGCCTGGAGGGGCTGGAGAAGGACATGGCCTGCCGCCTGGGCGACTTCCGCGAGTACGCCGCCCTGCGTCAGGCCATCGCTGACGCCGAGGCGGACCTGTCGCGGACAAGGCCGCCGCGCGCCGCAGCGAGACGGGACGGGCGATGAGCGCGCTGGGGCGCGGCGACGTCGTCGTCTTCCGCAAGGGCCGACGTCGCCGGCACGGCATCGTCCTCGAGGTGGGTGCCGACTGCACCGGGCACCCCCACACTCACCGTGCTGGGGGAGGACTCGCGAGTGGTCGCGCTGACCCCGGACACGGCGCCGGACGGCGTCATGCGCGTGGGCGCGCTGCGGGTGGCTGAGTCAGTGGACCCGCACCGGCCCCCGGGACCGGGACCGGCTCGTCCAGCGCCTGGTGGACGCTCTGCGCGCCGGGGACCTGGAAAGGACACGAAGCGCACGCGCACCCGCTCCAGCCGCGCACAGGCCCGCCGAGACAGTGCCATTGAGAACCTCGAGCGCCTGCGCCACGAGATGCGCTCTCACCCCTGCCACGGGTGCCCCTGACCGGGAGGAGCACGCCAGGGTCGGCCGCAAGTGGTCGCGGGCCAAGGCCCGAGGCCGAGCGTCTGCAACGGCGCATCGAGAACCCGTACCGGCACCATCGCCCGCCTCTTCGACGCCGTGTGCGAGGTACTGCTCGAGCTGGGCTACCTGCAGCCCGTGGACCGCGGTCACCCGGAGCGCGAGCTGAGGGTCACCGGCGCCGGCAAGGTGCTGGCCCGGATCTACGCCGAGCGGGACCTGCTCATCGCCGAGTGCCTGCGCACAGGCGTCTTCGAGGGCCTCAGCGCCGGCGAGCTGGCCGGTGCGCTGAGCGCCTGCGTCTACGAGCCGCGACTGAGCGCGCAGTCGATCGGGCTGCCGGTCGCACCCTGGGTCGAGACTCGGCCAGTGCCTGCGCGCACAGCTGGGGGTCTCGCACCGGGATCCACGACCTGGAGTCCCTGGCCCGTATCGAGGTCTCCTCCGGGGCGGAGCCCGGCGCTGGCAGAGCCGTCCAGGCCTGGTGCGACGGCGCCCAGCTGGCGGACATCCTCGATGCCACCGAGCTGACGGCCGGGGACTTCGTGCGCTGGTGCAAGCAGCTGCTCGACGTCGTCGGCCAGATCGCGAGCCTCTCACCACCGCCGGACGCCACTCCCGAGCAGGCCAGGACGGTGACCAACCTGTCGATGCGGGCCGCCGAGGGCCTCCCTGGATCTCAACAGGGGAGTGGTGAGCTGGTCGGCCGTGTGAGACGTCTGCCGTGCACTCTCCAGCCGCCTGCAGGGCACTACGGCGGTAGGCTCGTCGCAGCCGACACTCGAACGACAGGACCATGCCCCTATGTCAGGCTTCTTCGCCCTCCTCGATGACATCGCCACGCTCGCCAAGCTGACGCTGTCCACCGTTGACGACACGGCCTCGATCGCGGTCAAGACGTCCGCGAAGGTCTCGGCGGCCGCTGTCGACGACGTGGCCACCACGCCCCAGTACGTCACCGGATCACCCCGGACCGCGAGCTGCCGATCATCAAGAGGATCACGCTGGGATCGCTGCGCAACAAGCTCCTCATCATCCCTGCCGATCGGCCTGCTGCTGACGGCGGTGGCGCCGGCGCTCCCTGCCGGTCGCACTCATTCTCGGCGGCGCCTACCCTGTGCTTCGAGGGCGGGAGAAGATCCTGGAGCGCTTCGGCCACGGCTCACACGCGCAGGAGCACCGGACCGGTCGACGAGGACCAGATCGTCCGTCAGGCCACGACCACCGACTTCATCCTGTCCACCGAGATCATGCTGCTGGCCCTGGCCGAGGTGGAGGGGCAGTCCTCCATGCGGCGCATCATCGTCCTGGTCCTCATCGCCCTGCTCATCACCTTCGCCGTCTACGGCTCTGGTCGCCGCTCTCATCAAGCTCGACGACGCCGGGGCGCACCTGGCCGGGCCAGGGCCGCACGAGCGCCGTCCGGGTCCCTCGGCCGCGCGATCGTGAAGTCGGCGCCCGGCGCTCTTCCGCGGCATCGGGATCGTCGGCACCGTGGCGATGCTGTGGGTCGGCGGCCATATCCTGGCGGTGAACCTCGCCAAGTTCGGCCTCCACCCGTTGCACCACGCCATCGAGTGGGCCGAGGAACTCACCCACAACCCGGATCCTGTCCTGGATCACCGGGAACGGCCATGTCCCTGCCTCATCGGGGCGATCATCGGCACCCTGCTGGCCCCTGGCCTGGCAGCCCGTGCACCATGTCCCTGGCCCGCCGCCGGGCTCATCGACTGAGAGCTACCTGCTGAGCCCGTCACCGAGGAAGGCGAGGATGGCGCGCACCCGCCGGTTCTCCTCGGAGGGGTCCAGCCCCAGCTTGAGGAAGATCGCCGAGACGTGCTTGGCGACTGCCGCCCCTGACACAACCATCTGAGCCGAGATCTGACTGTTCGACAGCCCTCTGGGCCATGAGCTCGAGGACCCTCGAGCTCGCGCGGCGTCAGATCCGCGAGCCCCTGAGCGAGAGCTGCGCACCATGGCCTGAGCCACCTCCGGGTCGGTCACCATGCCTCCGGCCAGGACCACTCGCAGGGAGCCCAGGAAGTCCGCGACCTCCGAGACCCTGTCCTGAGCAGGTAGCCCTGTCCCACCGGCGTCTGCCGGGGCATCGGAGGCGAGGAGCTGCTGGGCGTAGGGTCGCCGACACGTACTGGCTGAGCACCATGATGGACACGGCCGGGTGACGGCGCCGAATATCCAGCGCGGCCTCCAGCCCGTCGTTCCTCGCGGACGGCGGCATGCGGACGTCGGTGATCACGGCATCGGTAGGCGCCCTCGGCCATCCAGGTGGTCGATGCGCTGGATGAGTGCCGGCGACTGCTCTCCCCGGGCGACGACGTCGTAGCCCTGGCGCTCCAGCAGGCCCGCCAGCCCTCGCGCAGGAGGGCCGAGTCATCGGCGAGTACCAGTGAGGGGGCCGTACTCATGTCTACCGCCCTTCTGTGCTAATCGTGCTGCCCGTACTGTCCACGCTCGTCGATGCCGAGTGCCGCCTCCCGCGGGCCAGGAGGAGGGGCAGGTGCGCTGCGACCTGGGTCGGCCCACCTGGGGGACTGGACAGCAGAAGCTCTCCGCCGAAGGCCGCAAGCCGTTCCCTCATGCTCGCCAGGCCGTGACCCGGCTGGAGGTAGGCCCCGCCGGCCCGGTGTCGACGACGCAGACTCTCAGGGTCTTATCCACGGTCAGCAGGATCGTGACCTCGGCATCCGGGAGCGTGCTTGAGCGCGTTGGTCATCGCTCCAGGGCGAAGAAGTAGGCGGCAGCCAGGACGCCCTCGGGCATCGTCGGCAGAGGGTGCGGACAGACGATCCTGACGGTCCTGCCGGTCCTGTCAACCTCGATCCACCGCGTCTGCCAGAGCCGCTTCCAGGCCGAGGTCGGTGAGCACCTGGGTGGATACCGCGCACCGTGGTGCGCAGCGACTCGAGCCCGCCGGCGATGGCCGACTTCGCCTCGGCCAGAAGAGCGGCGAGTGCGGGATCCGCGTGACGGCGGGGAGAGCTGCCCCGCCGAGCTTCATGAGCCCGACGACGAGCCGTTGCTGAGCGCCGTCGCAGATCGCGTCGATACGGCGGCGCCTCGATCTCGTAGCCGCAACGATCTCCCGACGGGAGGCCGTCAGCTCGGCGATCCGCCGGGCGGCAACGGCCTCATGCGTGGGTCTGACCTTGCCGAGCCATCGCGGAGAGAACCTGAGCTGCACGCTCCCAAGGTACCGTGTCCCGTTCGCCTGAGGCGTCAGGCCGGGCACCAACTACCCAGAGGTATACCCAGCACTACCCCGACAGCAGTGCGAGCACTATCGCGATCGCGTCGAGAAAACGATGAAATAAGAGCCATGAGCACACCACTGATCACCACCAGCGACATTGTCAAGCGCTTCGGTACGGTGACGGCTCTGGCCGGCCTGACTATCAACGTCTCCGCAGGTGAGAGCGTCGCGATCATGGGGCCCTCGGGCTCGGGCAAGTCGACCCTGCTGCACTGCCTGTCCGGAGTTCTCGTCCCGGACCAGGGGAGCGTAGGCTTCGGGGGCACCGAGATCTCCCGTCTCACTGATGCGCAGCGATCCCATCTGCGACTGCGCGAGCTGGGATTCGTCTTTCAGGACAGCCAGCTCATCCCCGAGCTGCCGGCTCGGGAGAACGTGGCTCTTCCTCTCATGCTTACTGGGACACCGACGCGTTCGGCACTGCGCGCCGCCGATGAGGTGCTCGCACGGCTCGGCCTGGCGGATCTCAGGGGGCGGCGCCCTGCGCAGATGTCCGGCGGTCAGGCCCAGCGGGTTGCGATCGCCCGGGCGCTGGTGGGTAGCCCCCGTGCCATCTTCGCCGACGAGCCCTCCGGGGCACTGGACCAGGCAACCGGTCACGAGATGATGCAGCTGCTGACAGCGGCCGCCTCCATGGCCGGCGCGACGCTGGTCGTGGTGACGCACGACGTCAATGTTGCTCGCTGGTGCTCACGCCTTATCGAGATCCGTGACGGACTGGTCCACTCAGACCGCCGCCTGAACGCCAGCACGGCCCGTGGTTCCATGCAAGCCGCAGAGTCGGAGGTCGCCCGATGAGCACGTCGATGACCACCTCGGTTCCCAGCTCGGCCGCTGTGCCTGCGACAGGCTCATCCCGCGTTGCGGTCTCCCGACCCGGTCCCGCGGTTCTCGCCCGCCTCACCGCGCGTCTGACCCGCGCACGCCTCACCTCCCACGAGGGGGAGACGCTGCTGTACCTGGCCAGCGTTTTGGCATACACCGTGGCCACCTGTGCAGCCCTGACCGTCGCCGGGGGTACCTGGATGCTCTACAGCCGTGGAACGCACCCGGAACGGGTTCCGGTATGGGAGGCCGCGGCCAAGAACGCGGGCTACGGCTTCGACTTCATGGCTTCGCAGTACCTCAGCATGTCCGTTCTGGCCTGCGCCATGCTGGTGCCAGCCATGGTGGGACTGGCCTCCAGCGCCGCGGTCCTGGGAGCGCGCAGCCGTGAGAGGCGCCTGGCTGTTCTGCGCCTGATGGGCCTGTCCGGGGCCGACGTCACCCGAATGTCCCTGCTGGACGCCCTTGTCCAGTCGGTGCTGGCGCAGTCATTGGCACCGCAGCCTACCTGGTCACCCTTCCCGCCTGGAGCAGCCTCACCGTCATGGGAACCCGGATCACTGCCAGTGAGATGGTGTTGCCGCTACGGTTCCTGGCCACCGTCCTGGTGGGAGTCCTCGCGGTCGGCCAGGTCTCGGCATGGCGGGGGCTGCGCCAGGTGCGGATCTCCCCTCTGGGCGTCTCACGACGAACCAACGGACCGCGCGCCGGCGTCTGGCGCGTCATCGTGTTCCTCGTGACGCTGTTCGGTGCCCCGCAGATCATCAGGTCGGTACCGCAGCAGCATCGTTTCATCATCGTGTGCGTCATGATCGTGGCACTCATCGCCGTCTTCGACCTGGCCGGGTCATGGTTCACGCAGCTGCTCTCCCGAGGGCTCGCCCGGCTACGCGGCCCGGTCATGCGTTGGACCGCTCGCCGAATCCAGGCAGCCCCTACCGCGACGTGGCACCGGGTCTCCGCCATGGGGCTGCTGGCCTTCATCGGTGGTTTCATGTCACTCATGCCGCTGGGGCTGAGCGCCATGACGACGACGGAAGCCGATTCGGCCGAGTCCTTCGTCTACAGCATCCTGTGGGACGTTGACAAGGGGGCCGTCATCACCCTGGCCTTCGGGTTCGCCCTGACGGCCACCTCCATCCTCATCACCCAGGCCTCAGGAACCATCGAGCGCGCGGAGCAGTCCCGCAGCCTGCACCGCATGGGCGCCCCTGCAGGCTACGGCCTGCGCGTCATGTGGATGGAGGCCTACACACGCCGCTCCTCCTCGCCGTTCTGGGCGGTGCGGGTCTGGGCATCGTCATGGGCTCGCTCCTGATGGGGACTTCTCCACTGTCCGGTGCGTCTCCGCTGGTAGTCGGTGTCATCACCGTCGGTTTGGTGATCACGGGCCTCGCCCTGGGCGCCTGCCACCCGCTGTACCACCGGCTCCTGGGAACACAGGAGCGCCATAACGACTGACGACTGTCATCCGCCGGTGAGTCCGGTCCACGACCGCATCCGCCACCAGGCGAGACAACGTCGCATTGCCCCGTATGCGTTTCACCGCGTGACAGTGCCCTCCTGGTCCACCGTTGGTTTCGCCGATCAGCCCCCGCAGCCGTGGCGCATGCTGGCGGGCTCTGGCCACCTACACCGCCTTCCCGCCGATGAACCTGTGGTGGTCGGCCCTCATCGGGGTCGGGGCGCTCATGCTGCTCGTCCGAGGCCGCGGGCTTCTGGGCCGGGCACCGGTCTGGGGCTGCTTCTACGGCCTCGGCCTGTTCACACCCTGCTGCACTTCACGATGGTGGGCATGGGCAACCCTGATCGGCTGGATCGCGCTGACGGTCTTCGAGTCGCTCTACCTGGCCTGGTCTCGGCGGGGCCTGGGCCCTGGTGAGCCGCCTCCCACGGCTTGAGGGGAGCCTCCAGCGGCCTCAGCCTGCTGCGCCGGGTGCCCGCCGGCGCCCGGAGTGTTCTCGCCTTCGCGCTGCTGTGGTCAGTCGAGGAGCTGCGTCCCGTCTGGCCGCTGGGCGGTTTTCCCTTCGGGCGTCTGGCCTTCGCCATGGCCGACGCCCCTGATCCTGCCTGCGGCCGCTCATGCGTCGGCAGCGCCGCGGGGCTGCTGCTGGCGCTGGCCGCAGCATGCGCGGCCCACGCGGCTCGGTCCATCCATGAGCGCCGCGCCGTCCCCGTCAGTCGTCTCCACGGCGCTCGCCGCGGCTCTGCTTTGTCGCACCGCGGCTGCTGCCGCTGGACACGCGTGCCCGAGAACGGCACTGTTCGCGTCGGAGCCGTCCAGGCAACGTGGCCACCGACTTCGAGGACGCCTTCAACCGCGCCCTGGAGGTGACCGGCAACCACGCCGAGGCCACGAAAAAGCTGGCCGGCGACGTCGGCTCCGGAAACCTCGACATGGTCATCTGGCCGGAGAACTCCGCGGACCTGGAACCGCGCGACTACCCGGCCTCGGCGGCCATCGTCGATGAGGCCGCCCAGGCCGTCCAGGCGCCGGTGCTCGTGGGCGCGTGCCCTTCGTCGACGACATCCGCTACAACGACGTCCTCGTGTGGAATCCCGGAGACGTCTCCGGGGAGACGACTCATGCCTACTACCGCAAGCACCGGCCCGTACCCTTCGCCGAGTACATTCCCGCCCGTTCCCTCGTGCGGCGCCTGACCACCCAGGTCGACCGGGTCGGCATCGACATGCTGGCCGGCACCGGGCCCAGCACACTGACGGTTCCCGCCGTCACCCAGGGCCGAGAGGTCACCTTCGCGATGGGGATCTGCTTCGAGGTCGCCTACGACGATGCTCCCTGCGCACCGGCGTCAAGCAGGGCGGGCAGGCCATCGTCATCCCTGACGAACAACGCCCTTCCCTCGACTCCGGCGAGGCCGCCCAGCAGCTCGGCTCAGGGCCGCGTCCAGGCAGTGGTCCACGGCCGCAGTGTCATCCAGGCCTCCACTGTCGGTTACACCGCGATCATCAATCCCCGCGGCGAGGTCGAGCAGGTCACCCAACCCTATACTCAGGCGAGCCTCGTGGCCGATGTCCCGCTGCGCAGCTCCCAGACCGTCGCCGACCGGCTCGGCTCCGCCCCCGGCATCGTCATCCCTCGTCGGTGCAGGTCTGCTGCTCAGCGCCGGTATCCTGAGTCAGGTGCGCTGCGCAGGAAGACGACGGCTCAGGGTTCACCGGCGTCGACGCTGATCTCAGATACCCTCGGCGTCTCAGGTAGCCTCTGGCGCCCACACCTCAAACCTATGGAGAGAGAAGTGAAGGCACTCGTCGTCATCCCGACCCACAACGAGATCGAGTCCCTGCCCACGGCACTGGACCGGGTCCGCGAGCACACTCCCGAGGCGGACATTCTCGTCGTCGACGACGGTTCCCCCGACGGCACCGGTGACTACGCCGACACGCGCGCCGATGAGGACTCCCAGATCCACGTCCTGCACCGCTCGGAGAAGAACGGGTTGGGGCCGGCCTACCTCGCCGGATTCTCCTGGGCACTGGCGGCCGGCTACGAGCTCATCGTCGAGATGGATGCCGACGGCTCCCACCGGGCCGAGGACCTTGCCCTGCTCATCCAGCGCGCTGAGATGGCTGACGAGCCCGACCTCGTCATCGGGTCGCGATGGGTCTCCGGCGGCGCCACCGAGGGCTGGGACGCCAAGCGCGTGGCCCTGTCCAAGGCCGGCAACCTCTACATCAACGCCATGCTGGGACTGCGGGTCAAGGACGCGACCGCCGGTTTCCGGGTCTTCCGAGCCTCCATCCTGCGCCGTATGGACCTGAGCAAGGTCGAGGCCCTCGGCTACGGGTTCCAGGTCAACATGACCAAGCTCGTCGATGAGGTCGGGGGCCGTATCGTGGAGATGCCCATCACCTTCCTGGAACGGGAGGCCGGGCAGTCCAAGCTCTCCGGGGGGATCTTCACCGAGGAGCTGTCCCTGGTGACCCGCTGGGGCGTCGCCAAGCGCTCCGGCCAGCTGCTCGACGCCGCCAAGATCGCCGGAAGCCGCCTGCGTGCCGCTCGCGACAGGCGCCGCCGGACCGCGACCGGCTACCAGCGACGCCCGTCAGCGTCATCGCGCCAAAAACGCTCCCTGACCTACATCACCCGGCGTCGTCCTCCAAGAAAGACATCGAAAGGGCCGCCCACGAAGGGTGGCCCTCTCGATCTGGTCCACACGGGTCTTCAGGACGGTCAGCCGCTGACTCGCTCGCGGTAGACCTCGCCGCTGCGCAGCGCCTCAAGGCGCTCGTTGAGGAGAACCTCGAGCCTCGACCTTGCGGCGCTCCAGGAGCATGTCCCAGTGGGCGGGGGTCTTCTTGGGCCTGTCGGGCTCGGGCTCGTCCTCACCGCGCCTGGCGGCGGGCTGCCCGCACTCGGGGCACTCCCAAGTGGGGGGCACCTCGGCCTCAGTCGACATCGGGATCCTGGTCACGTGCGCCATCGGGCACTCGTAGCTGACGATCATCCGCTCAGCGAACTCGACGCCGTCCTCCGACCCATCGACTTCGCGCCGATGGTCATGCCCCGCAGTGCGCGGTCTGCCATGCTTGTGGCCTCCTCGTGGCTCGTCTCTCGCCGGTGCCCTGTCCCTGGCGGCGCATGCGTCCCGCGCAGCTCAGGGCACCGATGCGTCAACACCGGAGGAGGGCGAATTGTTCCCCACCGATCTCGACGCGATCCGGGTGACGATGATACCGGTTGTTAAAACAGGCGATGACGCTGGGTCGGAGTCGATGGGGAATCGGCGGCGTCCTCGTGGTTCTCACCGCGGGCACCAGCGGGTACGGCGTGTAAGTCACGAGGAACCGCGGCATACTTGGCCCCATGGCTCAGCGCATCGGCATTCTCACAGCGGGCGGCGACGCCCCGGGACTCAACGCGGCGATTCGGGGATTCGGGAAAGGCGGCGATCCAGCAGCACGGATGGGAGCTCATCGGCTTTCGTGACGGCATGCGAGGTCTGGCCGAGAACCGCTTCACCGAGCTGGACGCCGCCGCCCTGTCCGGAATCCTCACCACCGGCGGCACCATGCTGGGAACCAGCCGGGACAAGGTGCATCGCATGATGGTGGACGGCGAGCCGCGCGACATGGTGCCCACCATCGTGGAGAACTGCGAGAAGGACGGGATCGACGCTCTGTGTGCCCTCGGCGGGCGGGACCGCCAAGAACGCCAAGCGCCCTCGCGGACGCCGGCCTCAACGTCATCCACCTGCCCAAGACCATCGACAACGACATCGTCCACACCGATTCCTCCTTCGGCTTCGCCACGGCCCTGGAGATCGCCACGGAGGCCGTGGACCGGCTGCACCCGACGGCGCACTCCCACCACCGCATCATCCTCACCGAGATCATGGGGCACCGAGCCGGGTGGCTGGCCCTGGGAGCGGGGATCGCAGGCGGGCTGATGTCATCCTGCTGCCCGAGATCCCGTACTCGGTGGACGCGATCGCGGACAAGATCGAGCGACGCCGATCCCACGGATCGTCCTTCTCGGTGGTGGCCGTGGCCGAGGGTGCGCTGTCGGTGACGGATCACGCCGAGCTGGAACACGCCCGAGCCCTGGTCAAGGACGCTTCCAGCCCCGAGCGCAAGGCGATGGCCAAGCGGGGCGTCAAGCGCCTGGAGGCCTCCCACCGCGCCAACACCTTTACCCTGGCCGAGCAGCTGGAGAGCCTCACCGGCCTGGAGGCGCGCGTCTCCATCCTGGGGTACGTCCAGCGGGGCGGCTCGCCCTGCGGGGCCGACCGCCCTGCTGGGCACGCGCCTGGGGGTGGCCGGCGCCAATGCGATCGCCGAGGGCAGGTACGGTGTCATGGTCGCCGACCGCGGCCACGGCACGCAGCTGGTTCCCGCTCAGCGATGTGGCCGGACATACCAAGTTCGTGCCGGCCGACCACGAGTGGATCCAGGCCGCACGCGCCGTGGGGACGGCACTGGGGGACTGAGAGCCCGGCCTGAGCAACGGGGCGGCTCGGTGGCCCCTCGTGCCCCAGCGGGGAGGAGCGTCCCCGGGATCCAGGCGACCTCTCCCTGGTTCCACACCGGCCGGGCGTCGCCGGAGACGATGACGTCGGCGCGCTCCCAGGGTCGGTCCTTGGCGAAGAAGAGGCGCTCGCCTGCCATCCACCAGTGCCAGAAGCGCACTGACTCCTCGGCGTCGCCGTTGACGCCCTCCTCGATGTCGCGGATGATGCCGCGGCGCTCGGCCACGTCGTCTCCGGTCTGGACCCACACGTGCGCGTCGATGAGGCTGCTGACTGCGCCCAGGCCGGCTCCGGTTCCCTCGACGAGGACCAGGGGAGAGCCGGCTGGGATCCGGATGGAGTCCTGGCGCCCGTGCTCCCGCCACTTGTCCGGGACGAGGTCGAGGCTGCCGGCCTGACGCAACTGGGTCAGGGTGTCGACGTACAACTGGTCCCAGTCGTAGAGCGGCTCGTTCCAGATGAGGTCGTCAAGGTGGAAGGCTTGCGCACCAGGGACGGCCGTGGCCAGTGCTGTGGTGAGCGTGGTCTTGCCGGATCCACCACGCCCGTCGACGGCGATGATCGCCGGCCGTCCCTCCGGGGCTCGGACAAGGCTCAGCAGATGCGTGACGAGGTCGGCGATTGCGCTGACCTGCCACTGAGTGACCGCAGGCTCCTCCGGCTGAAGCTGGATGGGCTCGGTAGCGCCCACCTGCCGGAAGCGGCTGTTGCAGACGGGTTGCTGGTTGCTATGCATCGTGGGTCCTTTCAGGGACCGGCTCATGAGGGTCAGGTCGAGGAGCCGTCCGAGCTTCTCGCCGGCCTGCGGGATGGTCCCGACAGTGTTGAAACCATAGCGCTCATGCAGGTGAATCGAGGCCGTGTTGCCCGCCTCGATGAGAGCGATCATGGTGCGGTCCCCGGCCTCCCGCGAGGCCTCGATCAGTGCGGCCAGAAGCCTGGAACCGAGGCCATGTCCCTGAGCAGCTGGGCTCAGGTAGATCGAGTTCTCGACCGTGCGGGCGTAGCCCTCATAGGAGTGCCAGGGGCCGGCGACCGCGAAGCCGACGACGTCCTGCGGCTTGCCACTGACATGGGCAACGAGAGCCGTTCCGCGCTGGACCATGGGGGCAAGCCATGCCTCGGCCCCAGCAGAGTCCTGCTCGATGTTGGTCCAGATGGCCAGGGACTCCCGCACGGCGGCATTGCGGATCTTGCGGATGGCCGAGGAGTCCGCCATGGTCGCCGGGCGGATCCGGTAGGTCTGTACCGCTTCGGCAAGTCCATAGCCCTTTGTCTCACTCGGGGGCATCGTCATTCCCCTCGTCGACGTACTGGGCGAGGTATCGGCCCGTCAGAGTCGTTCGGTCCGCCACCATCTGCGCCGGCGTTCCGGCGAACACGATGCGACCGCCGTCATGGCCCGCTCCGGGGCCGAGGTCGATGATCCAGTCGGCGTTCGCCATGACGGCCTGATGGTGCTCAATGACGACGACGCTGCGTCCGGAGTCCACGATCCTGTCCAGTAGCGCGAGCATGGCCTCGATATCAGCCGGGTGGAGTCCGACGGTCGGTTCATCGAGGACGATGACACGGCCTTCTTGCCCCAGGTGGACGGCGAGCTTGAGCCGCTGGCGCTCACCACCGGACAGGGTGGTCAGCGCCTGGCCGAGGCGGAGGTAGCTGAGCCCGACGTCCTCCATCCGTGCCAGGATTCTTGATGCTGCCGGCAGACGCGTCTCGCCCTGGGAGAAGAACTCCAGTGCCTCCTTGGTACTCATGTCCAGGACGTCGGCAATACTGCACCCGCCAAAACGGTAGGCGAGTACCTCGTCGTTGAACCGGCGCCCCTGACAGGCCTCGCAGCGGGACTGCACGGTCTCCATGAAGCCCAGCTGCGTCTCAATGGCTCCGGAGCCACCGCACACGGGGCAGGCGCCTTCTGAGTTGGCCGAGAAGTACGCCGGTTTGGCGCCTTTGTCTTTATTGGCTTTGGCGAAGGCCTTGCGAACGGGGTCAAGAACTCCGGTGTACGTCGCCGGATTCGAGCGCCGAGACCCTTGATCGGGTTCTGGTCGATCGTCACCACGTCATCCGTGGGGAGAGGTGACGTGGATGAGGCTCGATTTACCGGAACCGGCAACTCCTGTGATGACGGTGAGAACTCCGGTGGGAATATCGACGTCGACACCGCGAAGATTGTTCGTACTGGCGTTGCGAATCTCGATTTTTCCGGTGGGGGAGCGGTGAGTGCTCTTGATTCGAGGCCGGTCGGCCATATGGCGTCCGGTGAGAGTATCGGAGTCGCGCAGCTCCGCAACGGTTCCCTCGAAGCAGACCCGACCGCCCCGGCTGCCGGCTCCCGGCCCCAGATCCACCACGTGATCGGCGATCTGGATCGTCTCAGGTTTGTGCTCGATGACGAGCACCGTATTTCCCTTGTCCCGCAAGGACAGCAGTAGCTCGTTCGTGAGGTGAAGATCGTGCGGGTGCAGTCCGATGCTGGGCTCGTCGAAGACGTAGGTGACGTCGGTGAGGGCCGAGCCCAGGTGGCGCACGAGCTTGGTGCGCTGAGCCTCACCACCCGAGAGCGTCGAGGCCGGGCGGTCCAGTGAGAGGTACCCCAGTCCGATGGACACGAATGCGTCCAGCATTTCCTTCAGATTTTCAAGCAGGGGAGCAGCGTCGGTGAGAACACTCTGGAGATGAGTGATCCACTGCGCAAGATCAGAGATCTGCATGGCGCAGGCATCGGCAATGGACTTCCCGTCGATGAGGCAGGCGCGGGCCGGTTCGGCCAACCGGGTCCCATCGCACTGCGGACAGATCCCGAAGACAACAGCCCGTTCCACGAAGGCGCGAATATGGGGTTGCAGCGCCTCCGGCTCCTTGGAGAGCATCGATTTGCGGATTCTGGAAACGAGCCCCTCGTAGGTGATGTTGATGCCACCAACCTTGATCCTGGTCGGTTCCTTATAGAGCAGGTCATCGCGCTGCTTGGCCGTGAAGGTGGAGACCGGCTTGTCCGCCGGGAAGAAACCGGACTCGGTGAAGCTGCGCGCCTGCCAACCGCCCGCCGCGTAGCCGGGAGCGGTGATCGCGCCGTCTCGCAGGGATAGCGTCTCGTCGAGCACCTGCGTCAGGTCGATGTCGGAGACCCTGCCTATGCCTTCGCAGCGCGGGCACATCCCGCCCTGGACGGTGAACGTCTTGTGCTCAACGACCTTGCGGCCGTTGCGCTGCGTAGTGACCGCGCCGCCACCGGTGACCGATGGGACGTTGAAGGCGAAGGCCTGGGATGAGCCGATGTGCGGCCTGCCCATGGTGGAGAAAAGAACCCTCAGCAAGGCTCCGACGTCGCTGACGGTTCCCAGCGTGGAGCGCGGATTGGATCCCATGCGCTCCTGGTCCACGACGATCGCCGGTGTCAGTCCCTCCAAGCGGTCGACATCGGGACGCGCGCTGGCCTCCATGAATCCCTGGACGAAGGCCGGGTAGGTCTCGTTGATGAGACGGCGCGACTCGGCAGCGATCGTGGCGAAGACCAGTGAGCTCTTGCCGGAGCCCGACACTCCGGTGAACACCGTGAGCCTGCGCTTGGGGATCACGACGTCGACGCCTTGCAGGTTGTTCTCACGAGCTCCCGGCGACCCGGATGACGTCATGGCTGTCAGCAGCAGTCTCTCCACCAGTCACAGGAAAGATTGTGCCGGATGCCTCGCATGATGGCGACGCCGCTCAATCCCACCTATCGCCGATAATGCACATTATGTCATTCTCGCGGAGACGACATGCGCCCCGGGATCCTGCGACTCCCCCCTCCCCATCTTCCCCATCTTCCCCGTCTTCCTTCAGGCGCGCCCACTGCGGGAACACGGACGACCAGGCGCACCACGCGCGCGTGTACCTTCCCAGAGCGCGCCAGCCGGCCCGCCTGCCGACTATTTCCTGAGGGAGCCCCGATGTTCCTCGCGCTGCGCGAGATCCGCCACGAGCCCGTTCGTTTCGGACTCATCACGTCCATCATCGTACTGGTGGCTTACCTCACATTTTTCTTGGCGTCGCTGGCCGTCGGCCTGGCTCATCTTTACCGTGCCGGAATCGACGGCTGGAACTCGGCGAGCATCGCCATCACCGACGCCTCCAACGAGAACCTCTCCGCCTCACGGCTGAGTGACGAGCAGCTGAGCACCGCCAAGGACCTGGCCAAGGAGAACGGAACCACGGCATCGACCCTCATGAGCACCGCAGCCGTCGCACAGGCGCAGGGTGTCAAGGATGAGGACGGTGAGGCGTTGCGGGACGACGTCTTCGCCTTCGGCATCGATCTGGACGGAGGGCTCAGCCCGGCCGTGACCAGCGGACGAGCGATCTCGGATTCCGGTAAGGAGATCCTCGTGGACGACTCCCTGAAGGCCAAAGGGCTCGAAGTCGGGGACACGATCCGACTCCTGGGATCCGATCATGACTGGACGATCGTCGGCTTCACCCACGACACGACCTTCCAGTCGGCCCCGGTGGTCACTCTGGACGGACAGGCCCTGAGCCAGTACGGCCCCACCAGCCTGTCCCCCGCGGTCTCCGCCGTCGTGTTCAAGGCCGACCTCACCGGTGACGGCGCGGCCATGGAGTCGGCTCAGAAGGCGGGCCTGACGGTCCTCACCAGTGAGCAGCTTATCCAGACACTGCCCGGCTACTCGGCACAGGTCCTGACCTTCAGCCTCATGATCGGCTCATTGATCGTCATCGCCTCCACGGTGCTGGGCATCTTCGTCTACGTGCTCACCCTGCAGAAGAGGCCGGTGCTGGGGATCCTCAAGGCACGTGGCGTGCCCACGGGCTACCTCATTCGGTCCGGCTGCGCCCAGACGCTCATACTGTCGGTCGCCGGTATCGGCATCGGGCTGCTTCTGACGGTAGTGACCTCATTGGTCCTGCCCAGTGCTGTGCCCTTCAGGCTCTCCGGCCTCCTTGATCTTCTCATCGCTGCCGCCTTCGTCCTCGTATCGGTCATCGGCGGTCTCATCTCCGTGCGGGTCGTCTCCCGCATCGACCCCGTGGAGGCCATCTCATGACCACGTCGGAAACAGTCGCGACCACGGTCATGACCCTGGACTCAGTGATTCGGGACTACCGTCAGGGCGATGAGACCGTTCATGCGCTGCGCAGCACCGATCTCCAGTTGCGCGCCGGTGAGCTGGTCGGGATCCTAGGCCCGTCCGGTTCAGGAAAGTCCACGCTCCTGACCATCATGGGCGGCCTGCGCACCCCCTCCAGCGGCACCGTCACCATCTCGGGTGAGCCGTTCTCCGCCCTGCCGGAGAAGCGCCGGGCCGGGATCAGGCTCCGACGCATCGGTTTCGTTCTCCAGGCCTCCGGTCTGGTTCCCTTTCTGAGGCTCAACGACCAGTTCGGCCTGCATGACCGAGTCACCCGCACGAAGAGCGACACTGACAGGCGGGACCATCTCCTGGACTCGCTCGGTATCTCTCAGCGAGCACACGCCTATCCCTCCGAGCTCTCCGGCGGTGAGCGCCAGCGCGCCGCCATCGCCGTTGCCCTGTACCACGACCCGGACATCATTCTCGCTGACGAGCCGACCGCCGCCCTGGACACCCGGCGTGCCCAGGACGTCGCCCATCTGCTGGCCGATCAGACCCACGAGCTGTGGCAAGGCCACGGTCATGGTCACCCAGCGATGAACGCCTCCTTCCCGTCTGCGACCGGGTCCTGGTCATGCACGACGGCGTCCTGACTGAAAGGACGAAGCCGGTGGATGAGGCGGATGAGAAAGAGCCGGCTCGGGTGACCGGACCGGGCGAGTCGGCCTGAGTCTGCGCTGGCTCCTTCCGGCCTGGAGAACTACAGTCATGAGGCGTGTCCACGATCCCGAACTCCGACCACTTCCCCACCGCCGTCTTCCTCGGTGACTCCGTGACCACCGGCTGGCAGGCGCTGAGCCACCCGCGTAACCGCTGGACCTCGCTGGTGTGCGAGCATCAGCGGTGGCGGAGGTGAACCTGGCGGCGGACGGGCTCGGGCTCTTTCGCTCGACGCGGGGGCCATCTGCCCGGTGGTCAGCGTTCGCCGTCGTGCCGGACAGCACCCTGGTTGGAGGCGGTCCTGCGCTGCAGCCCGACGTCGTCACGATCAGCCTGGGTCTGAACGACGCCGCCTTCCTGCCCTCCCAGCGTGAGCTGGTCGAGCAGGCCATCGACCACGACCTCACCTTCATCTCCACCCGGCTGCGGGGCGTACCGGTCATCATTGCCCCGTACTTCCCCTCCCTGGAGATTGGGCCCCGCTTCCAGGCCATCCACCGGCTCGTCCACGAGGAGGCCACTTCTTGGGGCTGACCTCGACCGACGCCCTAACCGCGGCGATCAGCGGCGACAAGGACCTGCTGGCCATCGACGGAATCCATCCCGACGACGCCGGCCACGCCCAGATGGCCCGCGCCATGATCTCCTTCTACGCTGAGATCCTGCCGAGCGCGTAACTCTTGACTCCACGTTTACGCAGGTCAGTTGGGTATTGACCCCTCGAGGCATATGCTTGATGGAAGATCGCACCGACCGTGAACGACCAAGGAGCTCGAGGACCCACTAGTGGAGTCACACCGCGAACCCACACTGGCAGATGTTGCCCAGACTGCAGGCGTCTCGCTGACTACAGTCTCCCGCGTGCTCAACAACCGCGGCTACCTCTCCCAGGAGACACGGGAGCGGGTGGCCGAGGCGATCGCGCAGCTCAACTACCGCCCCAATCAGATCGCCCGGGCCCTGCACGGCAAGTCGACGCAGTCGATCGGGCTCATCGTCCCCACCGTTGCGCTGCCCTTCTTCGGTGAGCTCACGAGCATGTCGAGGACTTCCCTGGCCGACCATGGGTATAGGACCTTCGTCTGCAACTCCATGGGCAAGGCCGAGCGAGAGCGCGAGTACCTCGACCTCCTGGTCTCCCACCGGGTGGACGGGATCATCTCCAGCGCCCACAACGACGGCCTGGCCGACTACAGCTCCATTCACCCTGCCCATGGTCGAGTGTCGACCGGGACCTCTCCCCACCGTTCCCCAACGTCTGCTGCGACAACGAGGCCGGTGGACGTATCGCCGCCGAGCACTTGCTCAAGCGAGGGGCGCGTCGTCCCGCGCTGCTGACGTCCCGCACCGGAACCCACAACCTGCGGGAGAAGGGGTATCGTCAGGTGCTCCAGCAGGCCGATATCGAGCCGGTCGTTCTCACTGTCGAGTTCAACACGCCCGACGCCGAGCGCCCCGGTCTCATCCGTGAGCGTCTCGATCTTGTCTCCCGGGGATATCGACGCGGTCTTCGCCACCGATGACCTCACCGCGGCGCAGGTGATCGAGTGGGCCTCCGAACGGGGTCTGAGGGTTCCCGAGGACTTCAAGGTGGTCGGTTTTGACGGCACTGTCGCAATGCGCCGGGCTCTGCCGGCGCTGAGCACCATCCAGCAGCCCATCGCCGAGCTGGCCCGCGCAGCCGTCGAACTGCTCATCGACCAGATCGGGGACGCCGCCTCAACCTCCCCGGACGATGACCACTCCGACCGCCCCAGCCAGGGCCCACGCGTTCCCTCCCCCATGGATGTCAGGCTTGTGCCCGGTCGCACCGCCTAGAGAGCCCTCAGAAGGACCGTGAGGCCCTCGACCTTTCACGAGGTCGGGGCCTCACGACACGTACCTGTCACAGAAGGATGCTCGGCCTCTCAGACCTTGGCCTCACGATGTCAGACTCAGTCCCCACCTTGGTGTCCGACTTGTCATCCTCAGGCTCGTCGGTCTTGCGGACCACATCGAACAGGGTGTCGCCCCGGTGAATCGTTCCAGAGCCCTGCTCCTGGATTCCCTCGTAGCTCTGGGCGTTGGAGACGACGATCGGAGTGACGGTCTGGTAGCCGGCGGCACCGACCGCGGCCCAGTCGACGTCCACGAGTGGCATGCCGCGCAGGACCTTGTCTCCGGCCTTGACCTTGGGACTGAAGTGCTTGCCCTCGAGCTGGACGGTGTCCATCCCGACGTGGATGAGCACCTCGACGCCGCTGGCGGCGCGCAGCCCGTAGGCGTGGCCGGTCGGGAAGGCCACGAGGACCTCGCCGTCAACCGGGGAGACGACCCGGGCCCTCGGCGGGCGCGATGGCCATACCCGGGCCGAGCATCCCGGAGGCGAAGGTCTGGTCCTCCACCTCGGACAGCGGGATCGCGCGTCCCTGGATAGGGGCGGTCACGGTGAAGTCCTCGGCGGCCTCGTCGGGCAGCTCGACGGTCTCGGCGTGCTCGGCCATGGCCTCGGCCTCCAGGGCGGCCTCATCGGCCTCGTCGGCCTCGTCACCGGCCAACGAGGCCTTGCCGCGGGTGGTTCCGTAGGCGAAGGCGGCGGCGAAGGCGGCGATGAAGACGATCACCTCGAGAATGAGGTACCTGACGATGTCGTCGGGGACGATCGACACGAAGCCGACGAAGCGGCGGCGCCCAGAGCCTGGTTGTGGATGTCGAGCAGAGCGACCTCGGCGCCCCGAGGGAGGCCACACCCATACCGATGAAGAAGGGCCAGCGCAGACGCAGGTTGACACCGAAGATGGCGGGCTCGGTGATGCCGACGATCGCGGAGATACCACCGGCACCGGCCAGACCCTTCATCTTGGAGTCCTTGGTCAGGAAGAAGACCGCCAGGGTCACCGCGCCCTGAGCGATGTTGGCCATGGAGGCGATCGGGAAGATGAAGGACCCGGGGCCACCGCCGCTCATCTGGGCGATGAGGGGCAGCTCCACCGCCGGGAAGGACTGGTGCAGACCGGTGACGACGATCGGCGAGTAGACCAGACCGAAGAGGAACCCGCCCACGGGGCCGGCGGTCGTGAGAGCCAGCTCAGGCCGTTGGTGATGCCGTCGGAGAGCTCGCGCGCCAACGGACCGACGACGACGAAGGTGAGGAATCCGGTCACCAGGAGGGTGATGAGCGGGGTCAGCAGGAAGTCGGCCGTCCCGGACAGGCGTTTGTGAAGCCATTTCTCGATGTAGGCCAGCAGCCAGGAGACGCACAGGACGGGGATGACCATGGCCTGATAGCCGATCTTATCCACGGTCAGGCCGAAGAGGTGCCACACCTCGATGGATCCGGCCTCTCGAGCCGTCTCGATCTCGTAGGCGCTGGTCAGCTGGGTGGAGACCATGGCGGCCCCCATGGCCGCACCGAGATGAGACGTTGCCGCCGAAGCGCTTGACGGCGAGAAGCCGACAAGCACCGGGAGGAAGGCGAAGGCGGCCGAGGAGACGAGGTTGATGACGTCGTCGTAGTCCGCGAGCCACGAGAACCTGTCGACAAGGCCGTACGCACCAGTGGGGTTGTCCGGGGCAACGAATGAGGACGAGGTGAAGAAGTCCGCTGTGAGGAACGTTGTGGATCGCCATCATGGGACCGCCGGCGACCCAGAGCCGGCAGCAGAGGCACGAAGATGTCGGCGATCGCCTTGATGAAGCGGGAAAGAGGGTTGCCGCTCTTGGCGGCCTGCTCCTTGGCCTCGTCCTTGGAGACCTCCTGACCCCTCCGGTGTGGATCATCTCGGAGAAGACGAGGTCAACGTCTCCCGGTCCGACGATGATCTGGAACATGCCGCCCGCAATGAAGGTGCCCTTGAGGTCAGGGTCCTTGTCGAGAGCCTTCTGATCGACCTTGTCCATGTCGTTGAGGACAAGGCGTAAACGCGTCGCACAGTGCGCGGCTGCATTGATGTTGTCGGCGCCACCGACGTACGTCAGGACGTCCTTCGCCACGCGGGCGTGGTCCATTGCCACCCGGGGTTCCTTTCTCGTGACGTGACCGCAACAGCTGGGAGGGCTGGGAAACCCACTGGTCGGGAACGTCGCTGACTCCCGGCGGCCACATCTGTGTCAATCGATGGTCACAGTACAGTGCGTCACAACCCCCTGCAACCGGAAAGAGCAGTCCCGGTCAATATCGTGCGCCAGGAACGACTTACCTCGATTTTTCCTTGCCGCTCCGGGAGTCTCACATGCCCTCGGGGGTCGGTGCGAAAGTCCTGGCACTACCGGAGGCCAGCACGAGCGAGCCGTCCACCATGAGCCGCGCCCCCGAGCTGCCGGAATCGACAAAGCTTCGCAGCGTGAAGACCACAGAGCCGTCACCGACGAAGACCTCGGTCAGTGAGCGGTCGTGAAGAACCTCCAGCACCGGGGCGCACCCCCTCGGGCAGCGTCACCGTGCGTGCGTCGCCGTGCTGGGTGTAGCGCGAGGCGGAGCGATCCACTCGGAGCACTCCCCCGTCCAGCGTGATGTCCACGTGGGACTTGTCCGAGCCGATCCGAAGCCCCCACGCTCCGGAGGTGCGGCCCGGATCCGCCTCCAGACGCAACTGCCAGCTACGGTGCCCTCGCAGCTCAGCAACATCGTGCAGGCCGTCCCCCGACACCGGGCCCACCAGAGCCGGCTGCCCGGCATCATGGGGCAGGTCGGTCGCGGGACGCTGGATGAGACGGCCGTCCTTCAGGCTCAGCCCACGAGGAGCACTGAGGGCATGGACCCACTGGCCGGTCTCGATGGAGGGGTGGTCGTCCTCGGGACGCATTACCCGCCCAGGCGGTCAGCAGCACCGGCCCCGGCTCGGAGGGCCGACGCGCGAAGGTCTGCGGGGCGTAGAACTCGAAGCCGCGATCGACCTCGTGGAAGGTGCCGTCAGTGTCACGCAGCTCGGTGCCCACAAGGTGCCCCACCGTGTAGACGCAGGGGAAGATGTTCTCGAAGCCCTCCCGCTCCGGGGTGATGCCCTGGGGGCACCAGATGAGAACGTCCCAGTCCTCGCCGGTGGCCTCGTCACGCACCCGCACCAGGCCGGGGCACTCTCACATGTAGCCGAACGAGTCGAAGGCACCGCCCGCATCGGGGAAGCTCAGCTCTCCCTCCAGCTCCCACGAGACCAGGTCGCGGGAGCGGTACAGGACCGCGGCACCGGTCTTGTTGGCGCGCTGGACGCCGAGGAGCATCCGGTACTCCCCCGGTCGGTCGGGGTTCCGGAAGACCTGCGGGTCGCGGTAGTGCGCCGTGTAGCCCCTCGGCGTGGGCGGCAATAAAGGGGGTTTCCGGGCCACTTGGTGAAGTCGGTCAGGCCGTTGCTGGTGACCAGGCACTGGCTGGCGGTGCGCTCGTCAGTCACCGGGTCCTTGAGGTTGCCGGTGTAGAAGAGCTGGTAGGGGGCCTGGGCAGGAGCGCAGCCCAGCTCGTGGCCCTCCAGGACAATCGCGTTACCGGAGTAGGCGCCGGACAGATCGTAGGAGGAGTCCGGAATGATGGCCGGCTCGTGGTGGCGCCAGTGCAGTAGGTCCGTTGAGGAGGGTGCCCCATAGACCAACTTGCGGTCGGGATGGAACGGGCTGAACTGGTAGAAGGCGGTAGGGTGCCGCCATCGACCAGGAGCCCGTTGAGTCGTTGAGTCGTCCCACCGGCGGGACGACGTGGAAACGCGGGTAGTCGGGTCATCGGCCGCACCGGAAGTAGCAATCGCATCCAGGGCCAGGCCCTTGAGGTCCTCAGTCACGGTCGGATGTTAGCAGGACCACTCCCGTGTGCTGGGCCGGGGCGCAGCCCATGATCGTTGCATCATCAGCGCAAGACCAATGGATGGACAGAAAGCGATAAGTAGGTGGTCAGTGGAAGTACGGGATGATGAGCCACAGGCCGAACAGCGCGATCATGGCGGCGATGATGATGAAGATGCCGGCCAGGACCTGAGCCAGGCGCACGCCCTCGACCTGACCGATCTCGTGCTTGGCATGCACGGTGGCCAGCATGCGCGCAGCCAGCGAGCAGATGGTGAGGATGAAGGCGGTGCCCAGCACCGTCACCGCGGTCCCAGCCCCAGAGAGCTGATCGATCGTCATGCCAGTCATGCCATGGATCCCGTCGTCATCCTCCGGACACTGTCCTGCTCCGCCGGGCCGTTGACGATCTCTGAACGCACCTCTTCAAGCGAGCGCGGTTCGCGCCCCAGCTCGGGGTCCCGCTTGGCGACGACGACCTCGGAGGCGTCGTTGACGTTGGAGAAGTCCACGCGGTTGTGACCGGCCTGCCGAATGATCGCGAGCGTTCCCAGAATGAGCAGGCAGACGACGGCGAGAGTGCCGGGAACTCCTCCCTTGACCGCGACGTAGGACGTGGCTGCGCCCACCAGACCTGAGCACGGGAGTGTCACCAGCCAGGCGACTCCCCATCTTGCCGGCTGTTCCCAGGACACCTTGGTGCCCTGACCCGATGCCGAGCCCAGGATGGAGCCGGTACAGATATGGGTGGTAGACGGGGCGAAGCCCAGGTGCGAGGAGGCCAGGATCGCCACCGTCGAGGCGGTCTCGGAGGCGAAGCCCTGCGGGGCCTCGACGTGCACCAGTCCACGTCCCATGGTGCGCATGATGCGCCAGCCGCCGGAGTAGGTTCCCAGGCCGATGGCAATCCCCGCCGCGGCGATAACCCACCAGTGAGGTCCGGTTCCAGCCTCCTGGTAGCCACCGGCCACGAGCGCGAGGGTGATGACCCCCATGGTCTTCTGACCGTCGGAGGTCCCGTGGGACAGGGCCACCAGGGAGGCTGTCACTCGCTGGCTGTTGCGGAAGAGCCTCTGCAGTACGGGTTGTTAGGCTGAGCGATACGGTAGGCGAGCGCTGTGGCTAGCGCCGCCAGCCCAGCCACCCCAGGAGCGATAACCGCCGGAAGGATGATCTTGGAGATCACCGTCCCCCAGTGGACGCCCTGCACTCCGGCCGCCACGACGACGGCACCGATGAGCCCTCCGAACAGAGCGTGCGACGAGGACGACGGCAGCCCGAAGAGCCAGGTGGCCAGGTTCCACAGGATGGCGCCGGCCAAACCCGCGAAGATCATGGCCGGCGCCTTTTGGATCACTGCGTCGTCGAACATCCCGTGAGAGATGGTCTTGGAGACCTCCGTCGACAGGCAGGCGCCGATCACGTTGAGCACGGCGGCGACCAGAACCGCTCGCCTGGGCGTGAAGGCTCCTGTCGCCACCGACGTCGCCATGGCGTTGGACGAGTCGTGGAAACCGTTGGTGAAGTCGAAGACGAGAGCCGTCACGACGACAACGATCACGAGGAAGAGAATGGTGCTCATACCGTTCCCGATGGGAGATTGAGTGACCCTCTCTGCCGCCCTGGTGGACGGACGCGGAGGTCCGGGCTGCGTGAGCGCACCCCACCAGTATTGTTACCCGCTCATCGCCCCGCTGCCTAACCAATGACCTGAGCTCTCCCCAGTGGCACTGAGCACCTTCCGCACACGCGATACTCGCGAGCCGGCAACACGGCCTTTCGTCCCAACCTGGGGGCAGTGCCCCTGAGCCGATTGTCACGTCGCACAAGGACTCTCAACGTGGCGGCATTCCCCGGAAAGAAGAGCTCGTCACGATAAGGTCACCGCATGGCAGCGGACACCACGAACAGCCTGGACAGCATCCACAGCGGGACCCTTCCCGGCACGAGCGCCGACACCGAGTCGATAACGGACATCGACCTGGGGATCGACCTGGGGATCGACCTGGGAACGACCCGTACCGTCGTCGCACGTGCCGATCGAGGCAACTACCCGGTTCTCAGCTTCGCCGACGAGCACGGCGACGAGCACGACTTCATCCCATCGCTGACGGCGCTCCGCGACGGTGAGCTCGTCCACGGCTTCGCGGCGGGACAGGCTGCTCACCAGGGCGCACCGTTGCTGCGCAGCCTCAAAGCGGGTCCTGGCCTCCCCACGCTGACAGCCTCCACCCCGGTGAGCCTGGGTGATCAGGACTTCTCGGTCTTGAGGTTCTCACGCTACCTGCACCACCTACGAGCTGAGTTGTCGAACCAGGAGGTTGACATCAGTCGTGCCCGGGCGGTCGTTGCCGTGCCCGCCCACGCCTACGGGGCCCAGCGGCTGCTGACACTCAAGGCCTTCCAGGCAGCGCGGTTTCTGCGTCGCCGCGATGCTCAACGAGCCCAGTGCCGCCGGTTTCGAGTACACGCACCGCAAAGCGACAACCGTCTCCTCCAGCGCACCCGGGTCCCTGGTCTACGATCTGGGAGGAGGCACCTTCGACACCTCGCTGGTCGATGTCGTCGGGACCTCGCACGGGTCCTGGCCTCTCATGGCCTGGGCGACCTGGGCGGCGATGACGTTGACCTACTCATGGCGACGATGGCGCTGGACAGAGCCGGTATCGCGAGGAGGACCTCTCCCCTCCGATCTCGATGAGCTGCTGGACCAGTGCCGGGATGCCAGGGAGCACCTGACCCCCAAAGCCGCCGGGTGCTCATCGTCCTACGAGGCCAGAACATCGTCCTGCCCGTGTCCGACCTGTACCAGGCCTGCACGCCGCTTATCGATCGCTCCCTGGCCACGATGGCTCCACTGGTCGGCAGGCTCGACGACGGCAGCCCGGACCTGACCGACATCGCGGGCGTCTCACCTGGTCGGCGGCGCCTCCGGTCTTCCGCTGGTTCCTCGTCTCCTGCGCGAGCGCTTCGGCCGCCGGGTCCACCGCTCCCCCTACCCCGGAGCATCCACTGCCATCGGCCTGGCGATCGCGGCGGACCGCACCAGTGACTACGACCTGACCGACCGGCTCTCGCGCGGGTTCGGCGTCTTCCGTGAGGCCGACGGCGGCCACAGGCTCACCTTCGATGCGATCCTCGAGCCCGGAGTCCGTGCAGGCCTCCCCGGTGGCCGGGAGGCACGGTCCTGACCCCGCGAGTACGACGCCGCCCACAACATCGGCTGGTACCGCTTCGTGGAATGCGCCGACGTCGACGACTCCGGTGAACCACGAGGCGAGATCGCCCCCTACCAGGACATCGTCTTCCCCTTCGAGGCGTCCCTGCGGGACGTGGACGATCAGGAGCTGCGTACCTATTCCGTGGAGCGGCGAGACCACGGCCCACGGATCCAGGAGCACTACCGCATCGATGAGGCCGGTCTGGTACGGTGACCATCACCGACCTCACCGACGGGTACAGCCGCCGCTACGTCCTGGGCCGGCGCACCGAGTAGTTTCGCTCGGGCCGCACTCGGTCAGGACACGGCAAGGCCGTGCAGTCGAGGAGCGCGGCATCGGAGACCCGGGTGAGAGCCCGGGTCTCCTCGTCGCTGAGCTCCAGACTCATTGCGTCCACGATCGGCCTCAGCTGGGTCGAGGTTGCGCGCTGAGGCCAGCGGCGCGGTGACGCCGGGCCGGTCGCGCAGCCAGGCCAGCGCCACGGCGGCCGGCTCCACCCATGGGTCCCTCAGCGACCTGTGCAACGACGTCAACGACGTCGTAGCACCCGGACGCCGGTAGTCAGCGACCATACCGGCGCGATCACCGTCAATGACGTCACCCCTGCGGTACTTCCCCGTGAGGAAACCCGGCAGCCAAGGCGAAGTACGGCATGAGCCCCATGCCGAGCTCAGCCGCCACCTGTCCCCGATTGCCGGATCCTTCGACGTCGTCGCGGTGGAGAAGGTTGTAGTGAGGCTGCAGGACGATGGGGCGGGCGTAACCGCGGGCGTCGGCGATGGAGAACCACTGCCGGATGCGCTCCGGCGTGTAGTTGGACAGTCCTACGTAACGGATCCTGCTGGACTGCCGGGCCTCCTCGAAAGCTGTCACGGTCTCCTCGAGCGGGGTGGACGCGTCGTCGAAGTGGGCGTAGTAGATGTCGATGACGTTGGTGCGCAGCCGATTCAGAGACTCCTCCAGGGCCAGGCGGATGTTGCCTGCGCTCAGGCCGGGCCGGTCGGGCTTGGTGGAGACCTTCGTCGCCAGCACGATGCGATCCCGTACGGGCCGCGAGGCCAGCCAGTCTCCGATGACGGTCTCCGACTCCCCTCCGACGTTGCCCGGCGCCCAGTAGGAGTACCCGTCAGCGGTGTCGATGAGGTTCCGCCGGCATCCAGGTAGAGAGTCGAGCACTCGGAGAGGTGGCGTCGTCGGCCGTCCAGCCGAAGACGTTGCCTCCCAGCCCAATGGGACTGATCTGGAGATCGGCGAGCGTGCGGGTCGGTACTGGAGTCATGTTCCCTCCTGATGTCTGTGCAGCGTCAGAACACCACGTTGTCCTGTGATCATGCGGCTATCAGGTTCAGAGTAGCGTGAGGCTGGAACCGTGACGGGCGGTCCCAGCCTCGACGAGCACAGCCTCTTCCGGCATTCGTTCAGGAACTCAGATGGCCTGCTGCCGTTTAGCCGCACGGCGCAGCCAGCTCGTCCTCAACGAGGCGTCCGAGCGCCTGAGCGTGGTCGACCGGGCAGGTCAGCCAGTGCGCCCTCGACCTCGTGCCACACCCGTCCCACCGCGATACCGAAAACACCCTGGCCGCCGGCGACAAGGTCCACGACCTCATCGGCGGAGGTGCACTCGTAGACCGAGGCACCGTCGCTCATCAGGGTAATGGAGGCCAGGTCCTCTACCCCGCGCGTGCAGGGCGCTGACCGCCGTGCGGATCTGCTGCAGAGACCCCGGTGTCCAGAAGCCGCTTGACGACCTTGAGGACCAGGATGTCGCGGAACGAGTAGAGGCGCTGGGGCCCGAGCCCCTTGGCGCTACGGATCGAGGGCTCAACGAGGCCCGTACGGGCCCAGTAGTCGAGCTGACGATAGGTGATGCCTGCGGCACGGCAGGCCATCGGACCTCGGTAACCCGAGTCGGCGTCGAGCTGAGGAAGCGGGTCGCCGAACAGCATGCCCTGAGTACGCTGAGGCCTTGCTATCGCACTGGCTTCATTCATGCTCACGGGCTGCTCCTGTCGCCGGAAGGGAACGCGCCTGAAGATGGCGCGGCGGCTCGCTTCGTGCGGCCACGACTCCACGATAGGGCCAGTTGAGGCGATGCTCAACGAAGGGCACGCCCCTCTCGATGTGCCGTCAGGCATGAATCTCCAGGTGAGGTCGAGCATTCCCGCCCAAACGGCAGCTATTCCCCGTCATAACGCCATGACGTACGACCGCACGCCAGCGAGCAGTCGTGCCACAGATCACAACTTCAGTCACACGAGTCACATCAGTCCCGCGTGTCGCTGGTGAGGTCATTGGTCGTCGACAGGCCTCTCCGCCACTGCTCGAGCTGTTCGGCTCCGTGGTCGTCACTGAGATCGACGGCCCTCAGCCGTGTCAGTGAGCTGCTGGCGTGCACCGGGAGCCGGTGGTAACCACTCAGGAGAAGCCCCTTCCCCGGAGTGCAGGGAACCGCCGTCACCTTGTCCGTATGAGCAGAGGCTTCCACAACGATCCTGGCAACGATGCGTGCGTCATCGTCGACGTCGAGCTCGGTGCGCCCGATACGCCCGCCCAGAATCTCGATGACGTCGTCAAGAAGCCTGGGCCAGGACGGCGACCGATCCGAGCCGTGCGCGTGGAGAACCAACCCTTCGTGCGCAGTGACCGGAATCGCCAGCATCGCCGGTCCTCCGTCCTCCACGAGGACAGCGACCAGGCCGTCATCAGGATTGGTGGACCTGACACCCACCAACTGCATCAATGGCACGTTCCAACCCTACGGGGAGGCGCACGCCCCTGTCCCAGGAACGCGTCTGCGGCGGGCGCTGACTTTCGTCGGCACGGCCCGCCACATCGGAGGCCGGCTCCAGCGTCCGCCGTCAGGGGCTGTCAGTCCAGAGCGTCGACGGCGCGGCGCAGCAGGATCGTGTGCAGGTCGGCGACGAGCTCGGCCAGCTCTCGAGCCGTCTCCTCGCCGGCGGTGCGGGACCGGGAGCGACGCGGAGCCACGGCCTGGTCGATCGTGTCCGCCTCACGCTCGGCGGAGGCCCGCACCGCACGCAGGTTGCGCAGCGGGACGCCCTGCGGGTGATCTCCATGGCCAGGCGCACGGTCCTCAGGTTCTGCTGGCTGTAGCGTCCCCGAACGTCAGGGCTAATGAGCCCGACGGCGACGAGCTCCTCGATCTGAGACTCGCTGGCCCCTGAATGCGTCAGGAGCGCCTCCAAGTCCATGGGCCCGTCGTCGACGATCTGCCCGTCGCGGGCGACCACCCGGGCGACCGGCTGAGGAGCGGGGGCCTCAGTATCGGCGTCCAGGCTGCGCCAGACGGTCACGAATGACGTGCGAGGGAAGGTGCTCGTCGCGCTGCACCGCCCGAGGCGTAGCGCAGACGCTCCAGATCCGCCTGCGAGTAGCGACGGTAGCCGTTACCGACACGATGAGGGACTGATGAGCCCCTCCCTCGAGATAACGGACCTGAGATCGACAGGGCAGGGAACTCCACCTTGAGGATATCCACGACCCTGCCCGATCTTCATCACTGGCTCACGGGAGATGCCGCGAGGGCCAGGTCTCGCCCGGCCGGGCGCTCAGACGCCTCAAGCAAGGAGGAGGGGCGCTCGCTTCTTGCTTCGTGCGGTTGCTGCGCTCACCGAGACGCGGCTCCGCCCTGGGGGACCGGGGTGGTAGGGTCATCCGGTACTTGCCGATCTGAACCTCGTCACCGGGGCGCAGAGCCACCTGCTCCACGCGCGTGCGGTTGACATAGGTGCCGTTGAGGAACCGGAGTCACGGACGCCCTGTAGCCCCCGTCGGGCAGGGACGAGAAGACCGCGTGCTTCCTGGAGACGGTGACGTCATCGAGGAAGATGTCGGCACGCGGGTGGCGCCACGGTTGTCTCCTGCGGCGTCAGCAGGAACCGCGCACCGGTGGTCGGCCCGTGATGGACGAGGAGAAGCGCCGTTCCCGACGGTAGGGCAGCGATCGCGGCAGCGTCTTGCTGGCTCAGCCCCACCACCGGGGAGTCGACTGAGTCGACAACATCAGCAACCCCGAAGGTCTGGGTGGAGGAGGGATCCGGCTCGATCGGACTGCTCGACATTATTCCTGCCCCTCGGTTCGTTGCGGCGCCCGGTGCGCCGCCTCAAGCACCACCATACCGTTCGTTGCACCGACGTCGAGTCAACCACGACGTGGCTCGCCTCGAATGGCGAGAAGTCTACCCGGCGTCCGCCCGCGCCAACTCCGTGAGGTGACTCGGCAGCACCGCTGAGGGGTCTCAGAAGGGTGACGGCGCTTCACTGATGTTGCTCAGGCTAGGACAAAGGTCTCAGTCATGGTCTCAGCCGTGGCCTCGATCAGGCAGTCAGTGGCTTGGGCCTTGGAGACGCGCCGAGGACATGCGACGAGCGGCGAGGGCTCGGTGAAGGTCGTCGAGACTCTTGAGGACGAGCCGCCGCAGACCCCGCGGAGCATCGGGGTGGGAGGAGAGCCAGTCCTCGACGCTCGGGCATCGGCCTCGCCCCGCACACGGGGAACAGCCCGTCACCAGCCGGGTGGCGATCTCCTGCCCGCGACCGGACCAGAGTCCCTTCGAGCTCCTGGAGGTAGCGGATGGTGAACGAGGCGGTCAGCTCACGGTGCGCGTCGACGGCGAAGCCGGCGATGAGGGCATCGACATGGTCATTGCTCAGAGCCGTGTCAGTCAGGAGCCGATCGAACACCTCTGCCTTGAGCTCAGGGAGTGGCAGCGAGCTGGAGGCCCTCAGGTGGTGGGTGATGCCGCTGGCTGTGGGATCCGCCTTCCGTTGGGCGTCGAGCTCACCGGGACGGACGGCGTCCAGCCGTGCCATGGCCGTCAGCGCCCGCCATTTCAGGTCGGCGTCCAGCTCCAGGCCGGGCAGACCGCCGTCCAGGAGTCGGCGGATTCGGATGACGGCCTGTGCTTTCGGCTCCTCACCGAGCAACCCCGCCTGTCCCGCGGCCTCCAGCCAGGCGCGGGTGCGCACGAGCTGGGAGTCCGATCCTGGAGCAGCGGCACGAAGCCTGCCCCAGCCGCCGTGTCCGGAGACGGGTTCGGAGGCCTCCGGGGTCTCAGGTCATCTGAGACGAGCCGGTCCAGGACCAGCCGCCGTGCACTCGGCCCGGTGTACCGGCAGGCGGCGCGCAGTGCCTGGTTCAGCAGCGTGGACAGGGTGCTCGGCTCGGTGTCGTCGTCGGCGTGCGCCAGGACGGTCTCCACGAACAGTGGTGCACCGATATCTGCGTCTCGCAGAAGGTTGTGCAGCATCGACCAGGCCAGGGCTCGCGCCATGGGGTCGCGGACCGCCCCGAGTGAGGCTGTCAGGCGCGACAAGGAGGCGTCGTCGGGACGCACGACGGCGTAGGTGAGGTCCTCGTCGTTGACCAGGACGACGTCGGGAGCAGGCGGCCCACCGCCTCGGCGATCGTCGAGCTGCTCGACCTCCAGGGTGGCCGGCAGCCGGTGGGTGCGCACCAGCGCGCCGCTGTCGTCGAAGGAGTACAGGCCGACGACGAGCGTGTGCGGACGCAGCACGGCTCGCCGCTGGCCAGGTCGGTGCCCTCCTGGCGGAGGGTCAGCGAGACGATCCGTCCCTCGTTGACGACCAGCTCGTCGGTGATGACGGAGGGGCCTGCGGTGTGGAGCCAGGCTCGAGCCCAGTCGTGCATGTCGCGGCCTGAGACCTGCGAGAGCACCTGCAGGAAGTCCTCCAGGTAGGCGTTGCCGTAGGGCTCTGCGCTCGAAGAGCCTGCCTGAGGCCTCGAGGAAGGCCTCCTGGCCCACGTGAGCGACGAGGCTGCTTGAGGACGGCGGCGCCCTTGGCGTAGGTGATGCCGTCGAAGTGCCTGGCGAGCGGCCTCGACGTCGTCGACCCGCGCCACGATGGGGTGGGTGGTGACCGATCGGGAGTCCTCCAGGTAGGCCCAGGCCTTGCGGGTGGAGGCAAGCTCACCCACGCCTCCGTGTATCCCGGCCGCCTCGGCCTCGGCCCAGGTGCCCTGGTGGTCGGCGAAGGACTCCTTGAGCCAGGTGTCCTCCCACCAGGTCGGGGTGACGAGGTCGACCGAACCACATGTGGCACATCTCGTGGAGGATGGTGTTGGCCCGCCCCGCCCTCTGGGAGCGGGTGACCGCCCCGCGGAAGAGGTAGAGGTCCTCATTGAAGGTGACGCAGCCCGGGGTTCTCCATGGCGCCCAGGTTGTACTCGGGGACAGAGCACGCTGTCGTAGGAGTCCCAGGGGAAGCCGTAGCCGTAGGCGCCGTCGTAGAGGTCCAGGCCAGCGCGGGTGACGTCGAGGAGCTCGGCGGCGTCGAGGTGGTCGGCCAGGCTGGCCCGGCAGGACCAGGACAGTAGGATCGTCAGGTCCTGGCGACTCGAGAGCTCCACCGCCCCGGTCACCCGGTGCCAGGGCCGGCGGCCAGCGCGGTGAGGTAGCTGGGCAGGGGCATGGAGATGGCGAAGGACGTCACCTGCAGCCGCGGTCCGTGCCGGTGCGAGGGCACTCGAGGCTCGACCCGCCGCTTGCGGGCCGCGTGTTGGACATGACCGTCCAGCCGCGCGGGTGGGTGACCTTCAGCGAGAACCGTGTCTTGAGGTCCGGCTGCTCCATGATCGGCCAGGCGCGACGCGCGTCGGAAGGCTCGAAGTGGGTGTAGAGGTAGGTGGCGCCGTCAACCGGGTCGTGGAAGCGGTGCAGTCCCTGGCCCGAGTTGGAGTAGAGGCCGCGTGCCCGTGATCTCCACCGTGTGCTCGCCCGGCTCGAGGACGGGCAGCGCGATGCGAGCACCATCCCAGGTCACCGGGGACCGGTTGCACCGTCGATACTGAGCGAGTCGACCGCGTGCCCCACGAAGTCCACCCACAGGCCCTCAGTGGGCTGCCTGATGAGCAGGTGCATCAGGCAGCGGACGCTGAAGGTCGTCTCGTGAGGGTCGATGGCCGTGGTGACATCGATCGCCACATGGCTGGTGGGCACCTGGCACACCGAGGCCCGCCAGGCGGCCTCCTCGTGGCGCAGGTTCGTGGGGCTGTCCGAGCGAGCGGGCGCAGTGGTCGTCATGCGCAGGGATCTGGCGGCAGACGCCGGGGCGGGCGACGGAGCGTTCGGCCTCAGCTCCACTTCTCCTCGGTGCGCTCGGGCGTGGCCCACAGCGTGTGGTAGACGCCCTCGACGTCGTCGGTGCGGTGGTAGGTGTGCGATCCGAAGAAGTCGCGCTGCCCCTGGATGAGGGCTGCAGGCAGGCGCGATGAGCGCAGCTGGTCGACGTAGGCCAGGGAGGAGGCGAAGGCCGGGGCCGGAACACCGGTGGTGGCGGAGGTGGCCACGACCTGGCGCCAGGCAGGCAGGACCGTCGCCAGGGACGAGGCGAAGACCGGCGCCGTCAGGAGGCTGGGCAGGTTAGGGTTCTCGTCGTAGGCGCGGGTGATGTCGTCCAGGAACCGGGCCCGAATGATGCAGCCGCCTCGCCAGATACGAGCCATGGCCCCCAGATCGATGTTCCAGCCGAACTGGACCGAGGCGGTGGCGATCTCGTCGAAGCCCTGGGCGTAGGCGGCGATCTTGGAGCCGTAGAGGGCCTGCCTGACGGCGTCGACGAAGGCACGCCGTTCCTCGGAGCCGTCCAGGGTCGGGGCCGAGGTTCCCGGGGCGATGTCGGCGGCCTGGACGGCGGCTCGCGCCGCGCTGGCCGAGGAGACGGCTCGAGCGAAGGTGGCCTCGGCGATCGCGGGTACGGCCACTCCCAGCTCGAGGGCCGTCTGGGTGGTCCACACCCGGTGCCCTTCTGTCCCGGCTGCGTCCACGACGATGTCGACGAACGGGCCACCGGTCGCGGCGTCGGTGTGGGAGAGGACCTCGGTGGTGATGTCGATGAGGTAGGAGTCGAGCTCGGAGTCCTTCCAGGAGCGGAAGACCTCGGCGATCTCGGGGACCGTGAACCCCGCCGACGTGGCGCAGCAGGTCGTAGGCCTCGGCGATGAGCTGCATGTCGGCGTACTCGATGCCGTTGTGCACCATCTTGACGAAGTGGCCGGCGCCGTCGGGACCCACGTGGGTGCAGCAGGGAACGCCGTCGACGTGGGCGGAGATGGACTCCAGCATCGGCCCCAGGCGCTTGTAGGACTCGGGGGTACCTCCGGGCATGATCGAGGGCCGTTGAGCGCCCCCTCCTCGCCGCCGGAGACACCCCATGCCCACGAAGTGCAGGCCCGCGCCCGCGCAGGGACTCCTCACGGCGCCGGGTGTCGGTGTAGAAGGTGTTTCCGGCGTCGACGATGATGTCGCCGGGCTCCATGAGGGCGGCGAGCTCGTCGATGACCGCCTCGGTGGCGGCGCCGGCCTGGACCATGATGATGGCCACACGGGGAGTGCGCAGGGAGGCCACGAAGTCCTTCAGGTCGGCCGCGGGCACGAAAGTCGCCCTCGGAGCCGTAGCGCTCGATGAGCCTCTCGGTACGGGCAGAGCGTGCGGTTGAAGACGGCGACCGCGTGACCGTGGCGAGCCAGGTTGCGGGCGAGTTCGCCCCCATCACCCCCAGCCCGAAGACACCGAGGTCGGCTGTGGCTGGTGCGGGGTGAAGCTGCTCATGGAAGGTCCTTTCCGTGCAACAGCGCCGCATGACGGCGCTGCGTTTCAGGTCCTGCGAGTGCAGGAGGTGATACCGGACGCTGACGATACACCGGTGCGATGTCAGCATGACGGTCCGACGCTGATGAGCACTCGGTCGCACCTGTCAACCTCTGTGACCCTACCGCGTCCTGTCACTCGGGCACGAGGACCGTCCGTGGTTCAGACGTGTCCTCGACGATGTGCAACGGCTCACGGTGAGCCTGTCCTCCCAGGTGAGCTGCCAGTAGACGCGTTACAGTGGCAGTGCGGCTCGTACGACTTTCCTCGAGTGGTGCAGCGGCCCTGACCGGGAGCATCGTGAGCGCCGCAGTCCGACGACCGTCGATGCCACTCTGATCCACCGTTTCGTCGATCTCAGAAAGGCTGACGTGTCCAGCTCCGACTCTGCGACTCCGTTCCCGTCGTCGACGACCCGCGCGAGCAGCCAACCCGCTTCTCGACGCCCGTGACCTTCGCCTTCCGCGTATCGCGGACCCCCTGCGTCCTGGTGATGTTCGGCATCACCGGCGATCTCGCGCGTCACAAGCTCCTGCCCGCCGATCTACGACCCTGGCCAACCGCGGTCTGCTCTCCCCAGCTTCTCCCTGGTGGGGTCGGCCGACGCTCCTGGTCCGACGACGACCTGCGCGACTACGTGGAGAAAGTCGGCTCGCGCGGCGCCCGCACCCCGTGGCGTCCCGCGATCTGGGGAGCAGCTGGCAGCGGGATGCGCTTCGTCGAGTTCGCTTCCTTCGAGGACGACACCGCCTACGACCGGCTCACGGCCGTGGTGGATGACCTGGACGCCACCCGGGGCACGCGCGGCAACCGAGCCTTCTACCTGTCGATCCCTCCGGGATGGTTCCCCGGCCGTCACCGAGCGCATCGCCCGCTCCGGGCTCGTGGAGAGTCGGCCGACTCCTGGCGGCGCGTGGTCATCGAGAAGCCCTTCGGCCACGACCGCACCAGCGCCCGCGAGCTCGACGCCCTGGTGGGACGGATCGTGCGCCCGACGACGTCTTCGGGTCGACCACTACCTGGGCAGGAGACGGTGCAGAACATCCTGGCGCTGCGGTTCGCCAACACGATGTTCGAGCCGCTAGGAACCAGCGCTACGTAGACCACGTCCAGATCACCATGGCTGAGGACATCGGTATCGGAACCAGGGCGGGCTACTACGACACCATCGGCTCGGCGCGCGATGTCATCCAGAACCACCTGCTCCAGCTCCTGGCGCTGACCGCGATGGAGGAACCCACCAGCATGGACGCGGCCGCAGTGCGTCTGGAGAAGGAGAAGGTGCTCGACTGCGTGCGCCTGGAGCGCGACGGCGTCCTGGACCTGGACATGACCACGGCCCGCGGCCGTTACGACGCCGGCTTCCAGGGGGGTCTGCCCGTGCGGGGCTACCTGGAGGAGGACGGCGTCGCCTCCGACTCTCGCACCGAGACCTTCGCCGCGCTGCGCCTGGAGATCACCAACCGCCGCTGGGCGGGGGTGCCCTTCTACCTGCGGGCCGGCAAGCGACTCGCCCGCAGGGTGACCGAGGTGGCGGTCGTCTTCAAGAACCCCCCGTTCCTGCCCTTCGCGTCGGCGGCCACCACCGCCGTGGGGGCCAACACGATCGTGCTACGGATCCAGCCCGATGAGGGCATCACGCTGCGGCTGGCCTCCAGGTGCCCGGAACCCAGATGGAGCTGCGCGACGTCTCCATGGACTTCGGCTACGGCGCCACCTTCAACGAGAGTCCCCGGAGGCCTATGAGCGACTCATCCTCGATGCGCTCCTGGGTGATGCCCCGCTCTTCCCCCACCAGCGCGAGGTCGACCTGTCCTGGCGCATCCTCGATCCCGTCATCGAGCACTGGAGCGCCGGTGGGAGTCCCGAGGGCTATCGCCCCGGCTCCTGGGGGCCGGCCAGTGCCCACGAACTCCTTGCCCGCGACGGCCGCACCTGGAGGCGCTCATGATCACCACCCTGACCGCGACGACCACCTCCCGGATCGTCTCCCGGCTCGTGGAGCACGAGGCACCTCCGGCTCCTCCCGAGTGCTGACGCTCGTGATCTCCACCGACGAGGAGGGGCCTGGAGGAGGCGCTGTGCGCCGCGCACGGTGCCAGCCGGGATCACCCCAGCCGCATCATCGCCGTCGTCAAACCGCCTGAGGAGGACACTGCCGGTCGCGTGACTCCGCGCAGCCGTGACGGACACGTCCCGGCTCAGGCCGGTGGGCACCTGGACGCCGAGATCCGCGTCGGTCACGACGCCGGTGCCGGTGAGACGCTGGTCCTAGCGCCCTGGGACGAGGCGGCTCTGCACACCGACACGCTGGTGGTGCCCTTTCCTCCTGCCCGACGCCCCTGGTGGTCGTGTGGTGGCCGACGACCGTCCCCGAGATCCTCTCGGGATCCCTCGGGACGCCTGGGCTCCACGCGATCACCAACACGCCCGCGCAGGACTTCCCCGCCAGGGCACTGCGGGCAGCTGGCGCCGGTGAGGCGTTCGCGGCGACATCGACCCTGGCCTGGACCCGCATCACCCTGTGGCGCGCTATGGTGGCCTCCACCCTGGACCCGCTGCTGCGCTCGGGCGGCCTGCGAGGTCGTGGTGGCCGGCGAGCCGAGAACTCCTCCTCTCCCTCATGATCGCGTGGTTGCGGCTGCGACTGGACGTACCGGTCACGAGAGTCGATGAGGAGGACTTCAGAGGCATCTCCTCCATCACCGCCAGAACCGACGACGGCGAGGTCATCATCGCCCGCCACGACCTGGAGCGGGTCACGATCACGCGCCCCGGCTCCCCGAGGCCCCCAGGTGGTCACGATGGCGCGGCGCGAGCCCGTCAGCACCCTCAACGAGGGACTGCGCGGCTCACCCCCGACCCTCGTCTACCAGGAGGTCCTGGCCACGCTGCTCGAGGAGCCCGTCAATGACTGACACCGCTACCCCCGCACAGGCCATCGCCGAGATCCAGGAGGCGGCTTCGGCCGCCTGCCACCCCAGAGGTCATCGTGCTCCCACACTGAGCGACGCCGCGCAGGGCCTGCCAGGACACCGTGCGGATCCTGGCCGCGGCGGTGACGGAGCGAGAGTCGCCCACCTGGCACTGACAGGCGGTTCCGGGGATGGCGCTGTCTGAGGCCCTCGCGCCGCTCATCGCCGCCCAGCCCGAAGCGGTGCGTCGCGCCATCCACCTGTGGTTCGGTGACGAGCGCTTCGTGCCCGCCGGGGACCCGGAACGCAACGATCTGCTGGCCACGCCCTCATCGCCGCAGGCATCAGGGAGTCTCAGACCCACCGGCTGGCCGCTCCGAACGAGGTCAGCGGCCTGGATGAGGCGACCGCCCGCATGGCCCACGAGCTTAAGTCGGCGGGTGGCCCGTCGGCGGCTTCGACGTCGTCCACGTGGGGCTGGGACCTGACGCGCACGTCTGCTCCCTCTTCCCCGGGCACCGGCCGCGCTCGCGGTGGGAGCTCCCGCCGTGGCCGTGCAGCTCGCCCAAACCGCCTCCCGAGCGCTACTCCCTGACCTTCGAGGCGCTGCAGCATGCCGGCCGGGTCATGGTGGTGCCGGCGGTGAGGGCAAGGCGAGGCGGTCCGCCTGGGGCTGGGCGCTCCCGATGTGTCAAGGGCACCGGCCTCGTGCTGCCGGGGAGAGCAGACCACCTGGTACCTGGATGAGCAGGCCAACGCCTGATGGCTGATTGAGTCTGATCGGTCCCGCCCTGCCGGCGCGTGTGCGGGCCGACGAGCCCGAGATTCGTGTCGGTCGGGTGGGGCTACCGTAGCCCTCATGAACGCTTCCGGCCGGCTCCTGGCGCGCCTGACGGTGCTCGGTGCGCTCAGTGCGTCGGGGATGACAGCTCTTCCCGTCCATGCCGATGATGCCTCGCCGGAGCCCTCCCCAGAGGTCAGCGACCACTCGAGCTCGCCGCCCTCCATGAGGCGCCCTGGGACCGGAGAGGAGACTTCATCCTGTCCCTGAGGCCTCTCTGAGGGTGCTTTCGGAGCTGCCGAGGACGCTCCGGCCGCCCACTCCTGGGCCGAGGGAGGTTCCCGCACCGGCTGGTTCGGTGAGGCGTGGACCGACGTCGACGGTGACGGTTGTGACACTCGTAACGAGATCCTGGCCCGGGACCTGACGGATGCCGACTTCTCGCGTGCTGACGGCGTTCCAGTCCCGGGAGGAGGGACGTGGCCGGGGTGCGGGCGTGTGCCCCGGACGCCACTGTCTGGGCGGGCGTCCTTCAGGATCCCCTACACCGGCAGAAGGGTCACCTTCACGTGGTCAGGAGACCTCGGCAGCTGTCCAGATCGACCACGTGGTGCCGCTGAACTACCTCTGCGCCCACGGGAGCCTGGCAGTGGGATGAGCGCACCCGACTACTGGTGGCCAACGACCCGCTGAATCTCATCGCCGTTGAAGGCGAGGCCAACTCAGGCCAAGGGCGCCTGCGGGCCGGCGAGCTGTCCCGTTGGTTCCACCGAGACCGGCAGCTGGCGGCCCACCGGCCCGGGCGGCTGGTGGCCGGCCAACACCTCCTACCGCTGCACCTACGCACGTCGCTTCGTCTCAGTGGCGCCTCCCACCGGCTCGGCCTGCCCCAGGCCGACAAGGCGGCGCTGAGCACCACTCTGAACAGCTGTCCTCGCCGGTGGGGACGGGACCGCATCCCTCCCGGAACAGGCCGCTCGTAGCGCGAAAGAGGTCGGCTCCGCAGTGTGGCATCAGTCCCCGATATGCCGCACTGGCGGCGCTCGGAGCCCTGGTTCTGGGCTGGGGCTCATCCTTCGAGGGCCGACGCCGAGGGCGCGCAGTCTCACGGCGTCAGCGCGTTCCCATGTCCCGCCACTGAGCCCGTCCTGCTTAGGGATGCCGCCATGGCAGCTCACACCCGTTCCGCCTCCGGCGTAACAGCGCTCAAGTGCACCGACGTCGGCTCGTATCGACGTCTGGCTGTGGAGCGTGCGGCAGATCAAGTCCCGTTCGGCGGCGACGAGCGCCTGCAAGGCAGGGGCATGTGCGCATCAACGGAGAGACCGCCAAGCCCGCCCAGCACGTCTCGGTGGGGACGAGGTCCGCTACCGCGTCGATGGCTTCGACCGGCTGCTGACCGTCACCCGGATCCTCACCAAGCGGGTGGGTGCCCCCATCGCCCGCACCGCGTACATCGACTCCTCTCCTCCTCGCCCGTCGCCCCTGGATGCGCCGGCCGCCGTCATCCGAGATCGCGGGGCAGGACGGCCCACGAAGAAGGAGCGCCGTCAGCTCGACGCCCTCATGGGAGGCGGACGCCATCAGGATGACCGCGCCTGACGCCCCGGGGTGAGCGGCCTCACCGCCAGCAGATTTCGGAAGGAGCCGCCCCATGGGTTAAGGTTCTGCTCGTTGCAAGCGGCCCGAAGCCGCGAGTCAACGGGCTGTGGCGCAGTTTGGTAGCGCACTTGACTGGGGGTCAAGGGGTCGTGGGTTCAAATCCCGCCAGCCCGACCAGAACAAAGGTCCGCACTCTTCAAAGGAGTGCGGACCTTTTTGTTGACAACACTTCGTCGACAGCCTTTCACATTCTTCCGATGCAAGCCTTATCAACACAGGTCACATTTGCATCCCACATAACAACCATTAGGATAATTTAAGTCGATGGGTCCGATAGCAATTTACCGATCTTTAATCACGATCCAATCAACGTTGCAATGACGGCGATCGCTCAGCCCACACGCCACCTGCGCCCAGTTTTCATTGGTATCTCAAGACGAAAGAACTACCCCTTGCAGTCGGTCACATGATTCAGCCGCGCGACGAATTCGGTCAGAAAAGTCACAACCGAATAACATGCATGGCTGACGCGACTGTGGTTGAGTGAACACCGACATCAAGGGTGTCTCACAGCATCCTGCGCATCGGCTCATCGTCGGTTGTGCAAATCAGACTGTGTTCTCATATTCCCGATCAGAGAGAACGACACATGAACATCAAGCGCGTCATCGCCGCAGCTGCGCTCACCGTCGTGCCGCTGACCGCCTCCTCGGCCGCACTGGCCGCTCCGGCCGCCCCTCAGGGCGCACCGGCAGCCGCCGCCGCGGTTCCCGCCCAGGTGACCTCGGAGGGGGCCCAGTACGCCGACACCGTCCTGAACAAGGTCAACGAGCTGCGCAGCGGCCTGGGCCTTCAGCCCGTGACCCGGTACCAGGAGCTCGACGCCGTCGCACAGGACTGGTCCGAGCAGCAGGCCGCCGCCAACAACATGAGCCACCGCCCTGACTTCACGTCGGTCTACCCCAAGGCTGGACCACCGGCTCTGAGAACGTGGCCTGGCGTACCGCGGGTGGCGACACCGGCGCGCTGATCTTCGACCAGTGGCTCAACTCCCCGGCCACTACAAGAACATGACCGACCCGAACGTCAACTCCATCGGCATCGGATTCGCCCAGACCTCGGACGGCAGGTGGTACGCCACCCAGAACTTCGCCGCCTACAACGTCAGCAACTCGACGCTGACCCCGTCGACCACGACGACCACCAACACCACCACGACGACGAAGAGCAACACCCCGCCGTCGACGACCGACACCCCGCCGACGGACACCACCGTCCCCAGCCCGACGCCGACCCCGGAGACCACTCCGTCGACGCCGTCCACCGAGACGACTGCTCCGGCTCCGACTGCTCCCCCGACCTCGGAGACCACCACCCCTGCGTCCACGCCGTCCGCTCCGGCCACCACGGTGACCACCCAGACCGTCACGACCACCGGTACCCCGGCCAAGCCGTCCGCGACTCCTGTCGTTGCGGCTCCTCGCACCACCCCGACGAAGCCCGCCCTGGCCACCACTGGTCCGAGCATCGCCGTCGCCGTCGCCGCCGCCGGCCTGCTGGGCACCGGCGCCGTCCTCGTCATGCGTCGCCGCCAGGCCAGCTGACTGAGCTGAAGGCTCTCAGAGCGCGAGCCGTTCCTCTGACGGGCGCCTGTTGGTCCACTGATCGGTGTGGGCCAGCAGGCGCCCGTCTTTTACGCTCCCCACCCCGTGCTGACATGGACTCGTCATCCTTGGGAGGATGACGCTGTGAAGCACCTTCCCCTGGAGCCCGAGCTCCTCGCGGCGTTGCCCGCGCAGATCGATCTCCGTCTTGTTGTCACCGACATGGATGGAACTCTCCTTGATGGTCATGGGCGTGTTCCCGCCGGGCTGCTGGAGGCAGTCGAAGACATGCGAGCCGCTGGCATCGTCTTCGCCCCTGCCTCGGGCAGGCAGCTGGCGAACCTGCGTGCGGTCCTGGGCTCCGCCGTCGAGGACTCACCACTGATCGCTGAGAACGGTTCCTTCGTCGTCCACGGCGGTGAGGAGATCCATTCCGACACCATCAGTGCCCAGGATGCCGAGGCCGCCATCACCACGACCCGCCACCTGGCCGACTCCGGGTACGACGTCGGCGCGGTCGTGGCCTGCAAGCACTGCGCCTACATCGAGCGCTCCGATGCGGCCTTCCTGCAACAGGCCGGGTTGTACTACGAGGCGCTGGAGATCGTCGAGGATCTGACCGCCATTGCCCTGGATGAGGCGCTCAAGGTCGCGGTCTTCGACTTCGACGACGTCGAGAATGGGAGCTCCCAGGCGCTGACCGCGGCGGTTCCCCACGTGCAGACCGTCGTCTCCGGGTTGCACTGGACGGACATGATGTCGGCGCAGGTCTCGAAGGGGCGGGCCCTGTCGGCGCTTCAGGCCAGGCTCGGGGTCCTCCCGGAGCAGACTGCCGTCTTCGGGGACTACCTCAACGACCTGGATCTCTACGACCACGCGGACCTGGGTTTCGCCATGCGCAATGCCCACCCCGGCATTCATGCCGCGGCGACGTACACGGCGCCCGCCAATACCGAGGATGGTGTCCTGCGTACAGTCGAGGAGCTGCTCAGGCGCTGTCGGAGCCGAGGCTGAAACACGCGGGACGGCCCCGAACCGGTCAGTCCGAGGCCGTCCCGATAGGTTGGTTGCCCGCCGGGTTACTGACCCAGCCACGCCTTCATGCCGCCGCTGACGTTGAGCAGCTCACCGGTGTAGCCGGCAGCGGTCAGAGCCGTGACCGCCTTGGCGGAGCGCACTCCGCCGGCACAGATGACCGCAGTGGGGCGGGACGCATCGAGCTCTCCCATCCGGTCGGCCACCTCGCCCAGTGGGATGTTGACTGAACCGGGGATCGCCGTGCGCGCCACCTCATCGGGCTCACGCACGTCAAGGACCACCAGGTCCTCCCCCGCCTCGAGCCGACGCCGCAGCTCATCGACGTTGACTTTCCTTCATCATGTCCTCCTCAACGGGATATCAGACAGAGTATTCGCCGACACGACTGAGTATTCGGCTGGTCTGGTCGGGCTAGCGGCGCAGGCTGCGGTAGCGGGTGATGAGGCCCCGGGTGGAGGCGTCCTGCCCTGCGAGGGCCTCCTCGTCCCCCTGGACGGCGGGGGCGATCTCGAGGGCCAGCTTCTTGCCCAGCTCCACTCCCCACTGGTCGAAGGAGTCGATGCCCCACACGATGCCCTGGGTGAAGGTGATGTGCTCGTAGAGGGCGATGAGCTCTCCGACGACCGCGGGCGTCAGCGCCGGGGCGAGGATCGAGGTGGTCGGCCTGTTGCCGGCAAAGACGCGGGCCGGGACGATCTCCTCGGCGGTGCCCTCGGCACGCACCTCGTCGGCGGTCTTGCCGAAGGCGAGCGCCGCGGTCTGGGCCAGGTAGTTGGACAGGAACAGCTCGTGGACGTCCACTCCCCCGTCCTTGGTGGGGTGAGCGGGGTTGGCCACGGCGATGAAGTCCGCGGGGATGAGCTGGGTGCCCTGGTGAATGAGCTGGTAGAAGGCGTGCTGGCCGTTGGTGCCCGGCTCGCCCCAGAAGACCTCGCCGGTCTCGGTGGTCACGGGGCTGCCGTCCCAGCGCACGGACTTGCCGTTGGACTCCATGGTGAGCTGCTGGAGGTAGGCGGGGAAGCGGTGCAGGTACTGGGCGTAGGCAGGATGGCGTGGGAGCCGGCCTTGAAGAAGTTGACGTACCAGACGTTGAGCAGGCCCATGAGCATGGGGACGTTCTCGGCCGGGGCCTTGGTGGCGAAGTGCTCGTCAACGGTGTGGAAGCCGGAGAGGAAGTCGGCGAAGTTCTCCGGGCCGATGGCCACGGCCAGGACCGTGCCGACGGCGGAGTCCACCGAGTAGCGTCCACCCACCCAGTTCCAGAAGCCGAAGGCGTTGGCCGGGTCGATGCCGAACTCGGCGACCTTGTCCAGGGCGGTGGAGACGGCCACGAAGTGCTTGGCGATGGCGCCGTCGGTCTCAATGCCCTTGGCCTGGAGGGCGGCTAGGAACCAGTCGCGGGCCATGCGGGCGTTGGTGAGGGTCTCCAGGGTGGTGAAGGTCTTGGAGGCGATGATGAACAGGGTCGTCTCCGGGTCGAGGTCTGCGACCTTCTCGGCGCAGTCGGTGGGGTCGATGTTGGAGATGAAGCGGCACTCAAGGCCCTTCTGCACGTAGGGCTTGAGGGCCTCATAGACCATGACGGGACCGAGGTCGGAGCCTCCGATACCGATGTTGACCACCGTCTTGATGGGCTTGCCGGTGATGCCGGTCCACTCCCCTGAGCGGACGCGGCGGGCGAAGGCGTAGATCTTCTCCAGGACCTCGTGGACGTCGGCGACAACGTCCTGGCCGTCCACGGTCAGGGAGTCGGCGGCCGGGCGGCGCAGGGCGGTGTGGAGGACAGCGCGGTCCTCGGTGATGTTGATGTGCTCGCCGGCGTACATGGCGTCGCGGCGGCCCGGGACGTCCACCTGCTCGGCGAGCTCGACCAGGGCGTCGCGGACGTCGTCGCTCAGCAGGTTCTTGGACAGGTCGACGTAGAGGTCTCCCAGCTCGTAGGAGAAGCGCTCGGCGCGCTGCGGGTCGTCGGCGAACCAGGCGCGCAGGTCCGGGGTCATGGAGTCGTGGAGCTCGGTGAGGCGCTTCCAGGCGGGCGTGGTGGTGGGGTCAACCGGATTCAGCATGGCTACAGTCTATGGGTGTTGCGGCCGCGCGCCACTGTCCGGCGCCAACCGTTCTCACGCTGGCGGCGTCCGGATGGTTCTCAACGCGCCAGCGCGGGATCCTCAAGGCTGCCCCGTACGATGAGGCGATGGAACCTTCTTCAGCCGGACTCCAGAGAACAGGCGGGTGGCTGCCTATGACACTCACCTGCCTCGGAACGGTTGTTGTGCTTGTGTCACTGGCAGTAAGCGTCATCGCAACGACCAGCTGGCAGAACACCTACGAGCTCCCCGCGTGTCCCCCGGAAGACGTGAGCTGCTTGGGTCAGACCCGCGAGGTTGTGGACAAGAACCCGGCCATCCTGTTGCTGGGAGTCGTGACCATCCTGCTGGCTGGGCGCTGGTCCAGATGCGACGGCGCTGCACGACACGTTGGGTGCAGGTCTCCTGCGCACTGCTGACACTGAGTGTGCTGATGACTCTGAGCACCCTGACGGCATGGTGGAGTTTCCGCTCCCTGATCTATTGATCGAGCGGTGCAGCCCGAGGATCGAGACCACTACCGGTCACTTACCGGTCACTGAGATCCTGACGATCACTGATGGCCTGCTGCCGGTACTGGCTCGGTAAGAGAACCAGGACGCGTCGGACCTGACTCATGACGCCTTAGTGCCCTGAGGGCTTGAGGGATTTGAGGATTCCGGCTGCGGTCTGGGTGAGCTGGGGCTGAGCAGTGATTCGGTGGCCGTTGAGGTTGATGGTGACGTCTTGGAGGGGTTTGAGGGCGCGGATGACGCGTTTGATGCTGATCCCGGTGGTGTCCTGGAGGTAGCGGGCTACGGCCAGGGAGGCCATCACCACGGTCAGGTGAGCCTCGATGGCGTCACGGGTGTGGTGGAAGACCGGGCGGGCCCTCAGGTCGTGCTTGCTCATCCGAAAGGACTGCTCGAGCGTGCCACAGCTCGTGATACGAGGAGACGACCTCACCAGCGTCCATCAGGTGCGAGGGGACGAAAGGTGGCGTAGCCCTTGAGGCCGACCAGGGACCGGGCTCTGGCGATGGAGGCCTCATCGAGGACCTGATCGCCTTGATGGACGGTGACAAAACGCGTGCCCTTGGGACGCTTCTCACCGGCGATAACGGCCCTGGCCCGATTGGTCTGAGCGGTCAGAGTCTGGTTGTCCCGGGCCGCACGCTTCTTGGAGTAGACCCACACCGCCCTCCACGAGCCCGGGTGAGTGTGCGGGTCCCACACCGGCTCGGCCTCGCGGCTCTTGTCCCGCTCGGTGTTCGAGCCTCTTCTGGGGGTGATGGTGTCGATGACTTGCCCGTCGGTGAAGGCGTCCCCGTGCCAGTGGAAGTGGGCCTCCAGGTCGCCCGGGGCGCGGACCTGGCGGGCGCCGACGATGAACCGCAGCCTCGCCTCATCCAACGCCGCCAGATTGGCCGCCGAGAGCATGCCGGCGTCGGCGACCACCACAAGCTCCTCAATGCCGTGGGCGGTCTGGAATGCCTCCACGATGGGAACGATCGTGGTGGTCTCAGCCTTGTTGCCCTCCCAGCAGCCGACCTGGAGAGGAAAACCGGCCCGGTCAACCAGCAGGCCCACGATGACCTGAGGATCGACCCTACGCTCCTTGGAATAACCCACCCACCTCAGATCATCCTCACGCTCGGCCTCGAAGTACAAGGTGGTGACGTCATACAGGCACAGGGCCAGACCCCCACTGGCGGTGACGTGATCAAACAGGGCCCCAGACAGGCTCTCGCGGTAGCCCCGCTGCCCGCAGCGTCCCAAGGAGCGGAACAGGGTCCGCACGCTGACCGACTCCAGGCCCAGATCACCCAGGACACGGGGGACCTGGGCCTTAGAGGTCGGCTCGATCAAGCGCGCCAGAACCATCTGCTCAAAGGCCCGATCACCTCCAGTAGCGTTCCTCAGTCCCAGACGGGTGTAGGCCCCGTGCAGAACGTCCCACAGCAGGCCCGAGCGCTTGGACTCCACCGTTGCGCCTACCAGGCCGGTTCGTCCCGCCGCTGGGTCCAGGGACTCCAGGTCCAGCATCCCCTGGCCCTGCCAGGAGGCGATCTTCTGCCGCCCGACCTCCAGCAGGGCCGCCACCTCGGTCTCGTCGTGGGCTGAGCCCAGGTGCTCCACGATCCGGCGCACGCCGTCCTCCTTGACCGCGATCTGCACCGCCGTGGCTCCCGAAGCGGTCCTGACCTTACGCACAAACGGGCTCACACCAGCACACCACACGGGCTCTTAGTGCCCCACCACCAGACCCCCCAACTCCGCAATACCAACGAAAACTCACACCAGCCCACCCACAACCCACCAAGGTGTCACGAGTCAGGTCGGAAGTCGGCGGTCAGGTGGGCGTGGTCCGCGTAGTCGAGCTCGACGGCCACCTGCGCAACGGTGACGGACGAATCCTCCCGGAGCCGCTGTGCCGCCTCTTGGAGCCGGTAGCGTCGGATCACTGCGAGTGGAAGCAGGCCAATGAGGCTTATTCACAGCATCCCTCAAAAACGCTGTGACCTGCGCAGATGCCAGTGTCGGCTAGCCCTGCGAATAATCCTCTACCACCAATAAATATTCCTCATCCTGCCAGAACCGCCACTAGTCAACCCCATTCTCTTTTTAACAACATAAAACAGAAATACGAAATTGACAGAAATTGCCACCATAAGCGAAGCAATTATATTCTGTTGTCGGAGATGTTTTTCCAAAGCACGAAGATACTCCTCACCTCTTCGCCTATCTCGCAGGTCACGCCCAGGATTATCTAGAATCTTAGATATTCGGAGCTTCTCCCTACCCAGATGACCAACATTATTCCCAATAAAGTATTCAAACACTTCTGCCATAGGCGCCATAACCCCAAGCAGCGTCGCAAATAATGTCGCCACCTCAATCAGTCGATCAAAACTCCATACCAATCTGTCAGAAATCCATAACAGCAATCCCAAACCTAAGATATTCATCAAAGCCAGGCTTAGTAGATGATCCTGCAAAATACAATGGACTACCTTGCCGGTAAAGGTCCAGTCATCCTCAGCCTTCGGAACGTCGAACAATTTCAAAGTCGTAACGCAAATCAACCACAAAGCCCCGACATACAAAATAGACAACAACACCCACCATCCAACATTCAGCCTAGAGGAAGGGTATTGAAACAATACAACACCGTATATTAAGGAAGCCAGCGCAGATAAAACTGATCCAAAATAGACCAGACCCGGCACCACCGCCACCCCACGCAGAACGAAAACATTATTGACGTACGACACGCGAGAAAAACTGAAAGCCCCGACAGTCATGGCAACTACGATAACCGAGCAAACCAACATTCGATATATTACTTTAGGGTGCGACTCAAGGTTAGTTAAGTTTAACCACGATGCCGTAATGTAAACAAAAGCAACAAGCGCAATGTATGCACCGAGCATTCCAACCCTTATAGACCGCTCCTTATAGCGCAAACTATCATACCCTACCGCATTCCTTTCGTTTTCAATTACCGTATTAAAGTTCTCTTTGACCCAAGAGAAAGAACACCATACGACAAATGGAAACAATAGACCTACCGAAATAGTTGAGTATCTACCGCCTTTGAATGCAACAACTTGTATGAAAATGAGAAAAACTGCGAACAGGGAAGCTTTCGCCATATTCCGCGCCATCCGTAAATCTCCGTCATATAAAACTGTCGGAGTACTTGATGCTATAAGAATTATGAGACCGAAAACTAGGCCAGCAGCACCTTCAGAAAGAGTTACTTTTTCAGGCTTGGCCAGGGCAATAAGAACGAAAACTGCGGCAAGTACGGCTGTGGGCAACGAGCGTAGAAGGCGCTCAACTGATGAAACAGACGACGGCGCAGCGATGAAGGATAACGCGAATACAAACGCCAGCATGCACCCGATTCCTGCAGTTAATGTCACCGGCTCTAATCCGCGATAGATAAAGAGGAGGGGAATAGATAGTGCTGTGGTAGCCAGAGTTAACGCGTATGCTACAACTCCACGATAACTTAGGTTGCATAAATGTGCAAAGAAGACGACCAGCACACACGTTAACAAGGGTTTACTCCACAAGCCGACAAGACCAGAAGTGCTCAATGGAAGTACCCCGTTGACTTGACGTAAGTTATCGGTTGCCAGTAGACATGAGAATAGAACTAGCAGATAGCCGACGGCCATGTACCTTAAAGCAGAGCTACGTTCCCAGTTTCGCCTTTTGCAGCCGACGTGTACCGCTACCCCGACGAGGCTAGTCAGCACCCCACACATGACGATCAAGAATGCCGCATGGTACCATCCAGGAAGATTAAAACCTCCAGCACGATTAAAAGTCCAGTTTCTGACGGTGTTCATATCCAGATTCCACTGAATCTGCGTCAGCACTCCGACTGCAAATCCAAACAATCCGGAAACGCAAGCAACTATCCGAGATACACTTCTCCAGGAAGTTCTAATCTCAACATATCCAATTGCGCATACCGTCGGAAGAATTAAAGCGTCACCCCAGTTCGCCGACAGGTAGTATGGAAGGGTTTCCATCCCATCATAGGAATACTTGTAACTGAACTCCCAGAACGCCCTCATGACGCCCCAACCGAATATGAGGACAAGAAACCAGATAGCCACTGGCACTACAGATGGCTTAACCGCACGATCACTTCGACCAATTAAGATGGAATTCTTACCTAAACTCGACACAATTGTTACCCTTTCTTATGGGTTATTGAGTCAACATTTACTTGTTCGAGTTTAGTTCAGATCCCGTCATTAAACCATATGCCACAGAGTGACCAGTCGGCCTACTAAGGTTGACAATCTGATTGAATACAGTCAGGCATCTCAGCGCCGCTGGCGCTTCTCACGC
>BNJU01005430.1_pt1 | contig 75130 bp, 103 predicted proteins | sample 8539281 | NCBI WGS metagenome assembly BNJU01 (sample SAMD00202456, study PRJDB9452) | human saliva metagenome | isolation source: human saliva | place: Japan
CGAAGGCATCAAAGCTCTGGAAGCTGTCATTTCCTCTGATGTCACACTGCAGTACACAGAATTCGATCTTGGCGCGCGCCGCTACCACCGCACCGGCGAGATCCTCACCGATACCGACCTCGAGGTCATCGACCAGCACGATGCCATCCTCTTAGGTGCGATCGGCGATCCTTCGGTTCCCTCAGGTGTTCTTGAGCGCGCCTGCTCCTTAAGCTCCGCTTCTCTCTGGACCATTACGTGAATCTGCGCCCCTCGCACTACTACCCGGGCGTCCCGACCCCGCTGGCCAACCCCGGCGATATTGATTTCATCGTTGTGCGCGAGGGCACCGAAAGCCTGTACGCCGGTAACGGTGGAACCCTGCGTAAGGGCACGATTCACGAGGTCGCACAGGAGATCTCCGTCAACACGGCCTTTGGCGTGGAGCGCCTGGTGCGCTACGCATTCGAACAGGCAGCAGCCCGTCCGGCTCACCACCCACCCTGGTCCACAAGCACAATGTTTTGGCTTCGCTGGTGTCCTGTGGAGCCGCATCGTCGATGAAGTGGGCCGCGAATACCCGCAGGTCCGCGTCGACTACTGCCACATTGATGCCGCAACGATTTACATGGTGACCGATCCGGTCGTTTTGATGTCATCGTTACTGACAATCTTTGGCGACATCTTGACCGATGAGGCGGGAGCCGTCACTGGCGGCGTTGGCCTTTCGGCCTCGGGAAATATCAACCCCGAAGGTGCACACCCTCGATGTTCGAGCCCGTTCATGGCTCCGCGCCCGACATTGCTGGTCAGGGCAAGGCGGACCCGACAGCAACGATCGCCTCTGTTGCGCTCATGCTCAATCACCTTGGTTTTCATGGAGATCAGTCGCGCGCGATCATGGACGCGATTGAAGAACATATGCGCAACCGTGCGGCTGCCAATGCGGCTGGCGATCCTTGGTCCGCACGACCGAACAGATCGGCAATGACTTGGTCGCGCTGATTCGCCGCTGACGAGGCCACGGCCGGGGAGTGGACACCGGAAGGCGTCGCGCCCCGAGTGCGGCGCCCCTGGGGGAACGCGAACCAGAAGGCAGTCGCGCCCAGGGAGTGGGAACCAGAAGTGCCCTGCCCCCAAGTGAGTCCCCGCCCCGAAAGGCGCCGCTCACTCCCCACCCCAACGGGTCAGATGGCGGACCACCCCATGCTTGACCCCCGCAAGGGGAATATTCTGAAGCTACTTCAGCTTTTTGAGGAGGACACGATGACAGAAACGCAGCACTCCCACCGAATTGGAGCGATTGGGAGGAGCCTCTGCCTTCGGCAGATGAACTGGCTGGTCGTTTCCCGCTGACCCAGAACCGAATCCGACTCCGCAGGCGGATTACGAAAAGGCCATGGAGGAACTGAACTTCGGAACAGTTTTCACCGATCACATGGCACACATGCGCTGGACGCCTGAAACCGGATGGGGCCAGCGTGAGGTCATTCCCTCGGTCCTCTTGACCTGTCTCCCGCGGCCGCTGTCCTTCACTACGGACAGTCCGCTTTCGAAGGTATCAAGGCCTACCGTCACTCCGACGGCAGCATTTGGACATTCCGTCCCGGCTTCAACGCCGCGCGCATGAACCACTCGAATTGGCGTCTGGCCATGCCTCAGCTGGACCGCGAGGACTTCGTGGGTGCGCTCGTCAACTACGTGCGTGCGGACGAAAAGTGGGTTCCCGGGTGCTGAAGGATCCTCTCTACCTGCGTCCCTTCACTTTTTGCTTCCGAGCCTTTCCTTGAGTGCGCTCCGCTCACCAGGTTGACTTCTACGTCATCGGCTCCCCGGTTGGCCCCTACCTCAAGTCGGGCACTCAGACCGGTGTCTCCATTTTGGGTTGAGAAGCACTACCACCGCGCTGGCCCCGGTGGAACCGGTTCGGCAAAGGCTGGCGGTAACTACGGGCCTCGCTGCTCCCGCAGAACCTGGCCGCAGAGCGCGGTTTCAAGCAGGTCTGCTACCTGGATACCTACGAGCACCAGTACCTCGAAGAGCTCGGCGGCATGAACATGTTCGTGGTCATGGCCGATGGAAGCGTGCGTACCCCCAAGCTCACCGGCGTGATCCTCGAGGGTGGCACCCGTAGCGCGATCTGCCGACTGCTGCGTTCGCGTGGTGTGCCGGTAACCGAGGAATCCATTGCTCTTGCCGACCTGGTTGAGGGCATTAAGAATGGCTCGGTCGCTGAGATCTTCGCCTGTGAGTACCGCTGCAGTCGTGACCCCGATTGCTCGCCTCGCCTCGGACGATTTCGACGTCGAGCTGCCCGCGGGTCCCGTCACCCACCAGATCTGGAAGGACATCACGGACATCCAGATGGGCCGCGCGGAAGATCCTTTGGCTGGATGTACCGTCTGGCCTGACCCTGATTGACGAGGCCGTGGCCGCCTTCCTGTGCACTTAAGCGTGGGCGTGCCCGCGAGTTTGCGTTGTAAACCTTATAAGGGGCGTTCGGAGTAATCCGAACGCCCTTTTCTGCACCCTCTTACATTGCTCAACCTTCTATATGACTTTCTGTCATTAGAAGCTAAAGGTAGTCCTAAGTAGCGTCATAATGAATGACGTCATATAGCCGAATGAGGAGAGCGAATCGATGGGACCGGAGCTCAACGCCTCGCCAAGCGCACTACCGCAGCCTTTCCCGAAACAGCGGATGGCGAACGTCATCGAGATCATCAAAAATCTGCTGCCTGCGATGTTCCTGATCATTCTCTACATCGAGCTCGGTTTAGTCATTGATGCTCATCAGCGGCAATATCAGTCTCCCGTCACTGGGATACCTTTCACTCTAGCCTTGCAGCAGGAATGATGGCGTTTAGCGCCTCCTTCGGGAGGTACACGCCTGCGCGCAGAAGAACCACGTCTACGTCACGCCATGGTCGCCCAGGTTTTCCGCTTGGGGCGTCAGCGAGCGCACGAAGGAACGTTCGGGTCGCATCGTCAACACTGCGACCGATGGTGTTGAGCGCAGCTCCACTATCGAGGCACCTTTCATTGCACCCATGCTGGCCTCGCTGATCACGCCGATCATGGTCGTTGCAGTCGTATTTACTTTCGACTGGGTATCGGCCGCGGTCCTGGCAATCTCCATTCCCGTTGTTCCCCTTACTGTCGGTGCTTTCCAAAGGGCATTTCGCCCGGTTTCCACCCAGCTATCGTGCGTCCTCTCGCGCGCTTGCTGCTCAAGAACTAGACGCGATCCAGGGGCTTTCAACGCTGTCCTACATCGGAGCTGGAAAGCGCGTGGGCCGCACCCTTGCACAGGCCGCAGAAAATGTTCGCCGGAAAGTCATGCGCTACCTTGCGGGAAACCAAATGGTCCTGTTGGTTGTTGACGGTGTCTTTTCGCTTGGAATGATCACCGGCGCGACAGCTCTTGGCTACTGGCGTCTCAGCGATGGTTGGTTCACAATCGGTCAGGCTGTCACACTTGTCCTGCTCTCCTCGATCATGCTCGACCCTCTGGATCGAATCGGCCAATTCTTCTACATCGGCATGGGCGGTATCGCTGCGACCCGCGAAATTAAGCGCTTCACCAGCGAAACTCCTGAGGTCGTCGACCCGGCAGAAGATGGCGTTCTTGCTCCGACTTCACTTCCCATCCCCGGAGAAGTGCGCATCGACAGCGTCTCCTTCGCTTACGAGGCCGACCTCCCGATTCTTGAAAATGCTTCCCTTCGTATTGCCCCCAGTGAACACATTGCGATCACGGGCACCTCGGGCGCTGGAAAGTCAACGCTTTCAAGCCTGATCCAGGCGCACCACCGTCCCAGCGAGGGATCCATCTTCATTAATGGCGTTGATATCTCCCAGGTGCCTCTGCAATGGGTTCGTTCGCAAATCGCTGTCGTCGAACAAACCACCTACCTTTTCTCTGACACTTTGCGCGCGAACATCTTGATTGCCAACCCTGCAGCGAGCGATGAGGAGATCCTCACGGCACTGCGCACCGTCGGCCTCGACGATCTTCTGGCCCGCCTTCCCGAGGGCTTGGATACGCGCGTCGGTGACAAGGGACTGGCTCTCTCGGGCGGTGAAGCACAGCGCGTCGCACTTGCAAGGGCATTCGTCAAAGATGCCCCGATCCTGCTTCTTGATGAGCCGACTGCGCACGTTGACCTCGAAAGTGAGAGGCGAATTCTGGAGGCAATCGACACCGTTGCACGCGGGCGCACGACCATCACGATTTCTCACCGAGGAGCAACGATCGCCCACGCAGACCGCCAAGTCGAACTGAAGGAAGGGGAACTTCGATGAACCCCCAGAACTTCACGCGCATGGACCTCTCACGCCGCCTCATTCGCGTCGCTCGTCCCGTCCTTTTCCCGCTTGTTTTCTCTCTACTTGCGCGTATTGTCGCGCTGGTTTTAGGGATCGCGCTCTTTGCGGTGGGAACATGGGCATTGGGTTCCTATGCCTCGGATCCAGCCTCGGTCACCCTGTCATGGGTGGTGTGGGCGCTGGTGATCATGTCCCTACTCAAGGCATTGTTCCGCTACCTCGAGCAATATGCGGGACACTACGTTGCTTTCCGCTCCTTGGCCCTCCTGCGCAACTATTTCTTCGACTCTCTTGAACCTCAGGCTCCAGCAATGACCGAGGGCGCAGACACCGGTGACCTTCTGTCGCGAGTCACGAAAGACGTCGATCGCGTCGAGGTCTTTCTGCTCACACCCCTGGTGCCCCTGGCAACAGCGGTAATCGTTCCCATCGGGACTGTCGTGTGGATGGGCGTGGCGATCTCGCCGCTCAATGCTCTTGTTCTGGCACCTTTCCTTGTTCTGGCAGGGATTTGTGTTCCGATCTTCGGTGGCAAGACCACCGACGAAGCTGCGCAAGTACTTCGCGCAACACGAGGCAGGCTGTCGCACCACGTGACCGACTCGGTTCAAGGCGTGCGCGAAGTCATTGCTTTCGGTGCGCAGGAACATCGCATGAAGGAAATGGCTGACGAGCTGGAAGAATACATTTTCCAAGCTCAGTACAAGACCTCTTTCTGGATTGCCGTTCGACGAGGCTTTAATCAAGCACTGCTTCCCCTGGCTGTTGTCGCTCAACTCCTTGTCGCCTACTCGGCTTACCCCTCGGGCAAACTGAGCATCGCGCAGGTCACCATGTCCTTGGGCGTTGCACTGGCCTCTTTTGCACCGGTTTTTGGCGGTTGAGGACCTCACCGCGGATCTGGATCAGGCCTACGCCTCGGCGGCGCGAATCTTCGCCGTAACAGATCGCGAACCACTGGTTCCCGATCCGGAAGCCCCTCGCCCCATCGCTGGCAGCGGCGATCTTCAGATTACGGGCGTGGACTTTACCTACCCGCAGGTCGCTATAGCTTCAGGCCTTCAAGATGACTCAGAGGATACAGAACCATCGCCCCCAAGTCCTCCACGACGTAACTGTCACTATTCCTGCCGGCTCAACAACTGCAATCGTCGGCGCATCGGGCTCGGGTAGTCGACGCTTGCTGCTCTGCTCGCCCGCGTGTGGGATCCGGACTCCGGTTCGATCAGCATCGGGGGAGTGGACCTGCGTGAGGACAGCCAAGATCACATTCGTTCTGTTGTCACCCTGGCCCCGCAGCGCGCGCACGTCTTCAACGATTCAATTCGCGCGAACCTTCTGCTTGCACGCCCCGACGCAAGCGATGCCGAACTGAAGGATGCGCTCGAAGCGGTTGACCTCGGCGAGTGGATCGCCTCGGAAAGCGAAGGAATCAACACCCAGGTCGGCGAAATGGGCGAGCGCATCTCCGGCGGACAACGCCAGCGCCTCGCCCTTGCTCGCGCCCTCCTGCGCGAAACCCCCATCATGATCCTTGACGAGGCCACCTCCCAAGTTGATCGCGAAACCGAGGCACGCGTGCTGGCTGGGATTCGCCGGCGGACCAGTGAGAAGACCCTGATCGTCGTCGCACACCGCCTGGACACCATTCGCGATGTCGACCGCATCATCGTCATGGATTCGGGCCGCATTGTGGAGAGCGGAACCTGGGATGAACTCTACGAATCGGGTGGAGCGTTACGCGCTCTCGCTGAACGCGAAGAGCGGACACGCTAAACTTTTCACACATACCGAGCGTTTCGGAAAAACGTCGTCCACTCGTTGTTCTCCAACGACGCACGGACCTCGGTGTCATGGAAGGCTGAGGAGACCAGATGGAACAGCTGCAGGGCTGGCGCAAGTTTGACGATTGGGGCTCACAGAGCGCAATCGCTGAATTCTTGGGTGAAACCCCCGGTCCCAGGCCTGTTTCGGAGCTCTGGTTTGGCAATCACCCAGATGGTCCAACACTCATCAACGATGGGCGAACCCTGGGTGACCTCATTGCGCAGGACCCGAAGAAAGCCCTTGGCTCGGGCATCCTCTACGCCTTCGGAACCAACCTGCCCTTCCTCATGAAGGTCATCGCACCCGATGAGACACTCTCTCTTCAGGTTCATCCCACCAAGGAAATCGCGCGTGAAGGCTACCTGCGCGAAGAAGTCCTCGGAATCGAGCGTACGGCTCCGAACCGCTCCTACCGGGACATGAACCACAAGCCCGAGATGCTCTACGCCTTGACCGATTTCGACGCGCTCATTGGCTTTAGAGTGCCTCGAAAGGCGCGGCGACTCCTCGAAGGGCTGGATGGGGAGCTGGCCGAATTGCTCCGCCGTCGCCTGAACCTCTCCACGGTTCGCGGGGCTTGCGTTCCCTGGCCTCGTGGGTCTTCGATATCGATTCACCAGTGACGCCGCCGCTGGTGGAAGAGTTTGTCGCCGCCTGCCGGAGCCGCCTCGAAGCGGGAGAATCGCCTTCGCTTCGTGCGGACCAACTGGTGTGTGAGCTCGAGGCCGCGCACGGTGGTGACGCAGGAATCATCCTGGCATTCCTCATGAATCCCGTGTCTTTGCGTGCAGGTGAAGCGGCCTACATTCCGCCGCGCCAAATCCATGCCTACCAGCGGGGACTGGGCGTTGAGGTCATGGCGGCCTCGGATAACGTTATTCGCGCGGGCCTCACCCACAAGCACGTCGATAGCGCGCAATTGGTGGAAATCGCTGAATTTTCAGCGCTCCCGCCGATTCGCCTCGCTCCCGAGCACCCCAGCCCGCACTCGGATCGCTTCCTCGCTCCCGCACAGGAATTCGAACTCACCGTGACGACCTGCACCCCTGAACTCACCGCTTTGCGTGTCCCGGGCGAGGGTCCGCGCATTGCCCTTGTCACCCGTGGTCGCCTGAGTTTGTCGACCGAAGCGGGGGAGTGCACGCTGGGGCAAGGCGAGGCCGTCTTCATCCCTGCCGCGGAACACCACTTGCGTATCGCGGGCGAGGGCGAGCTCGTTCAGTGCTCCGCCCCGTGATCGGGTTTCACAGCCCACACAAAGGGTGAGCAAAACTCTTCCATGCCTTGCGCCGCGATGCTACAGGCATGAGTAATCTTCTTGAACCTATTGTCCAAGCCGTTGTTTCACTTGTTGGCGCCCTTGGTGTACCCGGCGTAGGTATTGCTGTTGCTGCGGAGAACCTCTTCCCGCCCATCCCCAGCGAAGTGATCCTGCCTTCCGCGGGCTTTGCTGCGGCCTCGGGAAGCATGGGGCTGATCAGCGCAATCGTGTGGGCGACGCTCGGATCGGTTGCTGGTGCACTGGCCCTGTATGCCTTGGGGGCATGGTTTGGCCGGGTGCGCTTCTACTCCCTGGCCGCGAAGATTCCTTTTGTCAAGGAGTCCGACATCAAGCGCGCGGAAGCATGGTTTGTGCGCCGAGGCCCGCTTGCAGTTCTCCTGGGGCGCATCGTCCCCGTCGTGCGCTCTTTGATTTCGATTCCGGCCGGTATTGAACGAATGAAACTGCTGCCCTTCACCGTGTACACGGCAATTGGTTCTGCGGTGTGGAATTCGATCCTTATCGGTGCTGGATATGCGCTCGGCGCGAATTGGGCGCTTGTCGAAGAATGGATTTCGCGATACCAACTTATCGTTTTTGCTCTGGCTGGCATCGCTCTGACCGTGTGGGCGGTCAAAAAGTGGACAGCTCGCAAAGCTTTCAGTAAGCGCCGCAAAACCGCGCCACGTGGCGAAAAAGTGTACGCAAGGCCTCGTCCATTTCCTGATCTGGGTGAGAACTAGCCCTCCCGTGCGGAACTAGGGTTGAAACAGTTACAAAAAAATGTCATTGGGGGAGTAAACGATGAGTAAGCCCTTGCGTTCAGCAACATCAACTCAAGGCCGCAACATGGCCGGAGCACGTGCGCTCTGGCGCGCAACCGGTATGGAGGACGGAGATTTCGGCAAGCCGATCATCGCGATCGCGAACTCTTTCACCCAGTTTGTTCCCGGCCACGTCCACCTCAAGGACATGGGTGAGCTTGTCGCCGGCGCAATCCGCGAGGCGGGCGGCGTCGCGAAGGAATTCAATACCATCGCCGTTGATGATGGCATTGCTATGGGCCACGACGGCATGCTCTACTCGCTGCCCTCACGCGAGGTGATTGCGGACTCGGTGGAGTACATGGTCAACGCTCACCGCGCGGACGCCTTGGTGTGTATCTCGAACTGCGACAAGATCACTCCCGGTATGCTCATCGCTGCCATGCGCTTGAATATCCCGACGATCTTCGTCTCCGGTGGCCCGATGGAGTCTGGTGCCTCTATTGAAGGCGTTGTGGAGCATCGTCTCGACCTGATCGACGCAATGGTCATGGCTGTGGACGATTCGGTTTCTGACACCCAGCTCGCCCAGGTTGAGGCCAACGCTTGCCCGACCTGTGGATCCTGCGCGGGCATGTTCACCGCGAACTCGATGAACTGCTTGAACGAGGCTATCGGCCTTGCGCTCCCCGGTAACGGCACGACTTTGGCTACGCAGGTTGAGCGCAAGAAGCTCTTCTTGGAAGCAGGACACCGCATCGTTGATATGTGCCGCGCGTACTACGACAACGATGACGATTCGGTTCTGCCGCGCTCGATCGCTACCAAGCACGCTTTCGAGAACGCAATGAGCTTGGACGTTGCCATGGGCGGCTCCACCAACACCGTTCTTCACATTCTTGCGATCGCTCACGAGGCCGGGGTTGATTTCACCTTGGACGATATCGATGCGATTTCGCGCCGCGTCCCTTGCCTGTGCAAGGTGGCCCCGAACTCGACGAAGTACCACATTGAGCATGTACACCGCGCCGGTGGAATCCCCGCCCTGCTTGGCGAGCTTAACCGTGCGGGCCTGCTGAACCGTGATGTGCACTCCGTCCATGCTCCTTCCTTGGAGGAGTGGCTGGGTGCGTGGGATATCCGCAGTGGCAGCACCACTGACGAGGCCAAGCATCGCTACCTTGCAGCGCCTGGTGGCGTGCGCACGACCCAGGCTTTCTCAACAGCGAACGTCTTCGAGTCCTTGGAAACGGATTCCGAGAATGGCTGCATTCGCGACGTCGAGCACGCATACACGAAGGATGGCGGTCTGGCAGTTCTCTACGGCAACATTGCGGAGAACGGTGCAGTTATTAAGAGCGCAGGTATTGATGAGTCGCTCTTCCACTTCGTCGGCCGTGCTTTCGTTGTGGAGTCTCAAGAAGAGGCCGTTGAATCGATTCTGAGCAAGAAGGTTCAGGAAGGCGACGTCGTTGTCATCACCTACGAGGGCCCCAAGGGTGGCCCGGGCATGCAGGAAATGCTCTACCCGACCTCGTACCTCAAGGGACTGGGCTTGGGTAAGAAGTGTGCGCTGATCACTGATGGTCGTTTCTCCGGCGGTACCTCCGGTATCTCGATCGGTCACATCTCTCCCGAGGCCGCTGCAGGTGGCGCGATCGGTTTGGTCCGCACCGGCGATGAGATCGAGATCGACGTCAACAAGCGTCTGCTTCGAGTGAATGTCAGCGATGAGGAACTTGAGCGTCGCCGCGCTGAGAAGGGGGCCGCTCCGTGGAAGCCCTCCAAGCCTCGTTCGCGTCACGTTTCCGACGCCTTGAAGGTCTACGGAATGCTTGCCGCGTCTGCGGATAAGGGCGGCGTGCGCATTCTTCCCGACTGGGCATAGGACCAGTGAGAGGAAAGCAGATGACTCTGGCGACTGCTGGCCGTTGGGGCTATGCGCTTGTGGCAATTGCCGCGTGGCTTGGTGTCGTCCTCACCTTGGTTATTACCGCTATCGACGGGTATTCTCGCGAGGCCGTGGCCCGGCCTGGGATGTTCGGTGGAGCTCCCTTTGGCTGGGCCGGGTTCGGCCAGAGAATGATCGAATGCCTGTCTTACTTCACGGAGTGGTCGAATATTCTGGTTGCCATTGTCGCAACGCTCATCGCACTTCAAGGCAGTGAGATTGGCTCGTGGGGACGCGCGTTGCATTTATGTGCGCTCATGATGATCACGGTGACGGCCATTGTTTATCACTTCTTGATCCGTCCAACTGAGGTTTTGAGCGGCTGGTCTGTCCTGACAAACCCGCTCCAGCACGTCGTTGTTCCACTCCTGATGATCGTCGTTGCATTGGCATGCGGGCCGCGTGGAGGAGTCAGCGGTGGAGTCGTCCTTAAGGCTCTGCTCATTCCGATTGCGTGGATCATCTACACGCTGGTTCGTGGTGCCTTCGTCCACCAGTACCCTTACGATTTCGTCAATGTGACGGTCTTGGGCTACCAGCAGGTGTGCGTCAATATCGTCGCGATCTTGTGCGGTGCTCTGGTATTTCTTGGCGCGATCGTTGGGATCGATTGGATCGCTGGGAAGGCGCTATCCCCGCGCAGCTAAGCGCCGGGCCCCAAAAACTGCGGTTCCCACTCGAACGATTGTTGCCCCTTCTGCAATCGCCCATTCGAGGTCATTACTCATCCCCATCGACAGCTCAAGGGCGTCTGTGGGGAGGTTAAGCTCTTTGGCGCTGCGGTCGCGTAGCTGGCGCAGCTGGGCGTATCCGCGGCGCACATCTGTTTCGGCAGAGGAGTTGAGACCGACGGTCATGAAGCCTGCGAGGCTCAGGTGCGCCGAGGAGGAGACGGCCTCGATAAGAGCAGGGACATCGGTGGGGCTGCAGCCGTGTTTTGTGTCTTCGCCAGAGATGTTCACTTCGATGAAGATCGGGAGTTCTCGGCTCAGGCGTGAATCGATTTTCTGGACGAGTGCGGCAGAATCAATCGATTCAATTGCGTCGACGCAGGCCAGGGCCTGATTGATCTTGTTCGACTGGAGCGGGCCGATTAAGTGGATCTGTGCTCCCGGTACCTGTCTAATTGCCTCAACTGTTGTCGTGGCTTCCTGGACGCGGTTATGCCCCAAGAGGATCGGCTGTCCCAGATCGCTCAAGGATTGGGCTGCCTCGCGACATTCCTCGGGGGTGCGAGTTTTTACCGCGAGTTCTAAGGTGACGCGATCGCTGCGACCGGCGGCCTGGCGTGCGCGGTCGATGCGGTCAATGGCCTCGGCAATCGCTGAAGGAATAGTCATGGCATCAGTGTAGCCACACGACTCAGGGGGAAATCAGGGGAGAATCAGGGGAAAAGCGAGCGTGAATTGAGGGACTGCTGTGCGAGACTTGATGCAGTACAACTTGATGGAAGGAATGAAATGCGCTTCTGGCTCAATATTATTTGGCTAGTTTTCGGCGGTTTCGTACTGTTCTTGGACTACATCTTTTTCGGATTGCTCGCGTGTATTTTCATCGTGACAATCCCGGCAGGTATTGCCTCGTTCCGCATTGCGAGTTACATTATCTGGCCCTTCGGTAAACGAGTTGTCCCGATGCCTGGAGCTGGTGCTGGTTCGGCGCTGATGAATCTGATCTGGTTTTTCATTGCCGGTATCTGGCTGGCAATCGGACATGTCATCACGGCCTTCTTCCAGGCCATCACCATCATCGGTATTCCCTTGGCGATTGCCAATCTGAAGCTCATCCCGATCACCTGCTTCCCCTTCGGCAAGATGGTGATCGATGATCCGCAGGCGACCTTCGTCTAAAGTGCCGCTCCGCTATTTGCGGTGAAACTCAGGGCCGGGCTGATTCCCATCAGCCCGGCCGCTTTCTATTTTTGCTGAAACCAAAAGACTGTTTCCTTGGGACTTACACTGGGGGTATGGCTCGTAAACACTCCAAAGATCACGCTTCAGGCCCCACTCACGCAATTGAGGAATTGAACGAGGCCGGGGTTCCTTTCGTTGTTCACGAGTACGAGCATGATCCTTCCGCGCGTGCCTACGGTGAAGAAACCGTTGAGAAATTGGGGATCGACCCAGCAATTGCTTTCAAGACCTTGATGGTCAAGCTTGAGCCGACGGGGGAGTTCGTGGTGGGGTGTGTTCCCGCGCTTGCGCACCTGTCAATGAAGCTCATTGCCAAAGCCGCCGGAGCGAAGAACGCGGCTATGGCTGATCCTGCCGTTGCGCAGCGCCGTACGGGCTATGTCGTTGGCGGGATTAGTCCTTTGGGGCAAACGACAAAACATCGAATCTTCATTGATTCCTCATGTTTGGATCATGAAACGATGCTGGTATCGGGAGGCCGCAGGGGAGTGAGTGTGGAGCTGAGTCCGCTTGACTTAGCGGAAATCGTTGGTGCCGAGGTCGTCGATCTTGCAGCGCAAGCATAACTTTCCGGGTTTGTGCTCTGCTTCCTCTTAACGATCTTCGAATAACGTTATTTGGAATTAAAATTGCACGACTGTCTAATCGTGCAGATCTCTTGTAATGACAAACCGCATCATGTGTCATGCGTTGTGCTGACGTTGTAAGATTGACGCTGTACATCTATTTGTCGAAGGGGTGAGTCATGAAGACTGCAACACTCAACATGCGTGTGGACCCAAGCGTGAAAGAAGAGGCTGAACGGGTGTATGCCCAGTTTGGGATGAACCTCACTGACGCTGTAAACGTGTTTCTGCACAAGTCGATCATGGAAGGTGGTTTGCCCTTCGAACTGCGCCAGCCTCGTTTCAATGCCGAAACTGAAGCTGCGATGCGTGAAGCCCGCGAGATTGCTGCCGGACGTGTCGCTGCTAGTCGCTATGTGTCGGCATCGCAGGCGTTCGCTGATGTCGATGATGAGTGAGTCTCAACAAGGGCGACGGTCCCTTGTGATGACAAGTCAGTTCAAGAAGGATTTGAAGCAGGCGCGTAAACGGGGGCTTCCTAACCGCCCTGCAAACCGTGGGAATTGAAATTGTCCGACAGTCGTGACCGAGTTCAACTTCTGTATCCGAGCTGCCTGATAGACTGCAGAAATGACCTGTGAACCCGGGCTTGTTCCTGAACTTTCCGTCACCGATTACGAGGCCTCCCGGCATTTCTGGTGTGATCTGATCGGTTTTTCCCTCCGCTATGAGAGGCCCGAAGAGGGGTTTGGATACCTCGTCTTGGGTAATGCGCACCTGATGCTCGACCAGATCAACCAGGGGAGGACGTGGGCGACCGGCTCCCTCGAACGACCGCTTGGTCGCGGGATCAACTTCGAGGTACAAGTCGAGAACTTGGATACCGTATTGCAGCGCATCATGAGCGCAGGGTGGCCAATCTTTGTTGAGCCTGAAGAGAAGTGGTATCGAGCAGGTGATATTGAGATCGGTGTCCGTCAGTTCTTGGTTCAGGATCCCGACGGCTATCTCTTGCGTCTTCAGCAGGAGATTGGCGAGCGTCCTGTGGGGGAGACCTCGTCGCGATCTTTGTAGTAGTCAAGGCTGTCGATTAAGACTTATCCCCGCTCGTGATCCTGCCAGATCTTAGGCAGAATGCTGTTGTGTGCTCACTGAGCGTATCGTCATAGATGCTCGTTTAATCTGTCTATACCCCCTAATGTTGCATCGGAACAGGCCCACCACTATGGTAGTAATCAACCGATTACAACAAGAGGAAAATGATGAAGATTCTCGTTATTCAGGGCAGTCCAGACGCTGAGAGTTACTCTCATCAACTTGCTTCCGCATACGCCGATGAGGCGCGCGTTGCTGGGCATGACGTGCGTATGATCGATCTGGCGACGGAGGATTTTGATCCTGTTCTGCGCTATGGATACCGCCAACATATGGAGGACGAAAGCGCACCTATGCGATACCAAGAGGACATCGCTTGGGCGGATCATCTCGTGTTCAGTTTCCCGATCTGGTGGTCAGCTGAGCCCGCAATTCTTAAAGGTTTTCTTGATCGCACTCTCACTCCCGGATTTGCGTACCGTTACATCGGTGCTAAGAGCCAGGGACTGCTGGAAGGTAAGACCGCAGCGCTAATCGTCACGTCACGTGCGCCATCGTTCATTTACCGGCTCTTCGGAGGTCCGATTTCGCGGTGGAAGCAGATGATTCTGGGATTCGTTGGGATTCGACTCACTAAAACTCTAATGCTTGGCCGGATCGAGCAGGACGTGGATACTCCCTCATACCGCGCTGCATTCGTCGAAAAGGTTCGTGCTTACGCTCGCGGATAGACTGTATGTAACAGTGGCACTGAGAGGATGAGACATGGTTGCGACGCGTATGCCTGCGAATGAGCGCAAGGCGCTCATGCTAGAAGCTGCAGTGCGCGTGTTCGCTCGGGTCGGCTACGCTGCGGCCACGACCGACTCGATCGCGCGTGAGGCAAGTGTCAGTCAGGCATACGTCGTGCGTTTCTTCAGATCTAAGGAGACGCTCTTTGAAGAGGCTGCTACACATGTGGTTGAACAGCTGTGCCAACGCTTCGTCGAAGCCCCGGTGTCGCCGGATGCAAGCGAATTTGAACGCCGACAAGCGCTAGGGGATATGTACGCGGAGATCGTGAGGGACCGCGACACATTCATGATGATCGTACGTCTCTTCATGATGGGATCCGACCCGCGTTTTTGGCCAGCTCGCCCGCGAGTTTTTGCTCGCGTGTACCGTCTGCTTCGGGATGAAGGCGGAATGGATTCAGCCCAGGCCCGGCTCTTTCTTTCTCACGGTTTGCTGATCAACCTGGTGCTTTCTCTTCGTCTATGGGAAGGCGAGAAAGAACTATCGGATGAGATCCTCGAATTCCTTGGGGATGGTCGCGTGGAAAGTATTTATTTACTTCACGAGGGCGACACCTTGCCGGGTGAGGGAACCCCTACCGCGCGTCGACCGTGAGCACTGTCAGAACCGCCCGCTTTTCCTTGTCAGAGGCAGCCAAGTCCACGAGGGCGGCAATACGCCAGTCCATATTGCCTTCAGGATCCGTGATGGTCTGAGTCGCCAACCAGACCGAACCAGCGGGAACCTCATCGACAGTCCGTGCGAGGGCCTCATAGCGACTGCGCTGATTGGTGTTATCCCTGGCGGAGAAGGGCATCAAGGCCAAGATGTCTTCGCCGCTGATCTGTTCTTCCAAGGCACAAAGCGCTTGGGAACGCGCGCCCTGATTGATGTCGATCCAATCGTGTTCAGCCCAGTAGCGTTCTAGGGCATGATCCCAGTCATCGCCGGTCCACGGCGCAACCTCAGCAAAGAGTCCATCGGCATCCGCGGCCTGCGCGCTTGCTCGCTCAAGCCCATCGACATCATCACGACTCATCAACTCAACAAAATTAAAGAGCGCCCGACGTACGGCATTGCGGAAAGCATGACGATTTGCCGTGAAAGCAATAACTCCGGACTCATCGGCTCCAAATGCGCGCTCAGCTCCAACGGTAGAAGAAACTCCTTCGGCCTCGGTCAATTCCTCCCCGTTCATCATTGCTTCCCACTCGTCCAGAAGCGAAGAATCAACACTGCGGATCAGATCGGCCAACCATGAAATCATGGACTCAAGTTCCTCAGTCATGATTTCTTCCGGGATCACTTGACGCATCATTCGATAGGCATCACTGAGATAGCGCAAAATGACGCCCTCTGAGCGTCCCACGTCGTAACGGGAGATGAGCTCGGTAAAGGTCATGGCGTTTTTCAATCATTTCGCGGATGACCGACTTGGGAGAGAGTTCAAGATCTCCCACCCACGGGTTTGAACGCGCATAGACACTAAAAGCGGGGGAGAGGAGTTCTTCCAAAGGCTTTGGCCACGAGATCTCTTCTAGGGCAGCCATGCGCTCGTCATACTCCATCCCCTGAGCCTTCATGGACGCAACGGCCGCTGCCTTCGCCTGGTTTTCTTGCGCATACAGCAGGGGCCGGGGATCCTCAAGCACGGCCTCGACAATGGAAATCACGTCAAGGGCAAAGGTCAGCGAATCCGGATCAAGAAGCTCGAAAGCAGCCAAAGCGAAGGGAGAAAGCGGCTGATTGAGCGCAAAATCATCCGGCAAATCCGCAACCAACTGCAACCTAGAGACACCCAACTCCTGAGCCCGGGCACTGGAGAGATGCTCGACAACCCCGGCTTGGAGAAGAGAAGTATAAATATCTGCAAGATGACGAATATGAGGGTTCGCAGGGAGCGGCGGGTCATCGTTGTGCAATGCCAAATCGACGAGATGCTCTGCAGGATCTCGCCCAGCATCGGCTGCTCCGCCCAACACGTTCAGAACCGTCGCGTGAGTCATCTCGAAGTGAGACTGCAATGCTTCAGGGGCAGCATCGCGCAGGCGCTCAAAAGTCGAACGCGACCAAGTGATCTGGCCTTCCTTCGGGCCACTGCGCTTCTTGGATGCCTTCTTCTTTGCCTTCTTCGCCTCGCGTTCATCGCGAGCGGCCTCCTGAACAGCCGTTAAACGGGCGCGCTCGCGCGCCGTTTCCACTTCGTGCTCGGGGGCCAGAACTCGGACAAAACCAACGGTGTCAAAACCCGCACGCCCCGCGCGTCCTGCAATCTGGTGGAATTCACGCGAACGCAGGTGCCGCATCTTGCTTCCATCAAACTTCACCAAGGAAGTGAGCAAAACCGTGCGAATAGGGACATTGATACCGACTCCAAGAGTGTCAGTTCCGCAGATAACCGGGAGCAAACCCTGCTGAGTCAGGCGCTCAACGAGGCGCCTGTAGCGCGGCAGCATTCCCGCGTGGTGAACCCCAATCCCGTGAGTAAGAAGGCCACGCAGAGTCTGCCCAAAACCCTTTGTAAAGGACACAGAGGAAATCTCACGCGAAATCTGCGAACGAATTTCAGGAGAAATGAGCTTGCGATCACTCAGAGCAGAGGCCGTATCAACTGCATCTTTTTGGGAAAAATGAACGATGTAGATCGGGTGACGTCCCTCTGAAAGCAGACGCTCGACCGTGTCCTGAAGGGTGTCAACAACATAGTCGTATTCCAAGGGAACAGGACGCTGTGCATCGGTGATTTCTACCGTCGGCCGTCCCGTTCGCTCCGTCCATTGCTTGCGAAAAACAGTCGTATCACCAAGCGTCGCGCTCATTGCAATGAACTGAGGACGCGTGAGCTCAAGGAGTGGAACCTGCCAAGCCCAGCCTCGTTGGGGATCAGCATAGAAATGGAACTCATCCATAACAATCATGTCCGCGTCGAGCGTCGGTCCTTCACGAAGGGACTGATTTGCCAGGATTTCCGCGGTGCAGCAAATGATCGGAGCGTCTGCGTTCAATGAGACATCGCCCGTCACCATCCCGACATTGTCGGCGCCGAACAACGACACCAAGTCGAAGAACTTTTCTGAGACCAGTGCTTTCAAAGGCGCCGTGTAGTACGAGCGGCCACCATGCGCCATGGACACAAAATGCGCGGCCAGAGCAATCATTGACTTGCCAGAGCCCGTGGGCGTTGCCGCAATGACGTGGTTTCCCGACAAAGTTTCAATGAGAGACTCATCTTGGTGACGGTAGAGCGGACGCCCCGTTGATGATGCCCACGATGAAAATGCCTCATACAGGGCATCGTCGTCGGTCAATACACCGCGATCTTCCAGATCATCGAGGAGTTCATTCAGTGGCGCGCTCATGTTTCTATCTTCCCAGACGTCCCCTCATTTGCGTCCAGTTTTCGGCCGCGTTCAAAGAAAATACGTAAAGACCTGTAAACTGCTGGGCACACACCACCCGCTCGGCCACCGCGCACTGGTGCGCCCGCGCACCACGGCCTCGTACGTATTGGAGAAACGAATGGCGAACCTCGCACAGTCCATCCAAAACATTGCTGACTGGATTACCCTGCACATCACAGTGTGGGTCCTCATCGGAACCGGTCTGTACTTGACTCTGCGCTCGCGGTTCATGCAAATTCGCCAATTCCCCGAGATGATCCGATCGATCTCCGGCTCCCGAGGCGGCGCAAAGGGTGGAATTTCTTCCTTCCAGGCCTTCACGATCTCGCTAGCTGCGCGCGTGGGTGTCGGTAACGTTTTCGGCGTGGCCGTTGCTCTTCTCGTGGGTGGCCCGGGTGCAATCTTCTGGATGTGGGTCGTTGCCATCGTCGGCATGGCGACCGCCTTCTTCGAGGCCACGCTTGCCCAGGTCTTCAAGGTTCGCTCCGCTGACGGAACCTTCCGCGGCGGCCCGCGTACTACATTGCCCTCGGGATGAAGAACAAGATTCTGGCCAGCATTTTCGCCATCATCACCGTTGTGACCTGCGCATTCGTCATTACGTCGGTGCAATCCAACGCGATCGCTTCGACCCTCCTGTCCGCTTTGAGCCCCTCGGCCCGTGAACCGATCGCGGGATTGGGAGGCCTGTCCAGCGCGCACCTGGTCATCGCTGCGCTTCTCTTTGTGTTCTCCGCAATGGTGATCTTCGGCGGAATTAAGACCGTCGCTCGCGTGACCGAGTGGATGGCGCCGATCATGGCCACCGTCTACGTCATCATGGTTGCCGTAATCTGCGTGCTAAACCTACCCAAATTCGGCGCTGTCATCGGTCAGATTTTTGCCGCAGCTTTCGCTCCGCAACCGACCCTTGCGGGCTTGGGTGGTGGAATCCTCGCCGCGGTCATCAACGGTACGAAGCGCGGCCTCTTCTCGAACGAGGCCGGTCAGGGTACCGCGCCCAACGCTGCAGCAACCGCGACCGTGTCGCACCCCGTTCGCCAGGGTCTCATCCAGTCTCTGGGTGTTTTCGTTGACACGATCATCGTGTGTACTGCAACCGCTTTCGTCATCTTGATTGCCGGCGAGAAGGTTTGGTCCAACCCCGACGCAAATCCGGCAAACCTGACAACCCTTGCGGTTGCCGATCAGCTGGGACAGTGGACCATCATGCCCATGTCGATCCTGATCTTCGTTCTTGCTTACTCCTCCGTCATTGCGGCTTACGTCTACTCCGAGATCAACCTGTCTTTCGTTGTCAAGTCCAAGGCTGCAACCTGGGCGGTACGCATCATCTCCGTGGCCTCGGTCGTCATCGGTGCGCTGACCACCCTTGATCTGGTCTGGAACGCGGTTGATATCGCAATGGCCATCATGACGGTGACGAACCTGGTTGCTTTGATTGTCCTTGCCCCTTGGGGTTTGGGTGCGCTCCGCGATTATGAGTCCCAGCGCAAGCGCGGCATTGCCGATCCGGTGTTCGTTGCGAAGGACAATCCGCTCCTTCCTGGCGACCTTCCCGGCGATGTGTGGGATGGGGAGCCTACTTCGCGATAGGCTACTTGCGACACAAAGGAGGTCGTCATGCGTATCGCTCGTTTTTCTCAAGGAAGCTCGATTTACTACGGAGCTTTAGAGGATGAATCGACTCGAATCGTTGGCTTGAAGGGTGACCCGCTCTTTTCACCCGTCGAACCCTCGGGCCAGATTTTCGAGCTGGATGAAGTACGACTTCTCTCACCTGTCATTCCTCGTTCCAAGGTTATTGGCCTGGGCGGGAACTACCCTGCTCCGGGTGCAGCTCCGAGCGACCCCCCTGCGCGTCCCAGCGTTTTCTTGAAGCCGAACACTACGGTGATCGGTCCGGATGACCCGATCGTCTTTCCTTCCTGGGGACAAGAAGTCTTTTACGAGGCCGAGCTTGCGGTGGTCATTAAAACCTTGGCCAAGGACGTGAGCGTTGAGGATGCGCCCTCGGTGGTGCTGGGCTATACCTGTGCGAACGACCTGACCGCGGCGGATGCTGCACGCGAGGACGGTGGCGCACTTGGTCGTGCCAAGAGCTGGGATACCGCGTGCCCTCTGGGGCCATGGATCACGGTCGGTTCTTCTTTCGACCCCGATAATGCCCAGATCACGCTGCGCATTAACGGGGAAGAGCGGGGGAGCGGAAGCACCTCGCAGATGGGATATTCAATCGCTCAGATCGTGTCCTATGTGTCGGGAATTTTCACTCTTCTGCCCGGTGATGTGATTCTAACGGGCACTCCTGCCGGAGGCCGCCTGAATTCCGGTGAACGCGTTGAAGTTGAGATTGAGGGCATTGGATCGCTGACAAACTTGGCGATGTGAACCTTATTACAGATCGCATAGTGACCCTTATTCTCCATGAATTTTGCGCCCCGGGGGACGGCGGATGTAGCGTAAAAACATGGCAGATACGTCAGGCTTAGGTGGATTTGGTAAACACCACAGCAGTAGTACAGACGAGGGTGCCTTTGGCGGTGTTGATGAACTGCTAGCAGCAATTGACGCACAAGTCGATGAGTCTAATAAAGCTGCAGCAGGCGCCTTCGAATTCGTTGAACGCATGAGGGATATCCGCGGCGAAGGTGAATCAAAAGATCACGCGGTCCGCGTCGTCGTTGATTCCTCGGGCACTCCCATTGAGGTTCAGGTTCCTGACCATCCGGCTCTTGGCCACGCCTTCCTTGAGGCGTTAAACATGCTCGTCAAGATGTCGGTGCTCGCGTAGCAGATGCTGCTGTCGATGCTTATGGAGATTCCTCTATTGAAGCTCAAGTGCTCGTAAAAACCTATGGTTCGCATCGAGAGCACGCTGATGAAAACGCTGGAGCTCATGCCGCATTCGATCATTTCGGTCGTCTAGATGCAGGAGCACTTCGCCACGGCGGAGACAAATGAAGGTCATTTAAGGAGAAAAGATGAATGAAGTAGCCTGGCAGCCAGGTGACGCTGCACTTCTTGCAGGACGCATCGCATCTCAAGCGGGCGAAGTGAAGTCTTTGGCCAGTAAAGCCCGCGGTGGGCGTGTCGGCTCTAATGCTTTTGGCCTGATGATTTCCCCCTTGGTGACCCCAATCGCCGAACTCTTCCTGGACATCATGGGAACTGCAATCTCTCTAGCCGGGGAAAGTTGCTCTGATCTCTCATCCGCATTGAAGAAGGTCAATGCGAACTTCCAAGAGACGGAATCTGGCAACATTTCCGCTGTTCAAACTACCGGAGAGATGGCTAACGGAGGTGCTCGCTGATGGCTGCTCCTCACACTCCAGGGTCCACCGCAACAAAGCCCGCAGGCGGACAAGCTGGGGCGTCGGCCTCGGCACAGGGGGGAGAAGATCCCTGGTACACCGGAGGCGGCGCGCTTGAAGATATCGCAGGGATTTCTTCTGCAGTGAGCTCGGGAAACTGGGTCCAGGGCGGTTTGAGTACTGCATCGTTGATTGCTGACACTGCGTCTGCCTTCATCGATCCTCTGGGAACCGCGTTGTCGTGGGGAGCAGCGATCATCATGGATCACTGTCAGCCCCTTCGCGGATGGCTTCAAAAGCTTGCCGGAAATAAAGACGATGTCCTTCAAAAGGCAAACTCGTGGCGCAGCGTGGCCTGTGCTCTGGAAGAAAATGCGACGCGCCTGAAGACAAATGTCACCTCTTTCACTCAGTATTCACGAGGCCAGGCAGCCGAATCCTTCGCGCAACGGGCTGGTGGAATCGGCGTTTTGATTGCGGGTGCGTCAAAGGGTGCGCACGCCCTCGCTGAGGGAATGAAAGTTCTCTCATCTGTCGTTGAAATCGTGTACTCGATGGTGCGAGACGCGATTGCGCAGATTGTTGGAACCTTCATCAGCGCGGTTGTGCAGGCATTCCTGAGTGCCGGACTTGCCTTGGCGAAGCTCATTCCCGAAATCGTCATGCACGTGAAGAACTGGGCGACGAAACTGGCGAAGTCGGTCAAGGATTTGATTGCTACAGCGGGCAAGCTTAAAGACTTGTTCACTCACGGGCGTGAAGCAGTGTCCTCGATCATGTCGAAGATCAAAGAAGGGATTGCTGGCCTGAAGTCCGGTGAACCCCATGTGCCTCACACTCCTGAGACGCCTCGAGAACACTACAGCTCGCCCGTCGAGGTTGACCCTTCCTCGGTGCGTACACGCGAGGATTTGCTGAGGGACGCTCCGAAGGATACCCGCGATCCCGGCCTTCCTGACGCAGTTATGCAGGAGGGACGCATTGAGGGCCTCTCCGGTGCTGATTTTGTCAGGAAACCCGATGACGTATGTGGTTATGCACCCGATGGCACTCCGCGCAACTATGAGGGCTGGAATCGGGACAATCGCATTTTCTACGTTGATGAGGATGGGGTAGCGACAGAAGCTACTAAGTGGCCCGATCACGATGGCTATAAGGACGGGGTGCGAGAGTATTCAACTGCTGAAGGATATGCAGCTGAACACGGCCTCATTGTGGACCGCATTGGTAACCCTCGCGGCGGTTATTTGGGGGCTGTCGAAAACGGCCATGTCTCAACCTTTGAGGAACGCGCTTTGGCTCCCGGATCCGTCCATGAGCCCTACTACCAGTACCAAATCAACCCTTCCAACATGCCTGAAGGTTGGAAGATTGAGCACGGTACTGCAGCGCCGTGGCAAAGCGAGGCAGGCGGTGCGCGTCAGCTTCGTATCCTCGATGCAAAAGGTAATTCCAAGAGCGTTGCGGACCTTCTCGATTTGGGTATTTTGCAGGGTGTGGAGGTTCCTGTTGGACTTCGTTGAGCGTTTCACTCAAGCGGTGAGCGCCGCCTGGGGGGATCAGGTTAGGGGAAGTCTAGAACCAGGCGATTCCCTGGTGGTCTACCCGTCTTCCACTGCAGCAGAACCATTTGGCGTGTATTTCGACGACAATACGTACTCTTTTTACACGCACGAGCGTGGTTCACGTGTTGGTCCCGAGTTTCACTCTGACGATGTCAGAGTGATCGAACACTGTCTGACTCTGTGCATGGGCAATGCGCTTCGAGTTGCGCACGGGTTCGAGAAGCTAGCGTTGTACAACACCGCTCCAATCCGTTCTGGATGGACGATGGTTCCATCGGCATCGGCAGATAATCCGGGGTTCACTGGGATTCGTTCAGATCGCGGTGTCTTCTATCCCTGCGCGGGGGCAAACCGTTGGCTGCTCGCGGGGCTTTCTCACGTTGTTGAGTATTCACCTCTCGACGTGTTGGAGTGCTACTTGCGTCCAGACGCTGCGCCGCTGCTCAGCGAATGGCTCCAGAAGAGATAAGTGAGCCTCGATAATGAAGGCAGAGCTTGGTGGCAGCTTTCTTGATCGCTTAGCCCTGGCGCTTGACGACGCTTGGGGAATGAAAGTGAGTGGAAGTTTTGCCGCTGACGCTGGGATTGTCTTCAACGCCGGAGTTTTTGCCGCTCCCCACGAAGAGGCCGATTGCCAAGAAGGCGTATATTCCTTCTACTACTGCGAGCGTGCCTCCAGAGGTGCTGCCTTGTTCCAGACGACTAATCGGCAGGTTTTCGACCACTGTGTACTTCAATACTATGGAAATCCTCTGCGCAGTCGATACGGTTTTCCCGAATTGACACTGGGAAACACTGCTTCAATCCGTTCGGGGTGGACAATGGTTCGCACGGGTTCTTCGCTTCGACATGATTACCTTGGAATTCGCTCAGATGATGGGAAATTCTATCCGTGTAAAACGGGCGATTTTCGCTTGCTTGCGGGACTCTCTCACGTGGTTGAGTATTCGCCGCTTGACGTGTTGGAGTGTTACTTGCGTCCAGATGCTGCGCCGCTTTTAACGCAGTGGGTTTCGAAGCCCGCAGGATGACATGTTTCGTGGCATATGATGGGGAATAGCTCGCGGAAAGGTGACATATATGGATTCAACGACACCAGAGCCCAAGGAACCGCAGGGTCCTTGGCGTTGGTTGATGGACAGTGAAGAGGTGAGTTCTTCACTGGTGCGTTCCAGCATTGAGCAGTTCACCAGCCTGGAGGCCTACACCTCTAAGTTTGGCGATATGGTCGACATGATCGGCTACCCCTATCTTTCACGCGTGTGGCAGGTTGATCCCAATGGCAAGCCCTATTCCTTCGAACAGCGCTGCCTGGCAATCACCGATGTCCACTCGCCCTACTACGCGTACACGATTGCGAAGCTTCCCGTATATGCGTTGATTTCAACCGGAATTACCGCGCCGAACTTCGGTGTGAAAGGTGGCGCGCGGGAAGTACGTTTCATCTACGGTGGCGAGCTTCTCACGGTTGCCGAGTGCGTTGAACTGGGTATCTTGAAGGGACGGTCTCTGTCATGAGTACTACCAGTCAACTGATTGAATTCGCTAAATCTTCTGGCGCTTTCTGGATGAATCGCGGCACTGGTACTGCACTGACGTGGGATAGCGGTATTTACTGGCATAATTTGTGGACCGAGCACGATGATCAGGGCACTTTGCTGTACAAGTATGGTCCCAGTGAACGTTGGGAGGATCGCTCGACTTTCGTTGCTTCTCCCTTCGAGGATTGGACGGCGAAGGGCGCGATTATCCACGTGGGCGAGTTCGCACGTAGTTATCTAGGTTGGGATCCGATCATCATTCCGCAGGTTGATTCTGATCCTGTTGCTCATCCTTACGTGTATTCGCAGTTCTTTCCGTGGGTTGGAGGGCTTGAGCTGGATGGAAAAGTCCTGCCTTTGACCGTCCGCACAATGTTCCCCACCCACCGAGAACTCACTGAGTTTGCGCATATTGCGTCTGTTGATTCCCAAAAATTACTGGATGCATATATGTCTGAAGATGGTGGAATTCTGCGGAACTGGGTTCGCCGCAGTTAGCTGCTTGATTTTCGAGGCCGAGGCAGCCGGGTGGACATGTTGAGTTCATCCGGCTGTTTTTCGTCTTGTGAGGTCTTTCTGGACCTTCTCTTGAATCTTGACATTGTGTGGGGGCGTGGTTGTAGCGTGGGAGCATGGACGAGAGCTTTGGTTCGGACCGTGTTGGAGGTCCGAATGGGAAGTTCTTGGCTGCTGTAGAGGACGGGCGTGTTGCTTCGTTTGAGGAACGCGGGCTTGCGCCTGGATCGGTACATGAACCGTACTATCAGTATGTTTTTACCGGCCATATGCCCGAAGGCTGGCAGATTGAGCATGGAATCGCTGCTTCGTGGGAAAGCGAATGCGGTGGTGCAAGGCAACTTAGGGTTATTGACGCGAGTGGTAACAGTAAAACAATTGTCGAGCTAATCAACGAAGGCGTATTAAAGGGCGTGGAGGTGCCTGTTGGATTTTAGTGAGCGTTTCTCTCAGGTGCTTCAAGCGACGTTAGGAATGGAAATGCATGGGCAGCTCGGTGAACCTGGACTGGTGCGTTTTTCCCCTTCAACGGTGACGTTTGGTACTGAGGAGCTTGAGTATCGGGACGGTGTGTATTCGTTTTACCAATATGAGCGTGCGTCACGTGGCGGAGCTTCTTTTAAATCGAGTAGTTTGCATGTGATGGAGCACTGTTTGACCTTGCATTTCGGGAAGCGCTTCCGGATCTGGTCAGACTATAAGCTACTTACGCTGGACGAATGCTCAGTGCCTCGCGTTGGTTGGTCCCTTGTGCCGGTTGGGGATGGGAGGCGACCTGGTTATTTAGGTATTCGTTCTGAGAGTGGAGTTTTCTATTCGTGTAGAACGTATCAGAGTTGGTTGCTCTTATGCCTGTCTTTTGTTGTTGAGTATTCGCCTTTGGATGTGTTGGAGTGTTATTTGCGGCCTGATGGTGGTCCGCTCCTGAGTCAGTGGGTTGATCGTGAGTGGACGCCTGAGGAGGAGTAGGACCTTTTGATTGTTGGGTTCTAGTTTTTCTAAGCGTGGAGGTGCCTGTTGGATTTTTAGTGAGCGTCTTGGTCAGGTGATTTATGCTACTTGGGGTTTTAAGGCGACCGGTAACTTGGAAAAAGAGGGTTTCCTTGTTTTTAGTCCTCCTGGGCCACCTGACGAACCTGAAGCTGCTGATCTTCGCGACGGAATCTATTCGTTTTATATGTATGAGCGTAATCAGCGAGGTGCTCCGGTTTTTTTCAGTCGAGTAGTTTGCGTGTGATGGAGCATTGTTTAGCTTTTGAACTATGGGAATTCTCTTCGTGAAAGTTTGGGGTTTCAGCCTGTTTGTTTGGCTCGTGATTTGAAGATACGCGGGGGTTGGTCTCTAGTGCCGGTTGGGGATGGGAGGCGACCTGGTTATTTAGGTATTCGTTCTGAGAGTGGAGTTTTCTATTCGTGTAAAACGTATCAGAGTTGGTTGCTCTCATGCCTGTCTTTTGTTGTTGAGTATTCGCCTTTGGATGTGTTGGAGTGCTATTTGCGACCTGATGCTGGTCCGCTCCTGAGTCAGTGGGTTGATCGTGAGTGGACACCCTGAGGAGGATGAATAGGGCTTCTTGTCGAGGGCTTAGTTTTCTAAGCGTGGAGGTGCCCGTTGAACTTTAGCGAGCGTTTCTTTCACGCCGACGCAGCATCTCTTCCTGCGAAGGTGTGGGCAATCCCTCGAATTAGTTTTGTGAGCACCTACTCTTCGGCTGCTTGCTTTCCCTATAGTTCATAGTGTGGATTGAGAGCCACATGAACTGCGGTAACACGAATGCAGAGGAGCATTGTTCATGAGTGAGACCACTCAGGTTTCGTCTGGTCTAAACATTGAGATGGCCGGCCTAGATGTGATCCCCGAATCCGAAAGAAAAGGTACACCATCGTCCTTATTCATGCCTTGGTTTGCCGCTAATATCTCTGTCCTCGGTATTTCCTGGGGTTCGTGGGTACTGGGCTTTGGCCTTTCGCTCACGCAGGCGATCCTTGTGAGCGTTGTTGGCGTTGCGCTCTCATTCCTTCTGTGTGGACTGATCGCTATCGCAGGTAAGCGGGGCTCTGCACCAACCCTAGTGCTCTCTCGCGCGGCATTCGGATATAACGGAAACCGTATCTCTGCAGCAATCTCGTGGATTCTCACTGTTGGGTGGGAGACCTTCCTTGCCATCATGGCGGTTCAGGCAACCGCGACCGTCATGGGAGCGCTTGGCTTTAGTAACCACCTGCTTGCACAGATCATCGCCTTGGTCGTCGTCGTTGTCCTTGCAGCAGGAGCGGGCATCCTCGGATTTGAAGCGATCATGAAGGTCCAAACGTGGATCACCTGGGCGACGGCAATCCTCACGATCGTCTACCTTCTGCTCTCGGCCTCGACAATCAACTTCGCGGTCCTTTCCGCGCGTCCCGCAGCTCCCTTCGCAATGCTCCTAGGTGCGATGTGCATGCTCATGGTTGGTTTTGGTTTTGGATGGATTAACGCAGCAGCGGACTATTCACGCTACCTTCCTCGCAAGGCCTCAACCGCCGGGGTCGTTGGTTGGACGACCGCAGGTGCCGCGCTGCCCGTCATTATCTTGGTGATCTTCGGTGTGCTGCTGGTTGGTTCCAACTACGACACTCTCTCTGAAGCCATCGGCAACGACCCGATCGGCGCGTTGACAACAATTCTTCCGACCTGGTTCCTGATCCCCTTTGCGATCGTTGCAATCCTTGGTCTTGTTGGTGGAATTGTTATGGATATCTATTCTTCTGGACTTTCGCTGTTGGCAACTGGCGTGCCGGTTACCCGCCCCGTAGCCACCGCAATCGACGGCACCATCATGACCATCGGAACGATCATCGTTGTCTTCTTCGCTGATTCTTTCCTCACTCCTTTCACTGCCTTCCTCACAACCCTTGGCGTGGTCATCGCCACCTGGGGCGGTGTCATGCTCGCCGACATCGCGCTCCGTCATCAGGACTACGACGAGCCCTCACTCTTCACATCAACGGGACGCTACGCTTCCGTTAACTGGGGAGCAATTGTCACACTGGCTGTCGGTTCCTTCGTCGGCTGGGGCTTTGTTGTCAATGCAAATGCCTCGTGGCTCGCGTGGCAAGGCTATCTCCTTGGTCCGCTCGGAGGTCGAGAGGGAGATTGGGCCGGTTCCAACATCGGAATCCTTCTTGCCCTTCTCGTAGGCTTCTGTGGATATTGGCTGACCAGTGCGCGCCGTGTTCGTGCGCAGGAATCCACGCCTTCCCACACGCTCGGCTAAAAGTTGAGGAAGGTGTGCTTTGACAGCTGATCCCCGTTTTTCTTCAGTTCTTTTCGACCCCGAGGCCACTGCCGCCGCGGAGCAGATCCGTTCCCTTTGCGGGGGAGTGCCCTTCGCATTGGTCGTCTTGGGGTCGGGCTTAGCGGATGCTCTTAACGACCAGTGGGGAGTGCCATCGGCCTCGCAGCCTTTGGGATCACTTCCCGGTGTGAGCGCCCCGGTTGCGGATGGACACCGCAATGAACTTCGTGTCTACATGCGCGAATACGGCCCCGTTCTGGTCGCAACCGGACGAACTCACCTGTATGAGGGACACGGGCCTCTTACTGTCACCGCGCTGATCCGAGCGGCTGCGTGCGCGGGTATCCAACGCGCAATTGTGACCAATGCGAATGGATGCCTGCGCGACTGGTCCTTGGGTGATGTCATGGTCATTACGGATCACATGAATCTCAGCGGTTCCTCGCCATTTGATGGGCCCCTGTTTGTCGATATCTCACAGGTTTGGGACAGTGAGATGAGCAAGAGGATGCGTGAACACTGCAGTCGAGAGGGGGACTTACGCCTTCCTTCGTGGGCCTGAGTATCAAACAGGTGCAGAAAGTCGAGCCTTAGTGCAATTGGGTGCCGATTGCGTTGGAATGTCGACCGTTCTTGAGGCGATAAGCGCTCATGCACTCGGAGTCCGTGTTGCCGGTATGTCAGTTGTCTCAGACCTGTCTTTCGCCCAGGTAGAAACCGACCCGCAAGACGTTGTGGATGCCGCGAAAGGCATCCACAACGGTCGTTGCCGGTATCGAGGCCGCGCTCGCCGTGGACTGAAGGGCTAAAGAACTCCCAGAACCCGCGAAAGCATCTCTTCGGCCACCTTCGGCGGGCACGCGAGGTTCATTCGTGCCCACTTCGAGTAATTCGCGCCCAGTGTGATTCCCGCATTAACCGCAATATGTGCGCGCTCAAGCAGCACACTCGCGGGGGAGTCCCCAAATTGCGGATAGGCCTCGAATCCCCACCACGTCAGGTAGGTTGCCTGCGGGGGATGGAAATCAATCTTCGTGGAAGCGAGTGCCTCGCTCACAGTGCGGATATTGCCTTCGATGACCTCGAAAATCTCACGCTGCCACTCGTCACCGTTCGTGTAGGCCTCGATCGACCCCAAGGCGCCAATCGTCGACATTGAATGGGGGAGTTTCTCTTGACAGATGCAGTCCCACCGCTCGCGAAGCCCCTCATCTGGAATGATGACCTGCGCATTGGGCAAACCCGCAATATTCCAGCCCTTCGTCGCCGCGGTTGCGGTAATTGTATGGGAAGCAAACTCTGCGCCCATCCGCGCATAAGAAACAAAATCGCGACCACCCAAAACCAAGGGGGAATGGATCTCGTCAGAAAACACCAGCGCGTCGTAGCGCGACACGAGCTCTTGCAAAGCTCGCATTTCCGCCTCGGTGAGGACACGCCCCACCGGGTTCCACGGATTGCACAAGATGACCAAGCCAGCGCCGGCCTCGAGGCCCGACTTAATTCCATCAAGATCCAGCGTCCACCCGCCGGGGTAGGCATCGCCATGGAGAGAAGGAACTTCGATGACGGAGTGGGCCCAGTGCAGGTGGGATCGTCAAGAAAGGCATGTAGGCGGGAGTCGGGACAATGACCGGGGATCCTGGGCGAACCAGGTACTGAATCATCGCCTCCAAGGCTGGAAGAACCGCAGGAGCAACCCTTACCGCTTTCGGATCCAGATCCCAACCAAAACGCTTCTTCTGGAAAGCGGCGGTCGCCTCGGCAACTGCGGGGGCGAGCCACGTCGGGTTGTAGCCCAAAAGCCCGTCCTGAATCGCCGAAACCATGACCTTCTCAACGCAAGGAGCGGTGCCGAAATCCATTTCAGCAACCCATGCGCCCAAAACATCGCTGCCATCGGCAGGCTTAATGCCCGTCCACTTCAATGAGCCGATGCGACATAGCTCTTCAGCGCTACGAAATTCCATGCGACAGCTTCTTTCACGATCGTTCGAGGGAGGCCTCCAGACGAGGCCGGGAATGTGAGCTGGCTCCCATTGTATGGCTTCAGATTCATATTCGGAATTCGCCTTGGCGCTCAAAGGAAAGTGATGCACCTATCCCGCCACCAGCCTCGCCGGTCGGAAGAATGTGCACGGGGGCAAATTCTGGGAGCTAAACTTAGAAATTATGAGTGTGACTACCGCAAGTGGCGCCGATGTTCGCGTCCGATTCTGCCCTTCGCCAACTGGAACCCCCCACGTGGGAATGGTCCGCACCTGCCTCTTCAACTGGGCATACGCGCGCCATACCGGCGGCACCTTCGTCTTCCGTATTGAAGACACCGATGCTGCTCGCGATTCCCAAGAATCTTTCGATCAGATTCTTGATTCGCTGCGTTGGCTGGGCCTGGATTGGGATGAAGGTGTCGGTAAGGGAGGCCCGCACCCGCCGTACCGCCAAAGCGAGCGCATGGACATCTACCGCGATGTTGCCGCAAAGCTCCTCGAAGCCGGCTATGCCTACGAGTCCTACTCGACTCCCAGAAGAGGTCGAAGCTCGCCACATCGCAAAGGGTGAGGATCCCAAGCTTGGCTACGACGGCTTTGATCGCGATCTGACCGAAGAACAGATTGCCGCCTACCGCGCCGAGGGACGCAAGCCGGTTCTGCGCCTGCGTATGCCCGATGAAGACATTACCTTCACCGACCTGATTCGCGGCGAGATCACCTTCAAGCCCGGTTCGGTTCCGGACTACGTCATTGTCCGCGCCAATGGTCACCCGCTGTACACGCTGGTCAACCTGTTGATGACGCGCTCATGGAAATCACGCACGTTCTGCGTGGTGAAGACCTGCTCTCTTCGACGCCTCGTCAGATCGTCCTCTACCGAGCGCTGGAAGACCTGGGGATTGCCAAGTTCATGCCTCGCTTCGGTCACCTGCCCTACGTGATGGGCGAAGGCAACAAGAAGCTCTCCAAGCGCGATCCTGAATCGAACCTGCTCCTGCACCGCGAAGCCGGAATGATCCCCGAGGGCCTGAACAACTACCTCGCACTGCTGGGATGGTCGATCAGCCCCGATAACGATGTCTTCTCCATGGAAGAGATGGCCGCAGCCTTCGATATTTCCGACGTAAACCCGAACCCCGCGCGTTTCGACCCCAAGAAGTGCATCGCGATCAATGCTGAGCATATCCGCCTGCTTGAACCCGATGATTTCCGAGGCCGCATCGTCCCCTTCCTGCACCGCGACGGTTTGGTGTCGGCTGATTCCTACGATGAGCTGACCGCTGACGAACAGAAGATCATGCAGCACACCTCTCCGCTCATCCAGACCCGCATTCAGTTGCTCGGTGAGGCTCCTGGAATGCTGGGCTTCCTCTTCACGGAGGATGACGCGCTTGAGCTGGATGAGAAGTCCGTATCGAAGCTCAAGGAAAACGCTCCTGAGGTTCTGGACGCGACGATCCACTTCATTGAAAACTACGACGGCCCCTTCACAACCGAGGCTCTTGAGCACGCGTTGCGCGAGCTCATCGTTGAAGGCATGGATATCAAGCCGCGTATTGCTTTTGGTCCGATTCGCGTGGCAGTGACGGGACGCCAGGTGTCCCCGCCGCTGTTTGAATCCATGGAAATCTTGGGTCGTGAGAGTGTGCTCAATCGTCTGCATTCATTGCGCAACCGACTGGGCTAAACTGGTCACCACCTGAGATGGCTGACGCCGAGCGTTAGCACCATAATCGGCCGCAGGAAGTGGGATGGAGCTGGAGCCTAAGGGCTCCGGTGGGGGACCTCACTTCCTGCGGTTCTTCATATGTCGCACTATGATCAGTGCCACGTTCCTGCGATTTGGCAAGTAGAGCGCAGTTCGCTATTCTTTTCTCTTGTCGCCGCTTCGGTCTGACCGAACGGATTGCGCCATGGGGTATGGTGTAATTGGCAGCACGAGTGATTCTGGTTCATTTAGTCTAGGTTCGAGTCCTGGTACCCCAGCCATCGCAAAGGAATTTGCGAGAAGGCCCCCATCGTCTAGCGGCCTAGGACGACGCCCTCTCACGGCGTTAACACCGGTTCAAATCCGGTTGGGGGTACGATTCTTTTTCACGCTTTGTTGCGTAAAAGAACAGCGCACGTTGTGGCGCGCCGCCCCCATCGTCTAGCGGCCCTAGGACGACGCCCTCTCACGGCGTTAACACCGGTTCAAATCCGGTTGGGGGTACAACTCTTCGCAGGGCTTCGGCCCTGCTTTTTGTTATCCAAAGATCGCCACCCGAGCCCCTGCCCGTCAAGCATGCAAGAATGACACCATGCGCATTATTTTGGTCTCCGATACTTTCCGTCCCACCATGGGCGGAATTGAAACGCAGGTGGGGGCCCTTGCTGACCACCTCCACTTCCGAGGCCACGAAATCGTTGTTCTCACCTGCACACCTGAGGGCGCGCAGACCGAGCCTTGCCCCTATACGGTTTTGCGCTCGACATGGTCGAATCCATTTGGCGCTCCCGTTGATCCGAAGGCGCCTCGGCGCTTCCGTGACTTCATTACGCGTTTCCAACCCGATGTCGTCCACTACCACATGGGTGAACTTACGCCGGTCGTCCAATCCCTCTTACTGCGCCTCAAAGACTCTGGGATCCCTCAGGTCGTCACCGTGCACTCCCTGTGGGATCCACGCCTGACAATTCCGAGCTTCACTGCCATCGCGCGCAGAACGGGCCTTAATAGGGCTCCGATTATCTGGACGGGTGTTTCACAGCTCGTCAATGATCAGATTCGGGCGGTCATGGGGGAGAGCGTCCAGATTGCCACTTTGCATAACGGCGTTGATCTAACTCCATGGCAGCGTCCACCTCTTGCGCATGAGGGAATCCTTGCTGTTACGGCAACCCGATTTGCGCCTCGAAAGCGCGTGGACGCGCTCATCGATATCCTTGCGGAGACCTCTCGCCGTTGGAATTCCTATTACCGCCGAGGCGAAGCTTCCTCTTTCCCTCTGCGTGCGGTTATCGCGGGCGAGGGACCACTTTTCAATTCCGCTGTGCGCAAGGTTGAAAAGTACGACCTTGGGGAGTGGGTTCTTCTTCCCGGACGTATGAGCGCCGGTCAACTACAGGACCTGTATTCACGAGCGGATATTTTCCTTGCCCCTTCGATCAAAGAATCTGCTTCGATCGCGGGACGCGAAGCCCTAGCATCTGGACTTGCAGTGATGACGCGTTCACAATCTGGGCTTGCCGAGGTGGTTGAGAACGGTGAATGGGTGGAGTCTTGACAGTGACGAGGACATGATTGAAAACGCTCGTGGGCGTACTTGAGCGTCCTGAGTGCCTCGGCGACATTCGTGCGCACAATATGAGCGCGAGTTTCCCCTTCTCGTGGGAGAAGGTTATTGACTCAACGGAGGAGTATTACCGGCGCGCGATGGCTGCCGTGTCTTAGTCTTCCATTCCTTCTGCGGAGCGGAGGAAATCCGAGAGCCTATTGGCTGCCGCAACCGCGGAGGGGCCGTGCTGGCGTCCCGGTTGACGTCCCATGCGCTCGACGGGGCCAGAGATCGAGATAGCTGCCAGAACTCGGCCGGAGGGGCCTCGAACGGGGCAGAAACCGATGCGACGCCAGGCTCGCGTTCTGCAACCGACTGCGCCCAGCCTCGGCGACGAACTTGCGCGAGCATCGTCGCATTGAAAAGTCGCGCCATACAGGCCGCGGTGCAAGCGGTCGGGTTCTTCCCACGCAAGAAGAACCTGCGCGGCAGAACCCTGCCTTCATAGTGAGGGTCGCACCAACAGGAATTGAATCGCGAAGCCCCATTTCACGTTCAGAGGCGGCAACGCACACGCGGAAGTCGCCTTGACGACGGAAAAGCTGGGTCGATTCCTTGGTGTGATTGCGCAATGCGATCAGAACGGGCATTGCGGCAGCAAGCAGACGGTCCTCGCCAGCAGAGGAGGCGAGTTCTTGGAGACGCGGCCCCAAAACGAAACGTCCCTGCATGTCGCGTGCAACGAAGCGGTGATACTCCAATGCGACGGCCAGGCGGTGTGCTGTTGGGCGTGCAAGACCCGTCGTTGCGACCAACTGTGCAAGGGGGGCCGGACCTGCTTCGAGGGCGCTCAAAACCAACGCGGCTTTATCTAGAACGCCAACTCCACTTCCAAAGGCTTCTGAGTCCTCCATGATGTTATTTTCACATCTCATTAAATGAGATATCAAGTCCAACTCCACCGTAAGTGTCAATCATGGGAAGAAAGAAGTCGAAGAAGGAGCGGGAAATGAGTGGAACGCTGGCCGAGAAGGTCTGGGCTGATCACGTAGTTGTACATGGGAAGATGGCGCCCCGGACCTGCTCTACATCGACTTGCATCTGGTTCATGAAGTGACCAGCCCTCAGGCATTTGATGGTTTGCGCATGGCTGGACGCAAGGTGCGTCGCCCCGATCTCACGATCGCAACCGAAGATCACAACACCCCCACCGTGAACATTGATCTGCCGATCGCAGATATCACCAGCCGCACCCAGATCGATACTCTGCGCAAGAACGCGAAGGAATTTGGTATCCGCCTGCACTCCCTAGGTGACGCCGATCAGGGAATCGTCCACGTCGTTGGTCCTCAGCTTGGACTGACTCAACCCGGCATGACTATCGTCTGCGGTGACTCTCACACCTCGACGCACGGTGCTTTTGGCGCTCTGGCAATGGGAATTGGAACCAGTCAGGTCGAGCACGTCCTTGCTACCCAGACACTTCCCATGGCTCCTTTCAAGACCATGGCTATTACCGTGAACGGCTCTCTGCCCAAGGGCGCGACCGCAAAAGACATCATCTTGGCCGTGATCTCGAAGATCGGAACCGGTGGAGGACAGGGATACGTCCTTGAGTATCGCGGTCAGGCAATTCGCGAGCTTTCGATGGAAGGCCGTATGACCGTGTGCAATATGTCCATCGAGGCCGGTGCTCGCGCTGGAATGGTCGCCCCCGATGAGACGACCTTCGCCTACCTCAAGGGACGTCCCCACGCTCCTCAAGGTGAAGACTGGGATCGCGCCGTCGAATACTGGAAGACACTCCACTCAGATGAAGATGCGGTTTTCGACGCCGAGGTCATCTTGAATGCCGAAGACCTCGAACCCTTCGTAACCTGGGGAACCAACCCCGGGCAGGGCGTTCCTCTGTCTGGTCAAGTTCCCAACCCCGAAGACTTCACCGATGAGACCTTGCGTGCGGCCGCGAAGAAGGCTCTGGACTACATGGGCCTCGAGGCCGGCACTCCGATGCGCGATATCAAGGTCGACACCGTCTTCCTGGGCTCATGCACGAACGGCCGCATTGAAGACCTGCGCGCGGCCGCCGAAATCATTCGTGGCCACGAAAAAGCCCCGGGACTGCGCATGCTGGTTGTTCCCGGTTCGGCGCGTGTTCGTCTTCAAGCCGAGGCCGAGGGCCTGGATAAGGTCTTCACGAATTTCGGCGCGGAGTGGCGCAATGCCGGTTGTTCAATGTGCCTGGGGATGAATCCCGACCAACTGGCACCTCAAGAACGCTCCGCCTCGACCTCGAATCGTAACTTTGAAGGCCGCCAAGGAAAGCTTTCGCGCACCCACTTGGTTTCCCCGCTGGTCGCAGCGGCAACCGCACTCGTGAACACTGTCCTCGCCCGCCGACCTGGATGAGCCGGCTCAGCGCTGATACACACCGAAGGAAAAACTCATGGAAAAGTTCATTTCGCACACGGGTATTGGCGTCCCGCTCCGCCGCTCAAATGTCGACACCGACCAGATCATTCCGGCCGTCTTCTTGAAGCGCGTTACAAAGACCGGCTTCGATGACGCGCTGTTTTACGCATGGCGCCGCGAGCCTGACTTCATTTTTGAATCGTGAACCCTACAGCCAAGGATCGGTCTTGGTTGCTGGGCCAGATTTCGGAACCGGTTCATCGCGCGAGCATGCGGTGTGGGCACTTCGTGACTACGGCTTTAAGGTCGTCCTCGCGCCCAAGTTCGCCGACATCTTCCGTGGAAACGCGGGCAAGCAAGGCCTCGTTACTGGAATCATCAGCCAGGATGACTGTGAAAAGCTCTGGGAACTGCTCGAAGCTGATCCCGGCGCACAAATCACGGTTTCTCTGGAAGATAAGACCGCGCGCCTCGGTGATTTCACCTGCACTTTTGAAATCGATGACTACGTGCGCTGGACGCTGATGGAAGGCTTGGACGATATCGCCTTGACCTTGCGTCACGAGGCAGAAATTACCGCCTACGAAGAGCGCAGGCCATCCTTCAAACCGAAGACACTTCCTGCAAAGACTCTTCCCCTGCAACTGGTTGTTTCTGCACGTCCCGTCGCCTCTGAGTAGTTCGCCACCCGCAAAAGCTGCCCGAAGCGCACGCAGATGAGGGCGAGCTGCTCTAAAGTGGTCACAGAAAGTCGACAGCTAGGAGACCAGCAAGATGTCCTCGATTTTGCGAGTTGAAGGTGGCCACCCGCTTCAGGGCACCATTACCGTGCGCGGAGCAAAGAACTTTGTTCCCAAAGCGATGGTTGCATCGCTGCTGGCCGACACGCCCTCAGAGCTCTACAACGTCCCTCTCATTCGTGACGTTGACGTGGTCTCTGACCTCTTGTCCCTGCACGGGGTCAAGGTTGATTACGACCAAGAGCGCGGCGAATTGCGCATGGATCCCGCGAATGTTCGCGTGGCCTCGCGCTCTGATATTGACACTCTTGCGGGAGCTTCGCGTATTCCGATCCTCTTCTGCGGGCCTCTTCTCCACCAACTCGGCGAAGCATTCATTCCGGAACTGGGTGGCTGCGCTATCGGTGGCCGTCCCATCGACTTCCACTTGGAAACCTTGCGTAAGTTCGGCGCGATCGTTGAAAAACAGCCCGATGGCGTTCACATCAAGCGCCCGTCCTCCGGACTACACGGCGCAATCATTGAACTTCCCTTCCCCTCTGTCGGCGCGACTGAACAAACACTGCTCACGGCAGTGCGCAACGATGGCATCACAACCTTGAAGGGCGCGGCAATCGAGCCTGAAATTATGGACCTCATCAATGTTCTTCAGAAGATGGGCGCCATCATTTCCGTCGATACTGACCGCACCATCCGCATCGAAGGCGTGCAAACCCTCAGCGGATACCGCCACACCGCTCTTCCTGACCGCATCGAGGCCGCTTCATGGGGAGCGGCAGCCCTGGCCACTCACGGTGACATTTACGTCCGAGGCGCGCACCAGCCGGATATGACGACTTTCCTCAATACCTTCCGTAAGGTTGGCGGCGCTTTCGATATCGATTCAGAAGGTATTCGCTTCTATCATCCCGGCGGCGATTGCATTCCATTGCTTTTGGAAACCGCCGTTCACCCCGGTTTCATGACGGACTGGCAGCAGCCCTCGTCGTTGCTCTTTACTCAGGCCGAAGGCTTGTCCATCGTCCACGAAACCGTGTATGAAAACCGCTTCGGTTTCACCTCTGCGCTGCGTCAAATGGGTGCAAATATTCAGGTTTACCGTGAGTGCTTGGGCGGAACACCGTGCCGTTTTGGCCAGAAGAACTACTATCACTCAGCTGTTATCTCGGGGCCGACGCCTCTTCACGCTGCAGACATCGTTGTTCCTGACCTTCGTGGTGGCTTCTCGCACCTGATTGCCGCACTGGCCGCTTCGGGAACCTCAACCGTTTCGGGAATCGATGTGATTTCGCGCGGATACGAGCATTTCATTCGTAAGCTGCGCGAGCTTGACGCGCGCGTCGAATACGCAGACCGCTGAGTTTTCCCCAAGAGCCTTTCGTGGACCCTTCAGCGCCCTCCTTACAGCTCTTCGTCTCTGCTCTTTCTGGCCGAGGCCGAGCGCTGCGCCTCGCACCCCAAGCTGCTGCGCTCCTGCGCGAACGTGGATGGGAAGTCGAGGTGGTTGTTACTCATCGTGAGGACGATCCAGGCCAGCTTGCTGCCGCGTCGACGCACCAGTGGGTCGGAGTTTTTGGCGGCGATGGGTATATCGCTCACATAGCCTCTGAGGTTGGGAAACGAGGCGGGACAGTAATCCCTCTTCCCGGCGGGCGGGGCAATGACTTGTGCCGCTGTTTAGGGATTGGGACGGATGCGCTGGCGCATATCCGCAAGCTTCCCCAGGCCTCGGAGATCGTTTCGTCGCAGGCGGGCACCATTGGGCGTTTTCGCGATGTGGATGCTATTAGGGTCGCGCCGCTTGCTCATGCAGGCGAAGCGCAGAATTTAGACGCACAGGGTGCGCGCTCCAGTGAGGCGTCGCAGGTTCTCGGCTTAGTTTCTTTTGGTCTTGATGCACTTGCCAATCAGATTGCCAACGAGTCGCCTTTTAGCTCCGGGACGCTTGCATACGCGTGGGGAGCGGTATGCGCGCTGGCCAGGTTCAAGCCTCGGACCATGGAAATCGAGGTCGATGGCCAGGTGCGGCGTATCCGCGGGTGGTTGGTTTCCGTCTCAAACTCGGGATGGTTTGGCGGTGGGATCAACATCGTTCCCACGTCCAATCCCAGTGACGGCAAGCTTGAGCTTCTCACCGTTGACCCGGTGCCGAAACACCAAGCGATCCGCGTTTTGGCGCGGGTACTTACTACTCGGCGCGTCGATGACCCGATTGTGCATGTGGAGACCGTAAGCCGAGTCAAAATCCTTGATAGCGCCGGACTGATCGCGATGGGAGACGGCGATCAGGTTGCTCGCGGGTCCGTTGAGATTTCGGTTCAACCTGGGGTTTTTCGGGTTTTCGCATAGAAAAACACGTGCCGGGTGGGGAGCAGCGTTTTTACCCGCGTGCCCGCTTCGTTAGACTACACACATGACTCACCGGCTCACAGGTTTCTACCGTTTCGCGCGAGGCGTCTTCCGTACCTTCATGGTTCCGTGGACAAAAATCGACGTGGAAGGCCTCGATAAGCTTCCGCGCGAGGGCGGTTTTCTACTGGTGTGCAACCACCTGTCAAACATCGATCCGGTTTGCCTGCTGTGGGTCATGATGAAAGCCGATATTCCCGTTCGAATCATGGCGAAGTCTGAGCTTTTCAAAGTGCCACTCCTAGGCGGAGCGATGCGCCAGATGAAGCTTCTGTCGGTAAACCGACGCGCCAAGGACCCGGGTGCCATTCTTGCTTCGGCAGCTCAGGCCCTTCGCGAGGGGCGAATGCGTGGCCATTTATCCGGAAGGCACGCTGACTTTGGACCCCGATTTGTGGCCGATGCGGATCAAGACAGGCGCTGCACGACTTGCCTTGGACACGGGCGCGCCGGTGATTCCCTTTATTCACTGGGGAGAACAGAAGATCATGCGCTCGGGTTCTGCACTCATTGACTTCCGTCCTCGCAGGCGAGTCTCGGTGCGTATCGGTGATCCGATTTCCCTTGAGGACCTGTGCCGCGAATCTGGCTCAGCCGACCACGAGGCCGTCGAAGAAGCAACCAAACGGATTCAGCGCGTGATGATCGAGGAAGTCGCCGCCCTTCGCGGGGAAGAAGCTCCCACAGGCGTGTGGGATCGCAAGCTCAAGGAACGCGTCGACTACTAGCGCCGAAGCCCTTGTTACTTCGCGATGTCGATGACGACTCGCGAGGGACTGCTGAGCGCACTCAAGGTGACCTCACGCTTTCGGTCCATTCCGATGACAATGTGAGTATCGGCCTCAAAAGTTCCGTTCTCGAGTACGCGTATCGGCCCGATATCAAGGGTTTTGGGTCCCTTATAGTAGTTGGCTGCTAGTTCCTCGCTCACGGGCATAGCCCCGCCTTGAAGATTGAGATCAAGATAGACAGGCGTTCCCAAATCGATGGGATCTCCCTTGCCCTGGGTGAGCGGGGAGGTCGTCCACCCTCCGATCCATCCCACGTCATCACTTCCAGTGAACTCAACGACAACGCGGTAGAAACCGTCGTGGTCTCCCACGCGCATATCGTGGAAGACCGGTGCGTGGTTGGCGTCTTCTTTGCCAAGGGATTGCTGTGGGAAGCGGGGTTCAATGCTCTCCCACGTACTGGGAGTCGCCGATGTACTTGCGCTGGCACTAGGGGCAAGCGACGGGGATTGGCTGCTTGCCGAGGCCGTGGGCGCGCTTGAAGCGTCGCTTTGCGATGGGGCAGGGGAGCACCCGCACAATGCAGCTGTCGTCACAAGAACGAGGGCAGATAGGGCTGTGCGTTTAGACATGAGCTCCTCCTTGGGCACGTCGCGTGTCTTTATCCTAGTAGGGTTGAGGCGGATGGGAGAGGAATGACAATGATGACACGAATGAGCGTGCTGGGCACGGGCGCGTGGGGAACCACTTTTGCCCAGGTTCTTGCAGATGCTGGACACGCTGTCACTATGTGGGGACGCAATCCAGAGATCGTCTCCGCGATCAACTCGCATGAAAATCCTCGCTATGTTCCCGACCTGGTTCTCTCCGAGTCGATTAGCGCGACCGGAGATCTTCACGAGGCCGTTGATGGCGCGGATCTTCTCATCGTTGCAATCCCCGTCAAAGCGGTACGCGCGACTCTCGAGGCAGCGCGCCCCAGCCTCGGAAATGAAACTGCGCTACTCTCACTGGCCAAGGGCCTTGAGCTGGGCTCGCTCAAGCGCGTGGATGAGGTGTTGAGTGAAGCTTCTGGTGTGGGACACGATCGGATCGCGGTTCTTTCCGGGCCTAACCTCTCGCGTGAAATTGCGGTGCACCAACCGACAGCAACCGTTGTCGCCTCGAGCAACCTGAATTAGCCAAGGAAATTGCGGGAGTCTGCCACAACTCTTATTTCCGCCCCTATCTGTCCTCGGATGTGATTGGCACAGAAATTGCCGGCGCGACGAAGAACGTTATCGCCGTCGCGATTGGTGCGGCGGAGGGGCTTGGTTTAGGAATTAACACCCGCTCGACCTTGATGACGCGTGGCCTCGCAGAAATGACGCGTCTGGGCACTGCCTGGGCGCAGATCCGGCAACCTTTGCGGGGCTCGCAGGGAATTGGCGACTTAATCGCAACCTGTTCGACCACGCTGTCCAGAAATTTTGCTTTCGGACATCGAGTTGGGACGGGCATGAGTGTTGAGGATGCTCTTGCTGCTTCTGCGGGTGTCGTGGAAGGCGTGGCCTCGGCGATTCCAATTCTGCAGCTTGCCCAATCGATTGGCGTAGACATGCCGATTACGACCGCAGTTGTTGAAGTTGTTGAGGGGCGCGCGGGAATTAACGACATGGGGAACATGTTGCTCTCGCGTCCACGAAAGATGGATGGGTGGAAAATTGAGCTGGTCTGAAGGGCGCGCACAGTGCGGGCAAGGTCGATTCTCGCGGTAATCTTGACCCCATGAGTGAAGTCAAACGTCCTCGCGTCCTCGTTGTTTTTGGTGGACGCTCCAGCGAACACTTGGTTTCTTGTGCGACGGCTGCCGGTGTTCTTCATGCTCTTGACCGTGAGCGCTTTGATGTCCTTGCCGTTGGAATTACGCGCGATGGGCAGTGGGTGCGCGTCGATGACAACCCGGAGTTGGTGGATCTTCGCACGGCCTCGGATACGACGATTGTGCCGGGATTGAGCCGCGTGAGCCTGCTTCCCGGCCTTGCCCGCCTTGTTGAAACGACCTACGACCGCTCTCCTGAAGATCACAATGCCCAAATTGTCGGAGTTGAAGATTTGGGCGTGATCGATGTGGTCCTGCCTCTCTTGCACGGTCCTTACGGCGAAGACGGAACAATTCAGGGTCTCTTCGAGATGTCCGATGTGCGCTACGTCGGTTGCGGCGTAACTTCAAGTTCGGCCTCGATGGATAAGCACTTGACGAAGACGGTTCTTGCCGAGGCTGGAATTTCGGTTGGCCGTTGGGAATTGGTCACCGAGAAACAGTGGTCGAAGGACCCGCAGGACGTGCGTTCGCGCATTGATGCTTTGGGATACCCTGTCTTTGTTAAGCCCACGCGTGCAGGCTCCTCAGTGGGTATTTCTCGCGTTGATTCGCCCGACCAGCTGGACCTTGCAATTAAGGAAGCCGCCGCGAACGATCCGCGCATCATTGTCGAGGCCATGGCCCATGGTCGCGAGATTGAGTGCGGTGTGCGCGTGCCCGCCGGTGGCGAGGCAATGGCCGCGCCCTTGGGTGAGATTGGGGTTCCCGAAGGGGAGTTCTACGACTACGCACTCAAGTACGTCGACACGGATGCGATCTCCTTGATGTGTCCGGCTGACATTCCCGCCGAGGACGCGCAGAGAATCCAGAGCATTGCCCTGAAGGCTTTCGAGGCCTTGGAGTGTGAGGGCTGGCGCGCGTCGACTTCTTCTACAACGATTCAACTCACGAAATCATCGTCAACGAAGTGAACACCATGCCCGGATTCACTCGCCTGTCCCTCTACCCGCGAGTGTGGGCCGAGGCCGGGATGAGCTACACGGAACTGGTGACCTCGCTGCTAGAAGAGGCTCTCAGTCGCCCACTGGGACTAAGGTAGGATATCTTCATGACGAAAAACACCCAAGGTCACCCTTAGTTACTTCCCGCGAATATGCCGGGACTCTTCTCCGATGAAGGCGGGCTTCCCGATGCGCTAGCTGAGCGCGGAATGGATCCCCAGATCGCGGTGTGGAAATGACCCTTCCGTTGACTGGGATAAAGCTGGACTGTGCGTCCTTCGTTCGGTTTCTGACTATGCGACGCAGCGCCAGGAGTTTATTACGTGGGCGCAGTCGGTTCCACGCTTGCTTAACAACGCCGATATTGTCGAGTGGAACACCGATAAGCACTACTTGAAGGACATGGAAGAACTCGGCCTCCCCGTCATTCCAACGACCCTGGCTTGAGCCTTCGCATGGATTCTCCAAGCATCAGGTGCACTCGCGTTTCCCTGCTCTTGGGGACTTCGTTGTCAAGCCTGCTGTGTCTTCTGGTGTCCGCGATATCGGTCGCTACACGGCAATTGACACTCTCCAGCGTCAGGCCGCTTTGGCGCAGACGATCGACCTCTTGAACGAGGGGCGTTCCGTCATGCTCCAGCGTTACTTGGAGGACATCGACGTGCACGGCGAAATTTCCCTGGTGTTCTTCAACGGCTTGCTTTCGCACGCGGTCGAAAAGCGTGCGGTGCTCCATCCTTCTTCCGTCACGGATCCTTCCATGCACGAGGCCGTGGTTACCGCGCGCCCCGCAGATGCTGAGTCGTGGCAATGGGGCGAGCAGATTCGTCAAGTTCTGCACAAGTACATGCGTGCACGCCTGGGACGCGACGAGCTCCTGCTCTACAACCGCGTGGACCTGGTCCCCGACGGTGAAGGTTCCTTCCGAGTTATGGAAGTTTCAGCGACGGATGCTGATCTGTACCTTTCTGCTACACCTGAGGCTTTGAACAACTTTGCCGATGCGATTTCGACTCGCGCTTTCTGGTGAGTGAGAGCGCGGTAAGGACGCGTTCAACATGAATTCCGGCTCTCCTGCCTGTGCGGTGGGGGAGCCGGTTTTACGTATCGAGGGGAGTGAACTTCGTGGGAAGTGCCACGCTTATCGTTTCTGATTTCTCACTTTGCGTGCACTGATGTTAGAGTTTCCCCGTTGCGTTTTTTGCAGCGCTCAATGGTGGCTGTAGTTCAGTTGGTAGAGCACCTGGTTGTGGTCCAGGACGTCGCGGGTTCGAGTCCCGTCAGCCACCCGGATAGAAAAGTCCCGAAGCCTCTGGTTTCGGGACTTTTCTCATGTTGCGGTGCTAGAGTTTCGGCAATGCGTTGATGCGCAGTCGGCACACGTAGCGTTGACGAAGGAGTTCACGATGCCCAAGGTTCGCGCATATGCCTGCGATGACCCTCGTTCGATTTATCACCCAACCATCATTGATATTCGCGAGCCCGGCCCTGGAGAAGTGCTCTTTGACATTAAATATGCCGGAATCTGCCACTCGGATATTCACACTGCGCGCAGTGAATGGGGACCGATCCCGTATCCCTTCGTTGGTGGACATGAGATCGCTGGCGTGGTGACCAAGGTCGGCGAAGGAGTTACGAATTTCAAGGTAGGGGACAGGATCGGCGTCGGTTGTTTGCAGCGCTCGTGCAGGCAGTGCGAGTACTGCACCGACGGGCACGAGCAGTTCTGTAATAATCCTCATGCCTACTGGACTTTCCGTGCAGGTCCTGACGGGAAGCCGACCGCTGGAGGCTATGCCCAGGCGATGACGGTACGTGCAGATTTTTGGCTGCCATGTTCCTGATGAAATGGAGCTCAGCGATGCCGCGCCTTTGATGTGTGCGGGAATCACCATGTACTCGCCGCTGCGCCGCTGGGGCGCGGGACCGGGCAAGAAGGTCGCCATCGTTGGCATGGGCGGCCTGGGACATATGGGCGTTCAGATCGCAGCCGCGATGGGTGCGGAAGTTTTCAGTGATCTCTCATGGGCGTTCCAAGGAAGAAGATGCACGTCGTTTTGGCGCCACTGCCTTCTATGCAACCTCGGAAGAGGGCACCATCGAATCTTTGGCCTCGTCATTTTGACATCATTATCTGCACGGTGAGCGCGGACGATTTGGATTACCCGGGACTTGTCCGTGCACTCAAGCCCTTTCGGTGTCTTCGTTGACGTGGGCCTGCCCTGAGAACCCGATGGTGATCCCCATGCGCGCCGTTGTTAACGGAAACAAGGTTGTTGCGGGATCCCCAGATCGGCGGCATTGCTGAAACTCAGGAAATGCTGGAGTTCTGCGCCCAGCACGGCGTGCGTCCCGTGACTGAAATCATTGATGGAGAGTCCATTACCGAGGCCTATGACAAAGTTGTGGCCTCGAAAGTGCGCTACCGCTTTGTCATTGATACCTCGACGTTCTAGCGCACATCTTGGCCTAGCGATCCTCTGGTCAAGAATGCGCGGCAAAACAAAAGGAGCCCCGAAAACCGGGGCTCCTTTTTTTCAGAGCGGATGACGGGAATCGAACCCGCACCATCAGCTTGGAAGGCTGAGGTTCTACCATTGAACTACATCCGCGTGCGGATCGATACTACCTGATTGTTTGTGCGATTGCGAAATTTAGGGTGAAGTCCCGTATTATGGGATCCGCAGACGACAGTCTCACGGGGTGTAGCGCAGCTTGGTAGCGCATCTGCTTTTGGGGAGCAGAGGGTCGCAGGTTCAAATCCTGTCACCCCGACTTTTTATTGCCAGCCCGCCACGGCCTCGTCAATTGGCCAGCTTCTCGCAGGGCGAAAAATGTGAAGCCCACAGCCAGCTAGCAGCTTTTGGCGGGTGCTGTCGTAGACTAGTTCAGTTGAAATACGCCGTTTTGGCGTCCCAAGAAAAGACCTGGAGAATCCACGTGAAGAGCACTGTAGAGACCCTCGAGCCCACCAAGGTTCGTCTGACTGTTGAAATCCCCGTTGAGGAACTGAAGTCAGAAATGGACAAGGCGTACAAGAGCATCGCCAATCAGGTGTCCATCCCCGGCTTCCGCAAGGGTCACGTTCCCGCTCGCATCATCGACCAGCGTTTCGGCCGCGCAGCCGTCATCGAGCAGGTCGTCAATGAGGTTCTTCCCGGCCAGTACTCCGCTGCCGTGTCCGAGCACGAACTACGCCCCATGTCCCAGCCCGATGTTGAGGTCACCGAGATCCCCTCGACCAGTGGCGAACTGACCGGTCAGGTCGTTTTCACCGCTGAGGTCGACGTCGTTCCTTCCTTCGAACTACCCGAGTACGGCAAGGACACCGTCATCGAGGTTGACTCCGTTGAGGTCACCGATGAAGACGTTCAGGCTGAGCTGGATGCTCTGCGTGGTCGTTTCGCTTCCCTCAAGCCCATCAAGCGTCAGGCAAAGACCGGCGACTTCACCACCATTGACCTGGTTGCCACCATCAACGGTGAAGAGGTCGACTCCGTTTCCGACGTCTCCCTACGAAATCGGTTCGGGCACCATGCTCGACGGCCAGGACACTGCGCTTCGTAAGACCCAGCGGGCGACGTTGTCACCTTCACCTCCACCCTCAAGGGCGGCGAGCACGAAGGTGAAGAGGCCGAGGTGACCATCACCGTCAAGTCCGTCAAGCGAGCGCGAGCTTCCCGAGGCTGACGACGATTTCGCGCAGATGGTTTCCGAATTCGACACCATCGATGAGCTCATGGAAGACCCTCAAGAAGCAGGCCGCACAGACCAAGACTTCGCAGCAGGCACTTCAGGCGCGTGATCGCCTCGTTGATGAGCTGCTCTCCACACCGAGATCCTCCTCCCCGAGTCCGTGATCGAGCTCGAGCTCAACCACCGACTGGGCGCTGACGCTTCCGCGAAGGAAAAGAAGGAAGCTCGCGCGGCGATCGAGAAGGAATACCGCACGAGATTCTCGCCGAAGAGCTCGCCAAGAAGAACGAGGTTCAGGTTGGCCAGCAGGAGCTTTTTCGACTACGCCATCCAGATGTCCCAGAACTACGGCATGGACATCAACCGCCTGTTCTCTGATCCTCAGCAGATCTCCGCAGTGGTCGCCGATCTGGGCCGCGCAAAGGCCCTCATCGAGGTTCTGCGTGAGGTGACCGTGAAGGACACCGAGGGCAACCCCGTCGACCTGAGCGAATTCCTTGGCCTTGAGGATGAAGCTGCTGCTGAAGAAGCCGCAGCCGAGACCGTCGCCGAGGTTGAGAAGGCCGGCGAAGAACTCGCAGAGGAAAAGTGAGCTGCTGCTTTAAGCGCAACTGAGCTTTTCGCTGCGTAAAGCTCATGACTTGGTGTGGGTCGGAACCTGAGGGTTTCGGCCCACACGTCATATCTGCGCCAGATCGCCGCGGTCTTTCCATGCGCCGTGAGCGAAAAGCGCTAGTTTAGAGCGCCAACTGGTGTCAGAACCGATAAGTTTGGATTCAGTGAGGTTCCATAACGGGAACCGGACCCTGAAAATTGAAGGAGAGCGTGAATGGCTATTCAAGCCTCGGGCGGAAATGAAACGCCCATGGGACTGGGAGATTCGGTCTACCAGCGCCTGCTCAAAGAGCGCATCATTTGGCTTGGCGGCGAAGTGCGAGATGACAACGCAAATGCGATCTGCGCACAGCTCCTCTTGCTGGCTGCTGAAGACCCCGATCGTGATATCTACCTGTACATCAACTCTCCGGGTGGATCGGTCACCGCGGGCATGGCCATCTATGACACCATGCAGTACGTCAAGCCCGATGTTGTGACCGTCGGTATGGGTCTTGCCGCATCGATGGGTCAATTCCTGCTCACCGCCGGCGCTCCCGGAAAGCGTTACATCACTCCTCACACCCGCGTTCTGTTGCACCAGCCACTGGGTGGCGCCGGAGGTAGCGCAACGGATATTCGCATTAATGCGGATTTGATCTTGGGCATGAAGAAGGAACTGGCACAGATCACCGCATCGCGTACCGGTAAGTCTGTCGAGCAGGTTGAAGCGGATGGCGATCGCGATCACTGGTTCACCGCTCAAGAGGCTCTGGAATATGGCTTCGTGGACCGCGTGATTGATAGCCCGCAGGAAATTGGCAACCGTGGAGGAGAAAACTGATGAGCACTCAGCCCTATTTCGACGCAGTTGCCCGTCAAATGCCCCAGGCTCGCTACGTTCTTCCGAACTTCGAAGAGCGCACCGCCTATGGTTTCAAGCGTCAAGATCCCTACGCAAAGCTCTTTGAAGACCGCATTGTCTTCTTGGGCGTGCAAGTTGATGATGCAAGTGCCGACGACATTATGGCTCAGCTCCTCGTCCTTGAGTCGCAGGATCCGGATTCGCTGATCACCATGTACATCAACTCGCCCGGCGGTTCCTTTACCGCAATGACGGCGATCTACGACACCATGCAGTACATCAAGCCCCAGGTTCAGACCGTGTGCTTGGGTCAGGCTGCTTCAGCTGCCGCCGTTCTGCTGGCCGCGGGCTCTCCCGGAAAGCGTTTGGCACTGCCCAACGCTCGAGTCCTCATTCACCAGCCTGCAATGGAGGGAATGCAAGGCCAGGCCTCGGATATCCAGATCATTGCCGACGAGATCGATCGCATGCGTCTGTGGCTCGAAGAGACGCTTTCGGCTCACTCGGGCAAGCCGGTCGAAGAGGTTCGCCGCGATATCGAGCGCGATAAGATCCTCACCGCCGCTCAGGCTGAAGAATACGGTCTGATTGACCAGGTTTTGGCTTCACGTAAGGCTCACAGCTAGTGAACAACTGCGTGGCTTTACTGAGTCACTGTTAAGGAAGTGCGGGGGAGAGCGTTTTCGGCGCTCTCTCCCGTTCCTATTGAATGACCGGTCTTACACTGTGCATCCCGCGCGTCAATTCGCTGTATACCACCGGGTGAATTAGGCTAGATTTCAGTAAAAGACCCGATTCGGGTGAAGTTTTTCAGGAGGCATACGTGAGTCGATTGACCGACGGAGCTGAGGCCCTCAAGTGCTCTTTCTGCGGAAAGAGCCAGAAGCAGGTCCGCAAGCTCATTGGGGGATCCGGCGTTTACATTTTGCAACGAGTGTGTCGACCTGTGCAACGAAATCATTGCCGAAGACACTGAACCGCAGAGCGCGCCCTCGGGTCTTCCTCTCCCAAAGCCTCGTGAAATCTTCGAATTCCTCGATTCTTGGGTGATCGGCCAGGACCGTGCCAAGCGTGCGCTTTCTGTCGCCGTCTACAACCACTACAAGCGCGTGCGTTCGCGCGAAGCTGGCAACGAAGAAGATATGTACGGCACCAAGTCGAATATCTTGCTTTTTAGGGCCCACGGGAACCGGTAAAAACGCACTGGCGCGCTGCTTGGCTCGACTTTTTGGATGTTCCTTTCGCGATCGTGGACGCAACGGCTTTGACCGAGGCCGGCTACGTGGGCGAAGACGTAGAGAACATCTTGCTCCGCCTGATTCAAGAAGCTGGCGGAGACATCAAGAAGGCTGAGCGTGGAATCATCTACGTTGATGAGATCGACAAGATTGGCCGAAAGGGCGAAAACGCCTCGATTACTCGCGATGTTTCAGGTGAAGGCGTGCAGCAGGCTCTCCTGAAGATTATCGAAGGAACGGTGGCCTCGAGTGCCCTCCGCAGGAGTGGCCGCAAACACCCGCATCAGCAGTTCCCTGAGATCGATACCTCGGGAATTCTCTTCATCGCTGCCGGCGCATTCGCGGGAATTGAAGAAATCGTCAAGGCTCGTCTTGGTCAGCGTTCCACCGGTTTCGGTTCGGAATTGAAGTCTTCCGCTGAGATGGGCGACCTCTACGAGTCCGTTACCGCTGAAGACCTTCACAAATTCGGTATGATTCCGGAATTTATTGGTCGTCTTCCCGTGCTGACCTCGACTAAGGAACTTTCTGAGGAAGATCTGGTTCGAGTGCTGACCGAGCCCACGAATTGCTTGGTTGCTCAGTACCAGCACCTCTTTGAGCTTGATGGCATTACCTTGGAGTTCACTCACGAGGCCTTGCTTGCCATTGCGGAGCTGGCGAACAAGCGTAAGACAGGGGCACGAGGCCTTTTCTTCCGTTATGGAAGCGACTTTGTCAGATTTGATGTCTGACCTTCCCTCACGTGATGACGTCTCCCGTGTCGTTGTCACTCGCGAGGCTGTACTTGGACAGGGAGCGCCGAGTTGTACGAGGTCGATCCTGCAAGCGTTCAGAGCGCCTAGGGGAGTCATGTCGGACACGTCTTTGCCTCAAGAACTGATCGAAGCGCGCAAAACAATCGACAATATTGATGCTGCCCTGATTCACATCCTTGCCGAGCGTTTTCGCTGCACTCAAAAGGTCGGGCTCATCAAGGCTGTCCATGAACTTCCCCCTGCGGATCCTGCTCGCGAGAGCGTGCAGATTGCGCGCCTTCGCTCACTAGCTACAGAGTCTGGTTTGGATCCTGATTTTGCCGAGAAATTCTTGAACTTCATGGTGCGCGAAGTGATTCGTCACCACGAGGATATTAAGGCCGCCTATGATCAGGCGGAAGGTGTGCCTGAATCACATTAATGGAATTGATTCTCGATAACTTCTGGGTATAGAATGTTATCAAGTCGTTATCAAAAGATATCGAATTGTTATAAATTCTCCCAGGAGATTCGATGAAGAATCGCCCGTCACGCACCCTCGTAGTCGGCGCACTCACGCTGGTCTTTGCGCTTAGCGCTTGCTCGCAGGGAACGTCATCCTCATCGTCAGCATCGGCACGGTCAAAAGCCACCACTTCGAAGAGCGCAGCCCGAGGCCTCGGGATCAAAGATCCCAACATCGCCTTCGGACAGTGCATGCGAAACAAGGGCTTCGACGTACCCGATACGGGTCTGACTCGATCAATTCGCCAACGCCACCGACGCCTTCAATTCCGCTGTCAATGCGTGTATGGAAGAGGTTTCTCACTCGTTGAGAAGAGAACGACCTGACAAACGATCCGCACGCACGTGAGCTTCTGACAAAAGGGGACTCAATGCCTGCGCGACCTGGGCTATGACGTTCCTGATCCGGGACAAAATGGCGTCGTCGACGTTCGGAATGTCCCTCTGAAGCAGTCAATAAATGCTTCGGAAGCGTCGGAGGCAACAAGTGACCACTCGTGAACGCAGCACATACCGTCGCATAGGTGCGCTGGCTGCATCAATGGGATGATCGTCTGCTCTCTTGCAGCATGCTCAAGCAACAGCGCAGAATCAAATGACGCCAAGGAATTTAGCGGTGCAAGCGCGGAGATTACTCGCGAGACCTTGTCGGTGAGACAACCGTCCAAGGAACCTTGCACTACGCCGACTCCTACACTCAGAAATCGAGCTTCGATGGTGTCATCACAGCTCTTCCAACTCCCGGTTCTACACTCAAACAGGGAGAGAAGATCTACACGGTGGGCGGCGAAAGCAGCTATCTTCTCCACGGTTCCACTCCCGCATGGCGCAGCTTCGAAGCGGGGATGAGCAATGGAGAAGACATCCACCAACTCGAAGAGGCACTGTCTCAACTTGGCTATTTTGACGGGCAAGCAGATACTCGCTTCGACTGGCGAACCCAAGCCGCTATCAACAAATGGCAGAAAGAACTGGGACTGAGCCAAGACGGTACGCTTCTGCTTGGACGTGCTCTTTTGCGCCCGAAGACTTGCGTATCGGTAGTCTCAAAGCCCGCGTCGGCGACGCTGTTTCCCAGGGGCGATCTCTTCGGCCTCGTCTTCCAGGCAGATCATTTCCGCAAACCTTAAGCTTTCCGACCAATCTTTGGGAGTCGTCGGTACCAAGGTGACCATCCGGCTCCCCGGTGCGCAAACAACGAAGGGCACGATCTCGTCCGTTGAGCCTCCCAAGGAAAAAGCAGGTGCTGAAGGCGCAAGCGACTCACAGGCAACCAAGGATCGCATCATCCCCATCACCGTGACCCCTGATGACGCTGCCGCAACAGAGAAACTTCAAGAGGCATCTGTTTCACTGGGCATTACCTCCCAGACGAAAACGAATGTTCTTTCAGTGCCTCTGGGGGCCCTCGTGGCGATTACTCCTGACCAATTCGGTGTGGAGCTCGTCGGTGAAGATGGGAAAGTTACGCGAGTCCCGGTGCAAACCGGCCTCTTTGCTGGAGACAGGGTGGAGATCTCCTCCGATGAACTCCACGAGGGACAACTTGTGGCGGTGCCGAACCGATGAGCCCACTACTTGAACTTCGCGAGGTTCGTCGCAGCTACGGTTCTCCGCCCGTCACTGCCTGCGATGGAGTGAGTTTGAGTGTTGAACAAGGAGAATTCGTCGCCATCGTCGGTCCATCTGGATCAGGGAAGTCAACTCTCCTCAACCTGATTGGCACTCTGGATCGCCCAGATTCGGGGCGGTCATCATTGAAGGAATGGACGTCAGTGCTCTAGGTGACGCAGAACTGTCCGGGGTGCGTGCATCCCTTTATCGGCTTTTGTCTTCCAGCAATTCACCTCTCGCCGGGAGTTACTGCCTTGGACAATGTCGCCGACGGACTGCTCTACAGGTGTCCCTGCGCGCGAAACGGCGCGAAAGCGCGAGAAGCTCTTGAAAAGGTCGGGCTTGGACATCGAATCGAGCACCGTCCGCACCAAATGTCCGGAGGTGAACGCCAACGCGTGGCTATTGCTCGTGCGTTGGTCGGTTCGCCGGCGCTGCTCCCTCGCCGACGAACCCACTGGTAACCCTCGACTCGCGCTCAGGAGAAGCGATCGTATCCCCTGTTACGCGAACTCACTGATTCGGGGACGACGATCATCGTCATCACGCACGACAACGATCTCGCGGCCTCGCTTCGCGCCAAGTCAGCGATTCGTGATGGGAAAGTGGTTTCTGACTCTGCAAGCGAGGTGAGCCAATGAGCCTCGATAGGGAAACAATTACCCACGCCTCGTGCCTGCGTGGCAGTGACGTCGCGCGCTTGGGGGTAAGTGGCCTTCGCGCGAGGCCGATGCGCGCAATCCTTTCGGCCTTGGGGATCGCGATTGGTATCGCCGCCATGGTCGGCGTTGTCGGGGTGTCGGCCTCGTCCCAGGCACGTCTTCGCGAACAGCTCAAGCGCTGGGAACCAACATGCTCACGGCTCGCTCAGGTGCTGATCTTTTCCGGTGCAAACCTGATCCTTCCCGAAGACTCAGTGGGACGCATGCGGATGATTCCGGGAGTAACCGATGCTTCCTCGACGTCCACTTTGTCAGGAGTTTCGGTGTACCGCTCGCGTTTGATTGATCCAAATGCAACGGGTGGCATTTTGACGATGGCTGCGCCAACGAATCTGCTGGATGTTGTTTCGGCGAAAGTCGCGCGTGGAACCTGGCTGAACGAGGCGACATCACGGTATCCGGGTGTCGTATTGGGATCGAAAGCTGCGGATCTTTTGGGATTACCACTCTGGGAACCCAAGTATGGCTGAGAATACCTCCTTCACCGTGCTCGGGATCCTTGAACCCTCACCCCTTGCCGAAGAACTCGATAACCCGCTTTGATCAGGGAATCCCGGTGGCTTTCTCAGCTTTTTCGGGGCAGGACAAGCACCAACGACGATTTATGAACGATCTTTGGATTCTGAGGTCGAAAACGTTCGAGAACTCATTGATCCAACCCTGGCTCCTCAGGGAGCAACCGGTCTGAAAAGTTTCACGTCCATCGGATGCGCTGGCTGCAAAGAACGCGGCCGATCAGACTCTGACAACCCTTCTGGCAGGCGTTGGCTCTATCGCCCCTGCTGGTCGGTGGGATCGGAGTCGCAAATACGATGATCATCTCCGTCCTTGAACGTCGCCGTGAGATCGGACTGAGGCGTTCCCTGGGAGCCATAACGGGGACATATCTGCATGCAATTCCTTGCCGAGGTCTGCTCCTCTCCTTCCTTGGCGGATGCGTGGGATGTGTTATTGGCGCGGCGGTCACATGGGGAATGTGCCTTGCATACGGATGGCCCGTCACTATCGCGTGGTACGTCATCGCCGCTGGCCTCGGGGCTCCCTTGGTCATTGGAGCAATTGCAGGTCTTTACTGCAGCCTGCGGCGACATACGCCGCCAACTGCTGCTTTGCCTCGCAATAAAGAAAACCCGGTGCATCGTCGTGGTGAGCGATGTACCGGGTTTTTCTTTCTAACTAGTCTTGCTTTAGCCGTTTTTGAACGGGACCTCCGTAGATGTCGTCAATAACGTCGGCGTAGCGCTCCAGCACAGCCTTTCGCTTGACCTTGAGTGAGGGTGTCAGCAAACCCATTGGCTTCCGTGAAGTCGGTGGTTAACACGCGAATCTTTCGGATCGATTCTGCGCGCGAAACATGCTCATTTGCGCGATCAACAGCACGCTCCCAAAGCTGAGAGGACCTCGATATTAGTCGCGGCCTCGCCAATCGACATCGGCGGTAGACCGTGGTTCTTCAGCCACAGTTGCAGCATCTCTGCATCCAAAGTGATCAGCGCGGAGATGAAGGGACGTTTATCACCAGCGACGACGACCTGCGAGAGATCAGGGGATGGCCACGCAAAGGGTCTTCCAAGGCAAGCGGGCGCAACATTCTTTCCGCCCGCGGTGACAATATGTCCTTTGCGCGACCAGTAATGCGGACGTATCCGTCGCGGTCAGAGAACCCAAGTCTCCGGTCTTGAACCAGCCGTCTTCGGTGAATGACGCAGCAGTAGCCTCTGGATTGTTGTGATAACCGCGGAAAACCGAGGGGCCTTGAATGAGAATTTCACCTTCGTCGGAGATCCTCACCGAGAGAGGAGGAAGAGGCGGACCAACGGTTCCAATCTGGACAGTCGGGGAGTGTTAACCGAAAGTGGCCAACCGTTTCGGTCAAGCTCATAACCTTCGAGAACGGGGAGTCCCAAGTCCCGTGCAGAAATGTGCCAGCCTGGTCGAAAGGGGCGCACCACCTGAAATGATGAAGCGCGTTTCCGCCAACCAACTGAATGATCTTCGAGTAAACCAAGTGCGACGCCGCCGCGTGCTGCATCTTCAAACGCCTTGAGGGGCCTTCAGGGGTTTCAGGTGCCTGAGAATACTGAACCTGCCACATTGGCTGCCCAACGGAAGATTTTCTGTTTTCCGCCACGTCCAGCCTTCGCGTCGGCTGAGTTGTAGATCTTCTCAAGAACTCGAGGAACCACCAGGAGGTATGAGGGCCTGAAAGTCGCAAGATCAGGAAGAGATTCTTTGTGTCGGGAGTGTGTCCGAAAATCCCTTCGCCGCTGAGCTGGAAAAACCTGGAGGAAGCGCGCGAATACGTGGGCAAGGGAGAAAAGCAAGAGACGTGAGTCTTTGCCCATCGCGACCTCAGGCATCCACGCGTGGGCGTTGAGCGCGAGGCTCGGTGAAATTCCATGCGTGATTTCTGTGCCCTTTGGGGCGTCCGGGTTGTTCCCGATGTGTAGACGATTGTCGCCAGATCATCGGTCGTCAGTGCTTGAGTGCGCTGGGCAACCATTGTGCGCGGGATCGTGACCCCGCATCACGGATGGTTTGCATCGCCTCGGCATCAAGGGAAAGCAGTGATGGTCGTTGCGTCCGAGGCGGCGGCACGCTGATTCTGCGAGCTCGCGTTGAGTCACGGTTTCGGTGATCACCGCCCGGACGTTTGCGTCTTGAATGATGTATTCAATCTGCTCGCCTGAGGAAGTTTTCGTAGATCGGCACTGGAAGGAGCCCCGCGCACCACGAGGCGTAATCCAGAAGCGTCCATTCGTAGCGGGTGCGCGACATGATCGCGAGCGCATCGCCTTGTTCGAGGCCCTAGCCCGATTAATCCGGCTGCCGTTGCCTGGAACGTCTTCGCTAGAACTCCCGCGGCGGTCATGTTCTGCCAGGGTATCGCCCATTTTCGAGTTTGCAGGGCAATCAGGGGCGGCGCGCCGAACGCTGGACGCGGCGTGCAAGAAGATGGGGGATTGTTGTGTTTTCGTCGATTCGCACCAAAATGGGTGCGTAGCCACTCAAAGTGCCTGAGTTTCGCCATCAATTTCAAGCGATTCTCCGGACTCGGGGAGAAAGTGAAACGGAGGTTTCAGTCGGCGGGCAAGGCCAGCAGCTCAGGATCTTCGTCGGACATGGTTTTAGTTTACGTGTCGAGAGGCGCGAGGGTGGCGATCTTGCCAGCGAGATCCCAAGATGAGAGGTGCTGGCGGCAATCGCGCGCCCCTGCTGCGCGGCAATTTCCTTCACGAGGCCCTGCTGGGTCACCCATCCCAGGAAGTGGGGTGTGGGGAGTCTCGTCGATGACTGCGGAGTGCCCAGGGATTATCCCGGAGCACTCAGGCGAGCAAGGACTTGAGATGGACGAGCTGATGGGGAGATCGAGGAGGACTCATCCAAAGCAAGAGAACTGATGCGAGTATGTGGGGGAAGACCTCGAGAAAGATAGGAAGTGAGTTCGCTCAAGGTGAGCATTCCTAGATATCGAGGCACTTCCTGGTAACGGTCTTCGCTGACGATAACGGGAAGGCAGGGACTGGGACTTGACTGGAAATACCCTAGTGCTTGCATCAAGGTCATGTCCTCGGTCAAGAATGTGGCTGGGCGCGGTCATGAGCTGGCGAGCACCCTCGGCGTCCGGAGCAAGGTGTCGTCGACGGGTTCGTGGAGGACATCGCTCTCGGCGGCGAAGCTTTTCCGTGTAAATCGTTGAGCGAGTGAAGAACCGCGAAACAAATGTTAGCGATGATGACGGCCAACATCATGGGCATGATCAGGGAATATTGTCCGGTCATTTCAACGATGATGAGGACCGCTGTCATGGGGCGCGTGCGGCACCGGCAAAGGCAGCTCCCATTCCGATGACGCCGAAGATCGCGCTTATGAGGCGGCCCAGGATCGACAAGCTGCCCAAAAATCATTCCAGTCATTGCGCCCATGAACAAGGTTGAGGGCAGAGACTCCGCCCGATCCGCCAATGCCGATGGTGTAGGGAGGTGTAGAGGATCCGACCGAGGAGCAAAAAGAGCGAGGAAGGGAATCGAGTAAGAGCCAAAGATCGCTGAAATTTCGATTGGATAGCCTGAGCCGTACATGTATGCGAAACAGATGAGAGCTGCCAAAGGGCAATGCTCGAAAACCGCTGGTCGAGACCAATTGGGAAGTGGAATTCGAGCCCAGAAGGCATCGGATCCAGTCTTCGCTGGGAGGGTGGAGACTTCGAGGCAAGGCCAAAGACGAGGCCCGCAATAATGTCCGAGGATCGCAACCATCCGATATCGGGGAGGGACTGCAAGGGAAAGTTCCGCCGATCAATGAGGGATGATCTCCACTGCTGCGCGTGCAACTAGGGAAGAGAGGACAGAAGAAAGCGACGACGTAGCCGAGGCCTCGGCAGTGAAACGCGTCAAGATCACTTCAAGAGCGAAAAGAAGCGCCGGCAAGGGGGCATGGAAGGTCGCCGCGATTCCCTGGCAGCTCCCGCAGGCAACCAGCATGATCACGCGCTCGGGTGAGACGGAGCGAAGCGGCGAATGAAGAGCCCTAATGATGCGCCAACTTGAACGATTGGGCCTTCGCGCCCGCTGAACCCCCGCCGCCGATGGTGAGCAGAAGAAATAAGTTTGACGACCGCGACTTTGGAAGGGATATAACCGCCCTTTTGCTGGACCGAGCATGACTTCGGGGATCCCGTGTCCCTTCGCAGAAGGTGCGAAGCGGGAGATGAGAGGCCCGTAGATCAGCGCCGAGATCACTGGGGCGAAGAAGGAGAAGATCCACGCTGGGATGGGGAGGTAGCCATGAGCTGCCAATGTGCTGCGTGTGGTCCGATAGCCTGTCGTTACCCAGGTCCATGCGCCAATCATGGTGTTAAAAAGGACGGCTGCGGCACCAACGATTGCTCCCACAATCGCTGCGACAACGGCGAGTAGCGATCGGTGGGCTGCGCAGACACGTCCGATGCGTGTCATGCGTCCGGCTTGAGGAGAGTCCTTCTTTTCACTCACCCAAACATGGTGAGTCCCGGTCGTTGCACTTCAGCGGGACTTGAAAGACCCGCGCTCGTGATGGACATCACAAGCAAAAATGGGGTATTCGAGTCCCACTTGGGACTGCTGACACCGCAAGATCAGGGAGAGGCAATAGGCAGGGGTAACGATCATCAGATCGTCGCGGCGCGACCGTCGCACGAAATAACTGAAGGAGTCCCAATCATGGCAGAACCTCGTATTGTCACCGTCACCGGTGCAGCCGGAAACATCGGTTACGCCCTTCTTTTCCGCATCGCCTCGGGAGCTGTCTTCGGACCCGATACCCCGTTAAGCTCAACCTGCTTGAGATCCCCAGGGCGTGAAGGCTGCTGAAGGCACCGCAATGGAGCTGGATGACTGCGCATTCCGCTGCTCGCCGGTGTCGATATCTTCGATGACGCCACTGCAGCATTCGAGGAACCAACGCTGCCTTCCTCGTGGGCGCAATGCCTCGCCGTGCAGGTATGGAGCGCCGATCTTCTCGAGGCAAACGCCGGTATCTTCGGTCCTCAGGGCAGGCCATCAACGATGGTGCAGCTGAAGACGTGCGCGTCCTGGTCGTTGGCAGCTGGCCAACACCAACGCCACCATCGCTGCTCACGCTGCAGGCGACGTTCCCGCATCGCGCTTCACCGCCATGATGCGTCTGGACCACAACCGCGCAGTGTCGCAGCTGGCACACTAAGACCGGTGCTGCTGTGGCCGACGTGAAGAACCTGGTTGTTTGGGGGTAACCACTCTGCTGACCAGTGCCCCGATGTCTCCTACGCGACCGTTGGTGGACAGGCTGCGTCCGGTCTTGTTGACGAGGCCTGGCTCTCGGATTACTTCCGTCCGACCGACGCCGCAGCGTGGTGCGGCCATCATCGAAGCTCGTGGCGCATCCTCGGCCGCTTCGCAGCAAACGCTGCAATCGACCACATGCGCGATTGGGTTCTGGGAACCCCCGCGGGTGGAGTTCACCACTGCCGCCATCATGACTGATGGAGAGCACTCACGGTGTTCCCGCCGGCCTGTGCTTCAGCTTTGCCCGTCACCTCTGATGGTGGCGAGTGGCAGGTTGTCGAGGGCTTGGAGGTTTCTGAGGCAACTCGCGCTGGCATCGATCACAACATTGCTGCTCTCCAGGACGAGTACAACACCGTCAAGGAGCTCGGCTTCATTAAGTGATCTCGCCGAAACTTACGGTTTGATCAAGAGTCAGTTCACTGACTTTCTTGGTTCTAACTGCTTGAGGAGCGCCGCAATGCAGGCGCCGCTCTGTCTGCTCACGCGCTGCTTTCATGCCTCATTTCTCTGGTGCATAACGCGCCGCCGCTGGGGTTTAGCTGGCTTTCGGCCTCGAGGCAAGTGCCTCCCAAGCCACGCACCCGCAGAAGAAAAGTCCGGAAGCTAAGGCAATGCACCCGCAGGGACAGCTCAGTCAGAAGAGAAAACCCAAACCGAGGCGCACACTGCAAGGGCCACGCATGCCGATGCCATTAAGACTCCGGGGCGGAAATGAATCGCATCAAACCGGCGCTCGGTGCAATCAGTGAGGCTAGGGGCAATGTTCCACCGCAGGAATCATGACAATGACACAAACCGTGATAAGAGCGGAGATAAGCGCGTCGGTGAGTGCGCAGGCGTTGGGGAGAAACGAATGCTGCTCGGTATCCCTGTTCATCGAAAGACAAGAGGAGAATGTGGCGTCCTCGTAGCGCAAGAAGAGCAAGTGCGCAAACGTTGCTGTAGCGGCCGTGCAATATCCCGTGGAGTAACAGTCATGATCGACCCAGTGAGGAAGCTCGAGATCTGCAAGGGCAAGGGGCAAACCATTTCGAGAGGAAATAGCCCAAGGCAAAACTGAAGGTCAAGACGACCCCGGCAGCGGCTCGCCTGAGACTCCGGGGATTCATGTGGAGCGCTCATTAACGCGGAAAGAGGCAAGCACAACCCCAGTGCGCCCAAGAAGTACACACAGCGCGAATGCTGTGATCCCTGGTAAAAACCGATGCGCCTACAACACCGATCACCGCGCCGGGAAAGGCTCCGTGCGTGATTGATTCAACAAAGAACACGGCCGCGCAGAGCAGTCATCAGTTCCAACGATTCCAGAGGAATCCCAGTAGCCAGAGTTCGCACAGAGGAAGGATAAGTGATCGCTAACATGTCGTCACTCGCTTTTCGCGCGCTGTTAATTCCGGACGATGAGTGCGCAGAGCCACCTGGGTCCGAGCAACCGAGGCTTGGGGGTGAGAAATAGGACGGGAAAAGGAAGAAGAAGAGTCACCATTCCCAGCGCACCACCCGCGCAGGGAAAAGAAGTACCGAATAGGCTGCAGCATCTGCCTCGGCGATGAGGAAAGAAGGCGGCGGCGAGTGCGGGGACAATGAGGTACCCCTACGACCAAAAAGAACACCAATTGCCGAGGCCCCCGCGACGACGACTGCGCACATCGGCAGCTGAGGCAGACATCGCACAGCGTCGGGTACTCGCGCGGCGCCAGCTCCGCCCCTGTCAAAGGCACACATGAGCGGAGCGCGCCACGAAAGAACGACTAGCACGCAAGCAAAAAGGCAAAAACACGAGGGAAATTGCCATGCGCTGGGGAGTAACCTCCAGAAGGCGGCCAAACATCAAGGCCTCCATTTGTCCTGACGTATCGCCTTTTTCAGCGAAATGATGACGCTGAGCGCGAAGAAGAGGTCAGGACAACTGCCGCAGCGGCCCTCGTGCGCGCGGTGCCGCATCGCCCAGGTCGATGCGGCGGCAACGAATATCGCGCAGATTCCTCGCCCGCGGGGGATCCAATCGATACCGCCGAAAACCGCGCCGACGACGATCCGGGGAAGATCGAGGTGGACCGAGGCCTCGGCACCGAATTGCCAGTTGCGGAGAGTTGACCAAGGTTCCAACCGCGCCGGCTGCAATTCCAAAAAGAACAAGGAAGAGCAGGGGGCGGAGGAAAAAAGGAGAGAGCCACAGGGGCGGAGCACTCGCGATCGCGTTAAACACTGTGAATCCCACCGAAAGCTTCATTGATGATTTCAGGGCGGAAAACTTGAGAGGTCGGCCCGTAGGCAACTTGGCGTCCAGCCACGATCAGGCTCTCATCGCAGACTTCGGTTGCGACCCGATAGTCATGGGTTGAGATCATGAACGCAGTTCCCTGAGCTTTTGCTTGGCTGATGAGCGAGAGAAGAGCTTCGCGGTTGGGCTCATCCAAACCGTTGAAAGGTTCGTCAAGCAATACCAGGCGAGGCTTGGCAACCAAGGCGCGCGCGACCAGAACGCGCTGGCGTTGGCCGCCAGAGAGGGTCCCAAAGCGCTCGCGGGCGCGATCGGCTAAGTCAATCTGTTCTAATGCTGCGCTGACCTCTTCTTTCTGTTCACGGCTGAGTGGACGTGAAGCTGTCTTGGGGTACATTCCACTTTCGACGACCTGACGAGACGTTGATTAGAAACTCAGGTCGATATCATCTGTTTTGTGGGACGTAGCCGAGGAACCAGCAGGCAGCTCAGTTCTCCGGAGATGAGTTGGGCGCGCTTTCCAAGAGCGCTCGCATGAGCGTTGTCTTTCCGATCCATTTGGACCGATCAAAGCGACGGCATGTCCGGGGCTGAGCGAGAGGTGATTCCCGTCAGGACCGGTGTCTGGGAACAGCCGATGCTGGCATTTTTGGCTGAGAAGACAGTGGCGCCAGCATCGCCGCCCTCGTCAGGCTCCGAAAACATAAGAGCGTCTGCCGTTCATCATGCTCGCCCTCAACGCGTGAGACCCGAAAGGCAGGGGAGCAGCGTTCCGTCCCCATGCCCGTGTCGATGTGTGGCGACGTTATGGATGATCGAGCCGATGTAGGTTTCTCCTTCGCTTCCCACGGGGCCGGTGATCCCGTAGAGTGCGTCGTCGCCGATGATGGCGCTGCTCCAGCGGCGCGTGCAAATCGTTTCAATCGACTTTTGAGTTATTGGAGTTCTCAGCGAAAATGCGTCGCTCCGGATTTCTTTCACTTCTTCGGTTGCCTGTGCGATGTACTCAGCGGTTGCATCCTGCTGTTCGTTGAAATCGAGACGGTGCAGCACCGATAAAAACGAATGTCGCAGCGTTTCGACAAGTATCCGAAGAGCATCGTGGGAGCTAAAGAGGACGCGTTTATCAGCGGGAACGCTGTCAAAAGCCGGCCTTCGCCCACGCATCGAGGGAATCGATGCGCTTCGCGTACTCTTCGGTTGCCGCCGTATGCCTCAGCATGATCCGGGTCCGCTGCTGAGAGGAATTCTCCGATATTGCGGACCTGCAGGGCTGCGTTCGCTGGAGAGGTCCAGACGTGAGGATCGTAGGTGAAATCCGGCTCACTTTCTCCTTCCTCTGGCGGGAACGGCCAGGGTGCGGCCTCGACGGTGTGCGTGCCACGAAACGGAATAGGAGTTGCTTGTCGCGCTGTCCCTGGCCCTGGGGATCCTTGAGGTCGGCGGCAGTGAGGACTCCTGAGGTCACTCCCATCGTTCCCTTGAAAACCAGAGGCGCTCACGGCCTGATCCAGGAAGTGCTCGAGGTCGACGCCCGGAGACAAGCAAGACTTTCGCCGAAGCAGTCGCTGCGTTGCTGGTGAGTCATTTCGTGCTCGTGTGCCGAGGCGTTGGGGGCAAAGGCACGTGAGCTGCACTTTTTGCGCTGGCTTTCTCAGCGGGGGCCCCAATATGGGATTGCGCTCCCGAGGCACTCAGTTTTATCGAGCGATATGGAGTTTTGAGCCGAGGGCTGCTGCGCAATTTGGGTGACGTAGTCACAGATCTGGGTGGTGCTTGCAACCAAGGTGAGTGAGGGGCGTCTGACTGTGAAGACGCAGTTGAGCACGAGGGCGAGAGAAGTTGCGCCCAGCAGGCAGCCGCTGCGGCGGCAAGGAAAGAACGCGAGTGAAGCGACGGACATTGAGTTCCTCTTCATTGGGGTGATGTCTACTTATATCTTTATCAAAGTTCGTACGACCGAACTTTGATAAAGGTTATCGCATTCCCTGGAAGTTAGGTAGGCCTTTGTTCCCTGGAGGTGGGAAAATACATCACCTCAAGGCGCTCAGCGCCCGCTATGCACGTCATTTTGGGCGTGATCTTGCCAAATTGGCGCTGTGGGTGAGGTTGATCCAAATTCGCCGGGCACGCGTGGCCCCGGACTCGCAGAAGGACTGAAGATGGATACGCTCAACGATTTGCCACTGCGCCAACTCGACCCTGAAATCCAAGCGGTTCTGGATCAGGAACTGGAACGCCAGCAGAACACGCTCGAAATGATCGCCTCGGAAAACTTTGTTTCCGCGCGCGGTTCTTGAAGCGCAGGGATCTGTCCTGACCAGCAAGTACGCCGAGGGCTCCCGGTCGTCGCTACTACGGTGGATGCGAGTTCGTCGATGTTGCGGAGTCTCTGCGATTTCGCGCGCGAAGGAAGTCTTTACCGGCGCGGACTACGTCAACGTCCAGCCTCACTCGGTGCGCAGGCGAACGCGGCGGCTCTCATGGCAATGGCGAACGTCGGTGATACTCTCCTCGGTCTCTCCCTGCCCACGGCGGCCACCTCACTCACGGCATGCGCATCAACTTCTCGGTAAGAACCACCACGCTGTCGGTTACGAGGTTGATCCGCAAACCATGCGCATCGAGCCCGAGCAGGTTCGCGAGGCCGCGCTCGTGAGCGTCCCCGCGTGCTGATCGCGGGATGGTCAGCCTACCCCCGTCACCTTGACTTTGCTGCGTTCCGCGAAATTGCGGACGAGGTCGGTGCGGCGCTGTGGGTCGATATGGCACACTTCGCAGGCTTGGTTGCTGCAGGCTTGCATCCCTCCCCGGTTCCTCATGCCGATATCGTCACCACGACCGTCCACAAGACTTTGGGCGGGCCTCGTTCGGGAATGATTCTGTCCTCGCGCGGTGAACAGTGGGGTAAGAAGCTTGACAGTGCGGTCTTCCCCGGTCAGCAGGGTGGTCCGCTGATGCACGTCGTTGCGGCGAAGGCGATTTCCATGAAGGTCGCTCAGACCGAGGAATTCAAGGATCGTCAGCAGCGAACCCTTGATGGTGCGCGAGCGATTGCTGAGCGCCTCTTGGCGCCCGATGCACAGGCAGCGGAATTCGCCTTGTCACGGGTGGTACCGATGTCCACCTCGTCTTGGTGGACTTGGTGAACTCCTCCTTGGATGGTCAGCAGGCAGAAGATCTGCTCCACGAGGTTGGTATCACGGTCAATCGCAACGCGGTGCCTTTCGATCCGCGTCCCCCAAGGGTGACCTCGGGTCTTCGCATTGGAACTCCCGCGCTGGCAACGCGCGGTTTCAGCATTGCTGATTTCGAAGAAGTCGGCGACATTATTGCGACTGCTCTCATTCAGGGCACAAGCGGGAGTGTTGATGTCGATGGATTGCGTGCGCGCGTGCGCGCTCTCACCGATGCTCACCCCCTGTACGCGGGGCTCAACCAATGAGAGCTCCGTGGGAAGGTGACGCTCGGGTTCTGGACGGCACGGTGTGCGCGGCTCAGATCAAAGATGAGCTTCGAGGCCGAGTCCAGGCCCTGCGCGAAAAGGGAGTAGTCCCAGGCCTCGGTACCGTCTTGGTCGGAGAGGATCCCGGTTCGGTCGCTTACGTCGCCGGTAAACATCGTGACTGCGCGGAAGTGGGTATTGAATCGATTCGCGTCGATTTGCCCGCCGAGGCTTCGCAGGAGGAAATCCTTGCGGCAGTCGAAAAGCTGAACGCTGATCCCGCTTGTACGGGTTTCATCGTTCAGTTGCCCCTTCCTCGTGGCGTCGATACCAATCGAATTCTCGAGGCGATCGATCCGGATAAGGATGCCGATGGCCTGCACCCGACAAATCTTGGGCGACTCGTGTTGCGGGGGAGTGAAGCTATTACCTCTCCTCTGCCATGCACCCCGCGCGCTGTCATCGAGTTGATCGAGCGCAATGGGATCGATCTCAATGGCGCGGACGTATGCCGTTGTTGGGCGTGGCCTGACGGTTGGGCGATCAATCGGGCTTTTGCTCACGCGCAAGGATGTCAATGCCACGGTGACTATCTGTCACACGGGAACCCGTGATTTGGCGATGCATACTCGAGCTGCGGATGTTGTTGTCGCGGCAACAGGCTATGCGGGGCTTGTTACTCCTGATATGGTGCGACCCGGCGCGGTTGTTCTTGATGTCGGTGTCTCTCGCGTGGTGGACCCAAACACTGGGAAAGCACGTTTGATGGGAGACGTGGCTGATGGTGTTGATCGCGTTGCTGCATGGCTGTCCCCTAATCCTGGGGGAGTGGGGCCGATGACGCGCCCTCCTTCTGATGAATGTTGTCGAGGCCGCGGAGCGCTGCGTGAAACGCTGAGCATTCGCCTCGTCGATCTCTTCACACTGAAAGCCTGGGTTGTCCCCCAGGCTTTCAGTGTGTTCTGTGTCACATGTGACGAATATTTCAGGAATATATTCTTTTGTTTACTTATCGGACAAATTCGGTCGCTCTACTCTGGTCGATATATTTCGCGACAATAAGGGACTTTTGTCCGCATATTTATGCAATCTGAGCATTTTCGCAGCTTTGGATAAGTGATTTTTCTGAAACGAAGTGGTACGCTTGTTCCATCTCCAGGTGATCTAACTCATGATGCGATGAAGCAGAAGAGGACCACAAGAAATGCAACCAAGTGTAACTTCCGAGATCGGGCGTTTGCGCCAGGTGATTATCCATCGCCCCGGACGCGAAATGCTGCGCCTGACCCCATCGAATATGGAACATCTCCTTTTCGATGACATGCTTTGGCTTGAGCACGCTCAAGCAGAGCACGACGACTTCGCGAACTCCCTGCGTACTCAGGGAACAGAGGTTCTCTACTTCCAGGATCTGCTGGCCGAAGCAATGGATATTCCTGCGGCTCGTCAGCACGTTCTGACCTCGGTATTCACCGAAGAGCCACGGCGTTGCGATTGCTGAGGCAATGCGCGCTTACGGTGAATCTCTTACGGGAGCTCAGCTGGCAGAACTCATGGTCGCAGGCCTGACCAGGAAGAATTCGCCGAACTCAACCTCGGCCCCATCTCTTCCGTGATCTACGACGCAATGGGTCCGACTTCCTTCATCGTCGCCCCTCTGCCGAATCACCTCTTCACTCGCGACACCTCCTGCTGGGTTTACGACGGCGTCGCAATCAACTCGATGCGCAAGGAAGCGCGTCGCCGCGAGACCATTAACTACGAAGCGATCTACAACTACCTCCCGCGTTTCCAGGACCCTTCGATCAAGAAGTGGTGCAATGGCAACGAGGCCGGCCCGGCAACCGTCGAAGGCGGAGACGTCCTGGTTATCGGAAACGGCGCTGTGCTGGTCGGCATGAGCGAACGCACCACCCCCGCCGGTGTTGAGCGCATGGCCCGCCGTCTCTTCGGCAACAGCGAGGTCAAGCAGGTTATCGCCTTGGATATGGCCAAGGAACGTGCACAGATGCACCTCGATACCGTCATGACCCAGGCCGACTATGGAGTCTTCACGAAGTACGCGGGCATGGGAATGGTTGAATCCATGACCCTGACCTCCGACGGTGAAGGCGGCATTAAGGTAGCAGACCCACGATCCTCAGGACATGCACAAGGTCATCGCACACGCACTTGGCCTGGACGATATCAAGGTCCTGACTCCTCCGATGGACGCCCTCGCGGCAGAACGCGAACAGTGGAACGACGGTTCCAACGTCCTCGCTGGCGCCCCCGGCGTTGTCCACGCCTACGAGGCGCAACATCACCACCAACGACTTCTTGACCGAAAAACGGCATCACAGTGATCACTGTCCCAGGCGACGAGCTTGGCCGAGGGCCGCGAGTGGCCCGCGCTGCATGTCGTGCCCGGTCGTGCGTGAAGCGGTCTGAGCGGCCTGCCCTCACGCGGAAGAAAAACAACAAAACTCTCTGAAAGGAAACAACAATGGAGTTCCCCTGCACGGACGTCACTTCGAAGGAAACCGACTTCACCGTTGAAGAGTGGCTCTACCTTCTGGATCTGGCAGCCGAACTGAAGGCCGCAAAGAAGGCCGGCCGCGAGGTTAAAAGTACCTCGTTGACAAGAACATCGCACTGATCTTCGAAAAAGACCTCGACCCGTACCCGCTGCTCCTTCGAGGTTGCAGCATACGACCAGGGCGCACACGTCACCTACTTGGATCCCACTGGCTCCCAGATGGGCCACAAGGAGTCCGTCGCCGACACCGCTCGCGTTCTCGGCCGCTTCTACGACGGCATCGAGTTCCGTGGCAAGAAGCAGGCACACGTTGACGAGCTCGCCGCTCTGTCCGGTGTTCCGGTGTGGAACGGCCTGACCGATGACTGGCACCCCACCCAGATGCTCGCTGACCAGCTGACCATGCTCGAAGCCTCCGGCAAAAGCCCGAACGAAATCAGCATCGCTTACGTGGGCGACGCCCGCAACAACGTCGGCAACTCGATCCTCATCTCCTGCGCCATGATCGGCATGGATGTCCGCATGGTTGCCCCCAAGGAACTCTTCAACTCTCCCGAGGTTGTTGCAGCTGCTGAAGAGCTCGCAGCAAAGTCCGGTGGCAAGGTTCTCGTCACCGACAACATCGAAGAGGCGTCAAGGGCGCGAGACTTCATCTACACCGACATCTGGTTGTCGATGGGTGAAAGCAAGGAAAAAGTGGGATGAGCGCATCGCTCTGCTCCGTCCCTTCCAGGTCAACGCAGAGCTCATGGCAGCAACCGGCAACCCGGATGTCAAGTTCCTGCACTGCCTGCGCTTCCTTCCACGACATCAACACCACCGTTGGCGGGACATCTTCGAGAAGACCGGCATGGGCAACGGCCTGAAATGACCAACGACGTGTTCGAGTCGCCCGCTTCGATCGTCTTCGATCAGGCTGAGAACCGCATGCACACCATCAAGGCCGTCATAGGTCGCCACCCTCGGAGAAGAAAAGTAACATGCGCATCGTGGTTGCACTGGGCGGTAACGCCCTCCTCAAGGGCGCGAAAAAGCCAGACGCTCGCAACCAGATTGAGAACGTCAACCTGGCAGCAGAGCAGCTCGCTTCAGCTCGCAAAGGACCACGAACTGGTCATCACCACGGCAATGGCCCGCAGGTTGGTGTCCTGGCACTGGAATCCGCATCCGATGCTCGTCTGTCCGAGCCCTACCCTTCGATACGCTGGGTGCAGAAACCCAGGGGCATGATCGACTACTGGCTCCAGCAGGGTGTTAAGAATGCTCTCCCCAGCGCCAATGTCGTGGCTTTAATCAACCAGACTCTGGTTCTGGCCGACGATCCGCTATGCGCAAACCCCACCAAGTTCATTGGCGAGGTTTACTCGAAGGAAGAAGCTGAGAAGCTTGCCGCAGGCGCGGCTGGGTTGTCAAGGCTGACGGTGAATACTTCCGCCGCGTCGTGGGTTCGCCCAAGCCGCAGCGCGTGATTGAAACCCCGCTCATCAAGGTCCTCGCTGATGCTGGCGCCACAGTGATCTGTGGCGGCGGCGGCGTTCGGTCGTCGCGCAATGGCGAAGAGCAAGCTCGAAGGCGTCGAGGCTGTTATCGACAAGGACCTCGGCAGCTGTCGCGGCAGACTCCTCGAAGCGGACATGCTGATCATCCTGACCGACGTTGATGGTGCACAACTTGACTACGGCACCCCCAACGCCCGTCGCATTGATCGTGCAACCCCGGCCGAGATGCGTGGATACGGATTCCCCGCTGGCTCAATGGGCCCGAAGGTCGAGGCCGTGTGCCGTTTTGTCGAGCTGACCGGCGGCGTCGCTGCAGTGGTCGCCTCGAGGGATGCCACGAGATCATCGCCGGTGAAGCTGGCACGATCGTGACGCCCGACGGAACCTACAACGCCTGATAAGGCTCAATGCACTTCGCTTCCCCTCACGCTCCACACACTCCGAGGGAAGCGGACCCAAGAGCCACAGTGCCCAAAGGGAACCAAGCTACTTCGGGGAACCGAAGAAGGGCGGGAAAACCCGCCCACTTGGAGATCGCCAACCTCGGTTGGCAACTGTTTCGAGAGCGGTTTTCTCCGCCATCCCTCAAAGAAATTTGGGGATAAATTAACAACACACTCACAGGGAGTGAACACAATGACGAAGATCGTCAATTCCTGGAATGATTTCGATCCGCTGAAGCACGTTATCGTTGGCCGTGCAGACTTCTCGTAATTCCGCCCTGAAGAGCCCGCAACCTCGAAAAAGGTTCCGGTTGACTCCGAGATGCGCGGCATGGGGACCCCGTCTACCGCAACCGTTGAAGCAGCTAACGAGCAGCTCGACAACACGTCAAAGATCCTCAAGGCCTCGGCGTCAAGGTTGACCGCCCGACTCCTCTGCAGTGGAACCAGGAGATCAAGACTCCCGACTTCCGCACCGAGTCCGGCTTTCACCCAGATGCCTCCTCGTGACATCCTGCTCACGATGGGCAACGAGATCCTCTCCTCAGCAAACTCCTTCCGCTGCCGCTACTTCGAGTACCTGGCCTACTGGCCGCTCATGAACGAGTACTTCGAGCAGGACCCCGAGTTCCTCTGGACCCAGGCTCCCCGTCCTCGTCTGACCGACAAGTCCTACAAGCATAACTACTACGATGAGCGGATCACGCTGGAGGAGCGTCTCGTTCGTACCGCTAACAAGGACTTCGTGACCACTGAAGTTGAGCCCATGTGGGACGCAGCTGACGTCATGCGCGTTGGCAAGGACCTCTTCATCCAGCACGGCCTCACTACCAACCGTAAGGCCATGGAATGGTTCAAGCGTTACTACCCCGATTTCCGCGTTCGCTGCGAACTTCCCCGGTGATCCCTACCCGATCCACATCGACGCGACCTTCGTGCCGCTGCGTCCGGGCCTGATCATCAACAACCCCACCGTCGTCTGCCCGAAGAGCAGCGCAAGATCTTCGAAGCCAACGATTGGCAGATCGTTGACGCCGCAGATCCGGCACACACCACCCCGCCGCCGCTGTGCTACTCCTCGGTGTGGTTGTCCATGAACTGCTTGGTCATCGACCACAAGACCGTCTGTGTTGAGGCCTCCGAGGTCCACCAGCTGGAGCAGATGGACAAGCTGGGTATGAACGTCATCCCCGTCCCTTCCGCGATGCTTACGCATTCGGCGGCGGCCTGCACTGCGCGACCGCTGACGTTTACCGTGAAGGTGGCTGCGAGATTACTTCCCCAACCAGGTCGACGATCCACGCTGGTCTGACGATCAAAAGGCTAGGCCCCTCGATTCCTCAATTCTGTATCGGGGGCCTACCCTATCTGCACAAGAATTCCCGGTGGTGAGATGTCGTGACTAGCCGGGGAGTAACGGGGACGTGGTTGCCCAATCAGGGAACGCTAATCGAGCTTGTTGTTCCCACTAAGCCCCGCGGACCTGGTTCTGCTGAAGCATTAACACTTCCAGGGTTTTTAGAAAAGGACGAAGATGTCCACACAATCTAGCTACAAAATGAACGACAAGCTCGGTGTCATCATGATCCTCATTGCTGCTACCGGTATGGCAATGGTTGGTACCTTCTCGCGTGGCGCTACAAAGGGACTGCTCCCAGAAGACAAAGCGGTTATCGGTTCGTTCTTGTCCTTTTGGTCGTATGACCACCGCGATGTTGGCTTCCTGCTCATCGCGATCATTACCGGAAAAATTCCATGATCTGTGGAAGGCTAGGGTTTCCTTCTCGGTCATCATGGGTGGCGTGAGTATTGGCCTGTCTCTCGGTTTCTACATTTCGTCGACTCTGATGACGTCGATTGCAAACGCAGTCTTCTTGATCTACACCGGTCCTTTGTTCTGCGCGATTTTGGCCCGAGATCTTCCGTAAAGGAACACATCAGCCTTATGGCGGGCGGATTCCTGGCAATGGTCTTCGTCGGCATGCTCATGACCATAGGAATCATCGACTGGGAGAACGGACACCTGAGCTTCGGTCTTGACCTTTCAGGTGCCAGCGCAGATACCCGCAGAAGCCTCTTGGTGACCTCTTCGGCTTCCTCTCCGGCGTTTTCTACGGCCTCTCGATGTTCTTCTACGGCTACCGCCGCGATATGGACTCCACCGTTCGTGGATTCTGGAACTTCGTGTGCGCCGCAAGCACTGCACTCGTCATGAGCATCATTCTGCGTCCCTGCACGGCGTCGCATCCTTCCACCGCTTCTAACTGGGGCTGGGCTGTCATCCTCTTCATCGTCTGTGGTTTGATCGCCCTTGGTTCACTTGTTGTCGCTGGCCGTAACCTTGTCGCTGTGAAGATCTCGACGATCTCCTACTGGGAATGCCCGGTTGCTATTTTCCTCGGCGTCGTCGTTTGGGGCGAAACGCATGACCGTCATGGGTGCCATCGGTGGCCTGCTGATCATTGTCGGCGCATTGGCCCGATCTTGTTTAGGGATAAGGCCGCGGCTCCCGTAGAGGAGGGGATGCACTTCAGGGAGGTCGAGGCGCGATGGTGGTCAAGCACCGTCTGATAGTGGCAACGAACACCACACTTCCTCCATCACGAAATGAGCGCCGAAGAACAGGAGAAACTCAAGACTCTCAGGCGCGCTGCTGGCGCCCTCGTTCATCGGTAACTTTATTGAGTGGTTTGACTACGCCTCGTACGGCTACCTGGCAGCTGTCATCGGTACGGTCTTTATCCCTTCCGAGGATAAGAACGTCCAGCTGATTTCAGCATTCGCCATCTTCGCAATGTCCTTCATCCTGCGTCCCGTTGGTGGTCTCATCTGGGGAATTTGGGGTGACAAATATGGTCGTCGATCGGCCCTTTCCTGGTCGATCCTCATCATGTCGGGTTCGACATTCCTAATTGCGTTCCTGCCAGGACATAAGACAATCGGTCTAGCTTCAGCCATCTGCCTTCTCGTCCTCCGTATGATCCAGGGCTTCTCGGCCTCGGGTGAATACGCTGGAGCGGGAACATTCCTTGCAGAATATGCACCGCCGAAGAAACGCGGTATGTATACTGCGCTGGTTCCCGCATCGACTGCAGTTGGTTTGCTGGCCGCATCGTTCTTGACCGCCTGCCTCTTCCACTTCCTGTCGGATGCACAGATCGAATCGTGGGGATGGAGGATCCCATTCCTCCTTGCAGGTCCCCTCGGGATGATCGGCCGCTACATCCGACTCCACCTGGAAGACTCGCCAACCTACATTGCGATGAAGGAAGCGATCAGCGGAGGACACAAGCAGAGCGTACCGATGTCGAAGGTCCTCAGGGACCACACCCGTACGATTTGTGTCTCCTTCGGTGTGGCATCGCTCAATGCAGTCGCCTTCTACCTGTTGCTGAGCTACATGCCGACCTATGTTGAGCAGGAACTTGGCTTCTCGTCAGATTTGGCTACAGCACTGTCGACTGCACCGCTGATTGTCTACATCGGCTCGATCATGGTGATGGGTCACCTGTCAGATACGCACGGACGGCGAAAGATGCTGCTGATTGCATCGGTTGCCTTCATCGTCCTGACAGTTCCGATCTTCATGCTCATGGGAACTCGTAACGTCTGGGTCGTCCTTCTGTGTGAAATTGCATTTGCAATCATGCTGACGATCAACGACGGTACCTTGGCGACCTTCCTCGCCGAGTCTTTCCCGACCGAGGTTCGCTACACCGGATTCGCATTGTCCTTCAATACGGCGAATGCTCTTCTTGGTGGAACCGCTCCGACAATTGCCACGGCACTGATCCAATACACGGGTTCGTCCCTGGCACCCGCCTACTACCTGGCGTTCATTGCCTTCTTGGCGCTCACTGCCATGCTTGCGATTCCACAGCACGCGACAAGTGCTCTCGATCGTGAGCAAGCGGAAAGCGCCCAGTCTCAGGGGTAACAGGAAAATAGAACTCGGAACCTTTGCACGGTGTTGCGACGGCAAAGGTTCCGAGTTCTTTTCTCACCTATTTCAATCAGCAAAAAAGACATAGGTGGGGGATAGTATGACCGTTAAGCGCATAACCCTGAATAAATAAGATTTTTTAGGACGCTCGTACTAGAAAGGGGACCCAGATGTCTGCTGGCGCAATCTCGCACACTGCAAGTACGCGAAAAGGCTTCGATAAGCGCCAGCTGATCATTGACGCTGCTGCCACCTTGCTTCGTGAGGGTGGTCCGGAAGCGGTTTCACACCGTTCCGTCGCGCGGCTTGCCGGGTGCTCTTTATCCGCAACAACATACTATTTTGACGGTCTTGAGGATCTTCTTCATCAAGCGGGTCTGGCTAACATGAGTCGTTGGTCTGAGCGTGCCGAACGTGCTGCGTTTAGAGCTCGCAAGCTCAAGAGTGATGCTTCGGTAAAGGAACGGATCGATTTGATCCTTTCTGCGACGCTTCCTGATGATGAAAATCTTAAAGGGCACTATGAGCAGCTCGTCTCCGCGGGCGGAGCGGCGCTTGTAGCCAGTGCATATCAATTCGGTCGTGTTCGACTCAATATTGCGGTAACAACTGTTTTGTCGGCGGTCGGAGTTGACCTTCCAGCTGAAGTTGTTATCGCCCTTGTTGATGGTGCTGCCGTTTCTGCGCTTTCTGAAGGTCGTGATGTTCGCCTCACCGCCTTTGAGCTTCTTGATAGTGCATTACATAAATATTGGAAAATAGACATAGTTTAGGCGTGTGGATTGGCCTAAACGGAGGCTGCTTCCCGCAGGCTTTGCCTCCTTGTCCAATTAATGGGATCGTAAAAAGAAAGAAAAGTCTGCAATCTTGCCATTTCTGCTGCAAAATTTCTGCGATTGTGCTGGGAATGAATAGTATTGGCGATGCATAGTAGTACACTTGTACCACTAACTTGAGCCTAGGCTCAGGTCACAAAAGATTCGTAGGAGAATCATTATGTTCTGGTCGCAACCTCAAACAAAAGAAGATTCTGCAGGTCCCGACGCGCAGCAATGCGGCGGTTGCGGGAAGGTCGCTGAGCGCACAGATCTCAAGCGTGGTCTGAGCGGTCGACACATGCAGATGATCGCCATCGGCGGTGCGATCGGAACCGGTCTGTTCGTTGCCTCGGGCGCAACGGTTTCAACGGCCGGACCGGGTGGCGCACTCGTCGCCTACACGGCTATCGGCCTCATGGTGCTTCTCCTGATGCAGTCGCTCGGTGAAATGAGCGCGCACATGCCGGTTGTTGGCAACTTCCAAACCTATGCCGCGCGCTTCAGTAGCCCTTCCTTTGGCTTCGCGATGGGGTGGAACTACTGGTTTAACTGGGCCGTGACGGTCTCAGCTGACCTTGTTGCCTCGGGAATCGTCATGTCCTACTGGTTCCCGGACGTTCCGGGGTGGATGTGGGCAGCGGGCTTCCTTGTCCTTCTCACCGTTTTGAACGCGCTCAGTGCGCGGGTTTATGGCGAAGCCGAGTTCTGGCTGGCAACCATTAAAGTCGTGACCATCATCGTCTTCCTGGTCTCCGGTGTTGCCATGATCTTCGGCATTCTGGGCAACGGCTCGCCTGGTTTTTGCGAACTGGCACATTGAAGACGCACCCTTCCACGGCGGCTTCCTACCCATTGTCACGATCTTTATGATCGCCGGCTTCTCGTTCCAAGGAACCGAGCTTGTTGGCGTTGCTGCAGCGGAATCGGGCAATCCTCACCGCGATGTGCCTCGCGCCATTAAGTCCGTCTTCTGGCGCATCATGTTCTTCTACATTGGTGCTATCGCCATCATCGGTACGCTGATTCCATTCACTGACCCGAACCTGTTGCGCAGCAGCGAATCGGATATCGCATACTCGCCCTTCACCCTGGTCTTCGACCGTTTGGGCATTGCAGCCGCCGCAGCCGTGATGAACGCGGTCATCTTGACGTCGATTCTCTCGGCCGGTAACTCGGGCCTCTATGCGTCTTCGCGAATGCTGCACTCGATGGCTCTCATTGGCCAGGCCCCCCGCGTTTTCTGCCACGTGACGAAGAGGGGAGTCCCGCTCAATGCGATGCTCGCTACTGCCGCCGTTTCGGCTCTCGGCTTCTGCACGGCGCTGGTTGGCGAGGGAACGGCATACACCTGGTTGGTGAGTATCGTCGGTGTCTCAGGGAATCTTTATGTGGCTAGGTATCGCGGCGTGCCATATTCGTTTCCGTCGCGCCTATCTGCTCCAGGGGTACAAGCTTGAGGACCTGCCCTATCGTGCCCCGTTCTTCCCCTTCGGACCGATTCTGGCCTTCGGTATGTGCCTAATCGTTTTGCTTGGCCAGAACTATGAGGCGATCTTCCTTGGCCAGATGTGGGAGATCATCTCGGCATACATTGGTGTTCCGCTCTTCCTGGGAGTCTGGCTGGGATACCACCTCATCAAGAAGGACCGCATGACCCCGCTTGCTGAACTTGACGTTCGCGGAGTAACTCGCGAGCAGATCGAAGAGGATATCGAGCGCACCAAGCACTACGACGACTGATTCGATACAAACTAGCGCCGAGGTCTGAAATCCAGGTGGGTTTCGAGGCCTCGGCGCTCGCTTTATTCAGTTTTCCGTACCCGCTAGCTTCTGTGTGCGAATTGATTGCCGAGGCCGGGGTTGCGTGAGGTCAGTGCCAGCGGCCGTCAGCGCCCTTGTGCATTTCCTTGCCGTCGTTACCCCAGCAGCGAGTGGGGTCGCTTCCAGGAGTTCCAGAACAGCTCCAACCCAAGCTTGGGTCCTCGGTCTGAGTTTCAACCCAATAAGACTGCCCAGACGA
>BNJU01000319.1_pt1 | contig 75092 bp, 89 predicted proteins | sample 8539281 | NCBI WGS metagenome assembly BNJU01 (sample SAMD00202456, study PRJDB9452) | human saliva metagenome | isolation source: human saliva | place: Japan
GTATTTGAAATCATAACCACTACCAGGGCTATAAGCCCAAATTACCAGCCAGCGTCTAAAGACACTGGCTTTTCACGTTGTTCAAGCTCTATTGCGCTTGACTCGTCACTTGCCTCTTAAAGAGGCTTTAGTATTACTTACCACTATCCCTAAAGGGATCCTCATCTTCTTTTACACTCAATTTATCTAGAGCTATATCATGCTGTACTCGTTCTCAAATTTTCATACTCATGAAGAAATCATCCACTGGATAATTTCTTTAATCTTGAATATATTTCCTTATTGTGACTTCATTAAGCCCTACTGTACTCAAATAATAACCTTCCGCCCAGAAATGCCGATTACCAAACTTGTACTTGAGGTTGGCGTGTTTGCCAAACATCATGAGTGCACTTTTAGACTTTAAATAACTCATGAAACTAGAAACACTTATCCTTGGTGGAACACTTACCAACATATGTACATGATCTGCCATCAAGTGTCCTTCAATAATTTCAACACCTTTATAACTACACAAGCGATGAAATATTTCACCTAAACTACTCCGATATTGATTATAGATGACTTTTCGTCTATACTTAGGGGTGAACACAATGTGATACTTACAGTGCCACTTTGTGTGTGATAAACTATGAGACTTTTGTGCCATGGTTTTCTCCTTTCGCTTTACAATTGGCTTGAACACCTTTATTGTATCGCGTTTGGAGTTTTTTTGGTATAACCTTCGACGCGCACCCGAATAGCGGGTGGTTTATTTGTCTCGCACCTCACGGAGCGAGACGGACTAATAGTCACATAATCAAAAAACCGTAAGAATTTCGGCTCTATAATATTTGTAGTGGGTAAACCCCCTATAGATATTATGGAGCCTATTTTTGTGTAGAAAAAAAGTCCCATAAGATCTATAATGAAAAGCGACCAAACCATCATTAGAAAGAATCATATGGAACAATTACATTTTATCACAAAACTACTCGATATTAAAGACCCTAATATCCAGATTCTAGATGTCATCAATTGGGATACACACAAGGAAATCGTCGCTAAACTGGACTATGACGCCCCGTCTTGTCCTGAGTGCGGATGTCAAATGAAGAAATATGATTTTCAAAAACCGTCGAAAATTCCTTACCTCGAAACGACTGGTATGCCTACCAGAATTCTTCTTAAAAAGCGTCGTTTTAAGTGCTATCATTGCTCGAAAATGATAGTCGCTGAAACTTCTATCGTTAAGAAGAATCATCAAATTCCTCGTATTATCAACCAAAAGATTGCTCAAAAGTTGATTGAAAAAGACTTCTATGACTGATATTGCACATCAGCTATCCATTTCAACTTCAACTGTCATTCGTAAGCTCAATGACTTTCACTTTAAGCATGATTTTTCTTGTCTTCCAGAGATTATGTCTTGGGACGAGTATTCTTTTACCAAGGGAAAGATGAGTTTTTATCGCACAAGATTTTTGATCAGCTCAATATCATTACTGTTCTTGAAGGTAGAACACAAGCTATCATCCGCAATCACTTTCTGCGCTACGATAGAGCGATCCGATGTCGAGTGAAAATCATTACTATGGATATGTTTAGTCCTTACTATAACTTGGCTAAACAGCTTTTTCCTAATGCAAAAATTGTACTTGATCGTTTCCACATTGTTCAGCACTTAAGCCGAGCTATAAGTCGGGTTCGTGTCCAAATCATGAATCAATTTGAGCGAAAATCTCATGAATACAAGGTTATCAAGCGCTATTGAAACTCATCCAACAAGATAGCCGTAAACTGAGTGATAAACGTTTTTTTATCGCCCTACTTTTTCGCATGCACTTAACGAATAAAGAGATTCTAGACAAGCTTTTTGAGCTATTCAGAAGACTTGAAACACCACTATAATCTCTATCAACTCTTGCTTTTTCACTTCCAGAATAAAGAAGCTGACAAATTTTTTTCGGACTTATTGAGGACAATCTGAAGCAGGTTCATCCTCTTTTTCAGACTGTCTTTAAGACATTTCTCAAGGACAAAGAGAAAATTGTCAACGCCCTTCAACTGCCCTACTCAAACGCAAAACTAGAGGCTACCAATAATCTCATTAAGGTCATCAAGCGCAATGCTTTTGGCTTCCGGAACTTTGAAAACTTTAAAATTAGAATCCTCATTGCTTTGAATATCAAAAAGGAGAGAACCAAGTTGGTCCTCTCCAGGTTATAACTTTTCATCAACCCACTACAGTTGACAAAGAGCCAGAATTTCTTCTTACGGTTTTTCTAGCAGTCTGAAAGAATAATCATTCTCAGTTTTGCTTTATTTGAGCTTTTTATTTACTTTTCTTCCTTGCGTTTTTTAGCGAAGAGAAGTCCACCTGTCGCTGCTGCAAGTAGTGCTAGACCAACTGAAGCGTTAGATTGCTCTGTACCAGTATTTGGCAATTCTTTCGCTCCAGCTTTCTTAGATGCTGGGTTAGCAGATGACTCTTTAGTTGCTTTTTTCACTGTCTTCTCTGGTGTCAAGACTGCTACTGAACCATCTGGGAAGGTTACTGTCGCTGTGCCATCGTTACCTACTTCTACCTTGCTTGCTGTTGGGTTAGCTTTCTTAACTTCGTCAGCTACCTTAGCTTTTTCTGCATCTGTAAGAGCTGATGGGTTCACTACTGGGGTGATTGCTGGGGTCTTAACGCCATTTGAATCAGCTTCTTTCACTGTCTTCTCTGGTGTCAAGACTGCTACTGAACCATCTGGGAAGGTTACTGTCGCTGTGCCATCGTTACCTACTTCTACCTTGCTTGCTGTTGGGTTAGCTTTCTTAACTTCGTCAGCTACCTTAGCTTTTTCTGCATCTGTAAGAGCTGATGGGTTCACTACTGGGGTGATTGCTGGGGTCTTAACGCCATTTGAATCAGCTTCTTTCACTGTCTTCTCTGGTGTCAAGACTGCTACTGAACCATCTGGGAAGGTTACTGTCGCTGTTCCATCGTTTCCTACTTCTACCTTGCTTGCTGTTGGGTTAGCTTTCTTAACTTCGTCAGCTACCTTAGCTTTTTCTGCATCTGTAAGAGCTGATGGGTTCACTACTGGGGTGATTGCTGGGGTCTTAACGCCATTTGAATCAGCTTCTTTCACTGTCTTCTCTGGTGTCAAGACTGCTACTGAACCATCTGGGAAGGTTACTGTCGCTGTTCCATCGTTTCCTACTTCTACCTTGCTTGCTGTTGGGTTAGCTTTCTTAACTTCGTCAGCTACCTTAGCTTTTTTCTGCATCTGTAAGAGCTGATGGGTTCACTACTGGGGTGATTGCTGGGGTCTTAACGCCATTTGAATCAGCTTCTTTCACTGTCTTCTCTGGTGTCAAGACTGCTACTGAACCATCTGGGAAGGTTACTGTCGCTGTTCCATCGTTTCCTACTTCTACCTTGCTTGCTGTTGGGTTAGCTTTCTTAACTTCGTCGGCTACCTTAGCTTTTTCTGCATCTGTAAGAGCTGATGGGTTCACTACTGGGGTGATTGCTGGGGTCTTAACGCCATTTGAATCAGCTTCTTTCACTGTCTTCTCTGGTGTCAAGACTGCTACTGAACCATCTGGGAAGGTTACTGTCGCTGTTCCATCGTTTCCTACTTCTACCTTGCTTGCTGTTGGGTTAGCTTTCTTAACTTCGTCAGCTACCTTAGCTTTTTCTGCATCTGTAAGAGCTGATGGGTTCACTACTGGGGTGATTGCTGGATCTTTAGTTGCTACTTTTGGTGCACTTTCATCTGATGTCTTACCATCTTTGCTTGCTTTAGCAGTAACTGGCCCTGCTGGGATTTCAACTGTTGGAGTGATGCTCGCTTTGCCATCTTCTCCTGTTACACCTTCGCCAATCTTATTGCCATCCTTGTCGAACAGCTCTACTTTAGTACCTGGGTCTGCTGTTACTTCAACTGGAGTCTTAGTACCCGCTTTACCTGTAAGGTCAGTTGTAACAACTGGTTTACTTGGTTTAGCTGGAGTTTCTGGGGTCGATGCTGTAGCTTGAACTGGATCGCTAGCTTCAGGCGTTTGACCATCTTTGCTTGACACAACAGTCACATTACCTTCTGGAATATCTACTGTTGGTGTAATCGTTGCTTTGCCATCTTCTCCTGCTGTTGCTTCACCAATCTTGTTGCCGTCTTTATCGTACAATTCAACCTTAGACCCTGGGTCTGCTGTTACCTCAACCGGAGTCTTAGTACCCGCTTTACCTGTAAGGTCTGTTGTGATTTCTGGTTGAGTTGGAGTAGCTGGGGTAGCTGGATCTTTAATAGATGTTGCTTTAGCCGGATCACTAGCTTCTGAAACTTTACCTGCATTGTTTGTTGCTTTAGCTGTTACGTCGCCTTCTGCAATATCAACAGTTGGTGTGATCGTTACTTTACCATCTTCTCCTGTTACACCTTCACCAATCTTGTAGCCATCTTTATCGAACAGTTCTACCTTAGTATTTGGTTCCGCTGTTACTTCAACTGGAGTCTTAGTGCCCGCTTTACCTGTAAGATCTGTTTTAACAACTGGTTTACTTGGTTTAGCTGGAGTTTCTGGGGTCGCTGCTGTAGCTTGAACTGGATCGCTCGCTTCAGGCGTTTGACCATCTTTGCTTGACACAACAGTCACATTACCTTCTGGAATATCTACTGTTGGTGTAATCGTTGCTTTGCCATCTTCTCCTGCTGTTGCTTCACCAATCTTGTTGCCGTCTTTATCGTACAATTCAACCTTAGATCCTGGGTCTGCTGTTACCTCAACTGGAGTCTTAGTACCCGCCTTACCTGTAAGATCTGTTGTGATTTCTGGTTGAGTTAGTGCACTCGAATCTTTAACAGTAACTTTAACAGGAACTTCATCTTTAGATCCGTCTGGGTATGTTACAACTACTGTCGCATCTTTTTCACCATCAGTTGCTGTATCGACTGGTGTCTTGAACTCGAAGGTTGTTCCTTCTGGAAGGTCTCCAACGTTGCCAATTGAATCTTTAGCATTTGGTTTATCACCTGGTTTAACGTTTTGTTCTTTCGCTACTGGTGTGTACTTATCTGCATCTGTGCTTGGAGTTTTAACAGTAACTTTAACTGGAACTTCATCTTTAGATCCGTCTGGGTATGTTACAACTACTGTTGCGTCTTTTTCACCATCAGTTGCTGTATCGACTGGTGTCTTGAACTCGAAGGTTGTTCCTTCTGGAAGGTCTCCAACGTTGCCAATTGAATCTTTAGCGTTTGGTTTATCACCTGGTTTAACGTTTTGTTCTTTCGCTACTGGTGTGTACTTATCTGCATCTGTACTTGGAGTTTTAACAGTAACTTTAACTGGAACTTCATCTTTAGATCCGTCTGGGTATGTTACAACTACTGTTGCGTCTTTTTCACCTTCTGTAGCAGTATCGACTGGTGTCTTGAACTCGAACGTTGTTCCTTCTGGTAGATCACCAACGTTGCCAATTGAATCTTTAGCGTTTGGTTTATCACCTGGTTTAACGTTTTGTTCTTTCGCTACTGGTGTGTACTTATCTGCATCTGTGCTTGGAGTTTTAACAGTAACTTTAACTGGAACTTCATCTTTAGATCCGTCTGGGTATGTTACAACTACTGTTGCGTCTTTTTCACCTTCTGTAGCAGTATCGACTGGTGTCTTGAACTCGAACGTTGTTCCTTCTGGTAGATCACCAACGTTGCCAATTGAATCTTTAGCGTTTGGTTTATCACCTGGTTTAACGTTTTGTTCTTTCGCTACTGGTGTGTACTTATCTGCATCTGTGCTTGGAGTTTTAACAGTAACTTTAACTGGAACTTCATCTTTAGATCCGTCTGGGTATGTTACAACTACTGTCGCATCTTTTTCACCTTCTGTAGCAGTATCTACTGGTGTCTTGAAGTCAAATGTTGTTCCACTTGGAAGATCTGCAACGTTTCCAATTGAGTTCTTAGCCTCTGGTGTTGAACCTGGAGCTACTGTTTGTGCCTTAGCTTTTGGATCGTTTTTATCTGCATCGCTACGTGGATCTTTTACAGTAACCTTAACTGGAACTTCATCCTTAGTTCCGTCTGGGTATGTTACAACTACTGTCGCATCTTTTTCACCTTCTGTAGCAGTATCTACTGGTGTCTTGAAGTCAAATGTTGTTCCACTTGGAAGATCTGCAACGTTTCCAATTGAGTTCTTAGCCTCTGGTGTTGAACCTGGAGCTACTGTTTGTGCCTTAGCTTTTGGATCGTTTTTATCTGCATCGCTACGTGGATCTTTTACAGTAACCTTAACTGGAACTTCGTCCTTAGTTCCGTCTGGGTATGTCACAACTACTGTCGCGTCTTTTTCACCATCAGTTGCTGTATCGACTGGTGTCTTGAACGCGAAGGTTGTGCCACTTGGAAGGTCTGATACGTTACCAATTGAATCTTGTGCATTTGGTGTTGAACCTGGAGTCACTGTTTGAGCCTTAGCTGTTGGTTCATTCTTGTCCGCATCGCTACGTGGGTCTTTTACAGTTACCTTAACTGGAACTTCGTCCTTAGTTCCGTCTGGGTATGTCACAACTACTGTCGCGTCTTTTTCACCATCAGTTGCTGTATCGACTGGTGTCTTGAACGCGAAGGTTGTGCCACTTGGAAGGTCTGATACGTTACCAATTGAATCTTGTGCATTTGGTGTTGAACCTGGAGTCACTGTTTGAGCCTTAGCTGTTGGTTCATTCTTGTCCGCATCGCTACGTGGGTCTTTTACAGTTACCTTAACTGGAACTTCGTCCTTAGTTCCGTCTGGGTATGTCACAACTACTGTTGCGTCTTTTTCACCTTCTGTAGCTGTATCGACTGGTGTCTTGAACGCGAAGGTTGTGCCACTTGGAAGGTCTGATACGTTACCAATTGAATCTTTGGCATTTGGTGTTGAACCTGGAGCTACTGTTTGTGCCTTAGCTTTTGGATCGTTTTTATCTGCATCGCTACGTGGATCTTTTACAGTAACCTTAACTGGAACTTCGTCCTTAGTTCCGTCTGGGTATGTCACAACTACTGTCGCGTCTTTTTCACCATCAGTTGCTGTATCGACTGGTGTCTTGAACGCGAAGGTTGTGCCACTTGGAAGGTCTGATACGTTACCAATTGAATCTTGTGCATTTGGTGTTGAACCTGGAGTCACTGTTTGAGCCTTAGCTGTTGGTTCATTCTTGTCCGCATCGCTACGTGGGTCTTTTACAGTTACCTTAACTGGAACTTCGTCCTTAGTTCCGTCTGGGTATGTCACAACTACTGTCGCGTCTTTTTCACCATCAGTTGCTGTATCGACTGGTGTCTTGAACGCGAAGGTTGTGCCACTTGGAAGATCTGATACGTTACCAATTGAATCTTGAGCGTTTGGTGTTGAACCTGGTGTTACTGTTTGAGCCTTAGCTGTTGGTTCATTCTTGTCCGCATCGCTACGTGGATCTTTTACAGTTACTTTAACTGGAACTTCTTCTGTTGAGTTATCTGGGTAAGTTACAACTACTGTTGCGTCTTTTTCGCCTTCTGTAGTAGTATCTACTGGTGTCTTATAGGCGAAAGTTGTACCACTTGGAAGATCTGATACGTTACCAATTGAATCTTGAGCGTTTGGTGTTGAACCTGGTGTTACTGTTTGAGCCTTAGCTGTTGGTTCATTCTTGTCCGCATCGCTACGTGGATCTTTTACAGTTACCTTAACTGGAACTTCTTCTGTTGAGTTATCTGGGTAGGTTACAACTACTGTTGCGTCTTTTTCGCCTTCTGTAGTAGTATCTACTGGTGTCTTGAACGCGAAGGTTGTTCCACTTGGAAGATCTGATACGTTACCAATTGAATCTTGAGCGTTTGGTGTTGAACCTGGTGTTACTGTTTGAGCCTTAGCTGTTGGTTCATTCTTGTCCGCATCGCTACGTGGATCTTTTACAGTTACTTTAACTGGAACTTCTTCTGTTGAGTTATCTGGGTAGGTTACAACTACTGTTGCGTCTTTTTCGCCTTCTGTAGTAGTATCTACTGGTGTCTTGAACGCGAAAGTTGTACCACTTGGAAGATCTGATACGTTACCAATTGAATCTTGAGCGTTTGGTGTTGAACCTGGTGTTACTGTTTGTGCCTTAGCTGTTGGATCGTTCTTATCTGCATCGCTACGTGGGTCTTTTACAGTAACCTTAACTGGAACTTCATCTTTAGTTCCGTCTGGGTATGTTACAACTACTGTCGCGTCTTTTTCACCTTCTGTAGCAGTATCTACTGGTGTCTTGAACGCGAAGGTTGTTCCACTTGGAAGATCTGAAACATTACCAATTGAGTTCTTAGCCTCTGGTGTTGAACCTGGAGCTACTGTTTGTGCCTTAGCTGTTGGATCGTTCTTATCTGCATCGCTACGTGGGTCTTTTTACAGTAACCTTAACTGGAACTTCATCTTTAGTTCCGTCTGGGTATGTTACAACTACTGTCGCATCTTTTTCACCTTCTGTATCAGTATCTACTGGTGTCTTGAATGCGAAGGTTGTTCCACTTGGAAGATCTGAAACATTACCAATTGAGTTCTTAGCCTCTGGTGTTGAACCTGGAGCTACTGTTTGTGCCTTAGCTGTTGGATCGTTCTTATCTGCATCGCTACGTGGGTCTTTTACAGTAACTTTAACTGGAACTTCATCTTTAGTTCCGTCTGGGTATGTTACAACTACTGTCGCATCTTTTTCACCTTCTGTATCAGTATCTACTGGTGTCTTGAACGCGAAGGTTGTTCCACTTGGAAGATCTGATACGTTACCAATTGAATCTTGAGCGTTTGGTGTTGAACCTGGTGTTACTGTTTGTGCCTTAGCTGTTGGATCGTTCTTATCTGCATCGCTACGTGGGTCTTTTACAGTAACCTTAACTGGAACTTCATCTTTAGTTCCGTCTGGGTATGTTACAACTACTGTAGCATCTTTTTTTCACCTTCTGTAGCAGTATCTACTGGTGTCTTGAACGCGAAAGTTGTACCACTTGGAAGATCTGATACGTTACCAATTGAATCTTGAGCGTTTGGTGTTGAACCTGGTGTTACTGTTTGTGCCTTAGCTGTTGGATCGTTCTTATCTGCATCGCTACGTGGGTCTTTTACAGTAACCTTAACTGGAACTTCATCTTTAGTTCCGTCTGGGTATGTTACAACTACTGTAGCATCTTTTTCACCTTCTGTAGCAGTATCTACTGGTGTCTTGAACGCGAAGGTTGTGCCACTTGGAAGGTCTGATACGTTGCCAATGGAATCTTGTGCATTTGGTGTTGAACTTGGAGCAACTGTTTGTGCCTTAGCTACTGGTGTGTATTTCTCAGCGTCCTTAGCTGCTGGTGTAACTAAATATACAGCAGAAATCTTATCTGTAGACTTATCAGGATAAGTGATTACAAGGTTTCCTTTTTCATCTACACTATATGTAGAATTCGCTGGTAGATTTGTGTTAACTGCTTTAACTGCTGCGATAATTTTCTGTTTCTCTTTTTCGCTAACATTGTTAGGATCTGCAACTTCGACTTTTTCACCTGCAACAGGTTCATACTTTTTAGCAGTTTCAATAACGGTAATCTTAAGATCTCTTGTTACTACTTTTCCATTTTTATTTCTTAGAAGGAAAGTAACAACGACATCACCTGCTGGCTGTTGCTCATGTACAGTACCACCAAATTTATTTCTAACTTCCTTGAACGTCTCAGTACCTGTTTTGGCAAAATAATTCCCCTGCGGGAATAGTCCGTATACAGCCGTAGCATTTTTAGGCGCATAAAATTGTGAAATAGCAGAAGCAGCAGCAATTACATCTACACTAACTTCGTCACCAGGATACACTGTAATATGAGATTTAGAAATTAAAAGTTTAGTATATGCATCACCACTAATTCCACCTTCCACAGTTGTCAATGTTGGTCGTGTCGCTGTTACAGGTGCACTCTTAGGTGACTCACTTCCGCCTGCTGGTGTAGCTGTAGCTGTGATTTCGCCTACAGGAAGGCTGTTTGTTGGCGAAACTGTAGCCACTCCTTGAGCATTTGCTACTGCTTCACCGATAACAACACCATCAGTATTGTAGAGTTTAACAGTTGAACCTGCTGGTGCTTGGACAGTTACATCCGTTGCAGAACTTCCTTTTCCATCAAGGTTTGAAGTGATGACTGGAGCCGCTACTGCCGCACGTGCTCTACGTGGTTTAGCTACTTGAGAACCATCTTTAATAGTTTGAGCTGCTGACAAGCGTGCACTTGAACCATCTGCAAAAGTAACAACTACTGATCCGTCTGCTTGGACTTGAATATCAGTCGCTGCAGAGTTAGCTGCCTTAACAGCTGCTACTACTTTTGCTTTTTCTTCATCAGTAAGTGCTGATGGATTGTAGACCACTGTCACTTCTGGAGCTTGGATGCTATCTGCTTCCTTAGCTTTTTCTGTCGTTACTACTGGTTCTTCTTTAGAATTTTGAGTAGTTTGAACTTTTTCTTCAGCTACTGCTGCTGGAGCTACTTCTACAGCTGGTGCTGCATAAGTTGCATTCTCTTCAGCTGCAACTGGCTTAATCCCCTCTGTTGTAGAGCTAGCTTCTGGCTTAGCGTCTACTGCATCTGCTTTAACTGATGGAGCTACTAATGCGCCCTCAACCGCAAAAACAAGCGAACAACCGAAAAGGAAATGTTTTCCTTTTTTGATCATACGCCAATTCTTTTGTTCTGCATTTTTGCGATTAAAATACATGAATCTTTTCTCCTAATTTTAAAAATAATAGCATGTCTTTAACATACAAATTAAATTATAAAACATAGATTCATTTTAGTCAATCATTTTGAACTATATATGTAAAAAAATTCTTTTTGTACAATAAAAATTCTAAAATGATGATTTTTTTCTTTTAAAATACAATATAATAAATGTAGGCATATTCTTTGTTTTTTTGATTTACTTGTGATATAATAACTAACATCTCTAAAAAAATATAATTTTTTTGTTTGTTATAATCAATTTTATTACAGGAGGAATAATTTATGAGAGCCCTATTAACTCAAAAAGAACAAAAGGCAATTAAGAATTTTAGAATATTTATTTGAAAATCCAGACTGGATCCACCTAGATCCCCTGGCAGAAGCCCTAGATATCAACACTCGTATCATCAAAAGTGATATCAAGGAGATGCGCGAAGTTCTCTCTTGCTTCGAAATCCAATCTTCAACAGCTGGTATCAGACTCGCCAATAATAACAATTTAGGCATTGAACGAATTTACCGCCACATTTTACAAGATTCTTCTAACTTCCAAGTTTTGAGAGCATTCTTTTTATTAGAAGAACCATTTACCTATGAACATCTAGCTCAAAACCTTGATGTCTCACTACCTGCACTTCGCAAAAAAGTAGCTGAGATCAATCATACCTTACAAAATAAATACCGCTTCAAACTCAAGGTCACTCCAATCTCTATCATTGGAGACGAAAAGGACATCCGCTTCTTCTTCGCCCAGTATTTCCATGAAGCCTATGGCTACTTTAAATGGCCATTTACTGATTCTAAGAAAGACATTGAAGAATTTGTTGCTTTCTTTCTTAAAATGACAGGATTTCCTGCCAACTATGCTAACTTGTTGCAGCTAGAAACACAAATAGCTGTTAATTTGCACCGATTTAAGATTGGTGCCACCATCCAAACAACGAGTGATTCTACAAATGATCTTTCTTTATATAATCAACTGTCGGAGTTCCAAGATCAACTCGAACCATTGGCTAAGCGTCTGAATATCGAGGTTAACCGTCATACCTTAGAACAAATCTTTGATTCATATACTCAAAAAGGAATCTTCTTTACTGTTGAAGAATTTCTAGCTGCCCGTTCAGAAGACAAACAAGTTGATCACTCTTACCACGCTGCTCGAGATGTCCTCGATAACTTGACTCGTGAATTCGGGATTCACTTCACAAATACTGACGAGCTAGTTTGGCACTTGCACAATACCGCTCTTCTTGAACGTCAAGAGATCAACTCAGAATCCATCATTTCTCATAATAAATCCTATACGCTTCATAAAATCAAGAAATTCTTCCCTGAATTTTATGAAGCAGCTGTTTTCGAAATGATGCGTTATAAGTCTAGCTTGGGACAAAAAGAACAGGCACATGCTGTTGTCCATCTGGTATACACTCTCTTGACCCACGCTTCAGATTTGATGGAACAACTGTTAGAATCTCAGAATAAGGTCCGTGTCCTTGTGTTGAGTGAGTTTGACTTTGCTCATCCTCACGCTCTCATCTCCCTCTATAAATACTACACTTCTAAAAATATCCAGTTTGAAACCTGGGACAAGGCTACATTGAATGTTGATGAGATTATGGAGGCTGGATATGATGCCATTCTGACTAACTTTGATGTCGAAGGATTAGAGCATCCAAAACTAATCAATATCGGACGTATGGCCCAGCTTCAAGTTATTAACGAACTGAACACTATTTCGCTTGGTGATCTTTAAAAAAATATTGAAAATTAGAGTCGCTTAATCATCCGAATCTTAGAAAACAATTTCTATAACCTATAAAAGAGAAGAGACCGGAACTCCGATAATTGAAGTTCTGTTCTCTTCTCTTTTTACTTTTTTGATTTTTTAAAAAAGGAATTCAATGCTTTAAACCAAAAAGACTCTTTCTGCTACTTGTATAGTTTCTATTTCTCTATCCTTGCTTCTGCATCTGCTACAACTTGGGCAAGACTGGTTTGACTCAGTTCCTGCTCCATGGCTAGCTGAATCTTTTGTAATTTTTCATCTAAAATCCCATGGATATTTGCACCAACTGGACAGGCTGGATTTGGATTGTCATGAAAACTAAAGAGTTGACCAGTCTTTCCTAGACACTCAACTGCTTGGTAAACATCTAAAAGACTGATATCCTCTAGGTCTTTGATAATCTCTGCACCACCAGTTCCACGCGCAACTGAGATCAACTCCGCCTTTTTCAGTTGAGATAAGGTCTTACGGATAATGACAGGATTGACTCCAACGCTACTAGCAAGAAAATCACTGGTCACCTTACTTTCTTTCCCTTTCAAGGCTATGATAATCAACATATGGGTCGCGATGGTAAATCGACTTGAAATTTGCATAAGATTCTCCTTTTTCTATTAGACTAGTTCGTTTTTTACTTATATTTATTATATCTCTTGTAGTTGTAATGTCAAGAGTTACCACTAAGCCAGTCATCTAGTTCTGCATCATGCCCTTGACTTTGGGCAATTTCATGAAGTAGTTCCTGATTATGGGTATGGTGAATCCCATTAACCAAACTTTCATAATAAACTTGATAGTAGGGTAAATTTAAGTCTTTGGCTAGCTGTAATTCTGCCTCAATATCATAATTAACCCGGCGAAAATCGATATCTTTCAAGCCTTTTTCATCAAACTCTAAAATCATGTACTGAGCACGTAAGTCCTTGCGTAAATTTTCAGATAAAAAGAAGGGTTGACCAATGGAACCTGGATTCAGGATAAGCTGGCCACCACTACCATACCGAAGAAACTGTTGATGGATATGACCATAAATGGCAATATCGCAGTCAGGATTGGTGACAAGACGGTCAAAGTCCTCTTGCTTCCCAAGATGAATCAGCTCTCGTCCCCAATTTTTATCAGGCAAGTGGTGGCTAATCCCTAGCTTCAAATCTCCAAACTGGCGGTGCACTTGCAAGGGATAGTCCTGCAGTGCCTCAATTTCCTCGATGCTGAGCTCTTCCATAATATACTGACATTGGCGTAAGAGATAACGATGACTGGGTCTGGTTTCATCTAACTGACGATGGCAGGCGCGCCACAAGCTCTCCTCCCAATTCCCTAAAACTCTATGGGTGATGGGTAAAGTGTCCAGTATCTGGAGAATATTTTTTCGTCCTGTTCCAGGCATGAGTATATCTCCCAAGAGCCAATACTCATCAACCTCTGACTCCTGGGCATCTGCCAGAACAGCTTCTAAGGCTGTTGTATTGCCATGTATATCCGATAATACTGCGATTTTTGTCATATCTCTTCCTCTTAGCTTTTCTAGTTTTATTATAACAAACTCCAAGTCAAAGTCAAAAAGCATCTATCTTCTTCCTATCGTTTTTTACTTTACTTTTTTAGTGAAAAGGAATACAATGAATGTAATAAGAATGAGGAGGTTTTTGCTATGGCACAACGTTATGAAAACATCATGGTAGCGGTTGACGGTTCTAAGGAAGCTGACTTGGCTTTCATCAAAGGGGTTCATTCAGCACTACGTAACCAGGCAAAACTAACGATTGCCCACGTCATTGACACACGTGCTCTTCAAAGCATCTCAACATTTGATGCCGAAGTTTACGAAGAATTGCAAGTAGAGGCCAACGATTTGATGGCTGAATACGAAAAGCGTGCAAAAGATGCTGGGCTCACAGACATTAAAGTTGTTATTGAGATGGGTAACCCTAAAACTCTCTTAGCTAAAACAATTCCAGAAAAAGAAAAGGTTGATTTGATTTTAGTTGGGGCAACAGGACTCAATGCTTTTGAGCGCCTGCTAGTTGGTTCTTCATCAGAATATATCCTACGCCATACCAGCGTTGACCTTCTCGTCGTTAGAGATAAGGATAAAACTTTGTAATAAAAACAGAAATGAGGTTGGGATTTTTCTCCTAACCTCATTTTTTTATAAACTATTGATGTCGTAGTTGAAACTAGGAACTCAAAACATCATTCCAGGCTTCCTCCGCTATCGCCTATTTTTTATCTTCTCTTTCCTTATGGCGCTCATAGGCCTTTATCTGGCGCTCAATCTCCTTTTTAATAGCTGGTTCTGGAGCGTATTTTTCTTCCCAGTCATCTGGTTTTAGGATTTTGTGGGTCACTGGATCAAAATGAGCTTTTCCATCAGGGAACATTTTACCCATATTGGCTTGATGGACAATGTCAAAAATCCGCTCTGGATCCACCCCCATCAAAACAAAGCTACCATAGGTGAAGTATAGGGTGTCAATCAAGGCATCCACTTGCCCTACCAAATCTTGCTTAGCAGGCGTTTTCTTAGTAACTTTCTCTGCTGCTTGATCAAGAGCTTGGTGTAACTGTCCTACTGCCTGTTCGAAATCTTCTTCAGAAGAGCTAGCAGCTCGGACAAACTCCACTAATTCTTCTATCTTAAATCCCGCTCTATGGGTGGCACCTTCTAAGTCCCAAGCTTGGGGCTCCTCTTGAGTTCGTTCATCCATCATGTGATGGAAGGTCTTGACCTTATTAAAATGGTAATCACGGCTGACAAAGACTTTTTCTGAAGCCAGAACACCAAAATGCTCTAAAGCTTTGTGAATCCCATCTTGTTGGTTGCTGGTTGTGATATGCTTCGCCACTTCCTTGACACTGCTACTACCATTGCCCATAGCGACTGACATCCCAACACCCGCCAGCATCTCTAGGTCATTGTCCGAGTCACCAAAGGCCATGACTTGATTGAGATCAAAACCATACTCTTTTCCGACTCGGCGAATGCCTTCTAGCTTGGAATTTCCTTGATTGATGACATCGGCCGCAAAAGGATTACTGCGAGTCAATTTCAAGTCTTGAAAATCAGCTGCCGCTTTTTCAGATTCTTCTGGCGTCATTAGCATCAAAACTTGATAAATGGGCTGATTCATCAACTGGAGCAAGTCTTCTTCCTTCTGAGGAACGACCTTACTCACCATTCGATTAAAGGAATGACTAACTGTACGGGTCAACATAGAGGGAACAAAACGACTCACTCTTTGCGAAAAAGAACCAAGACCAAAAGACATGATTTTTGAACCCAGCATGGCATCCTTGGTCCCCAAAGCAATCTCCTTGCCCTCTTTTTTGGCATAAGCTATCAACTGCCGTAAATGAGATTTGGAAAGAGGACTTGTAAACAAGACTCTGTCTTTATTAAAGATATATTGGCCGTTATAAGTTACAGCAAAATCCAGATCTAAATCATCCATTAAATCCTTAACAAAAAAAGGTCCTCGCCCTGTCGCTACTCCAACAAGCACTCCCTGGTCCTTCACAATCTTAATCGCGTCCTTAGTGGATTTCAAAACACTCTTGCGATCGTTGACCAGTGTTCCATCGATATCAAAAAAAACAGCTTTGACTTCCATCCTACCTCAATCTCCCCTTTTGTGATACAATGATTATACCACATTTCAGAAAGAGTGAGTAAATCATGCCTAAGAAAATCCTTGTTTTACATACGGGTGGTACTATTTCCATGCAAGCCGATGACTCTGGCGCTGTTGTGACTAGTCAAGACAACCCTATGAATCATGTATCCAATCCACTTGAGGGAGTTGAAGTCCACGCCCTCGACTTTTTTAATCTGCCAAGTCCCCATATTAAACCAAAGCATATGCTGGCCCTCTATCAAAAAATTAAAGAGGAGGCTGATCATTATGACGGTTTCGTGATTACACATGGGACAGATACCTTGGAGGAAACTGCCTATTTCCTTGATACTATGGAGGTTCCTCACAAACCGATTGTGCTAACAGGGGCCATGCGTAGTTCCAACGAACTTGGAAGCGACGGCGTCTACAATTATCTCAGTGCCCTACGCGTCGCGAGTGACGATAAGGCTGCTGATAAGGGTGTCTTGGTCGTGATGAATGACGAAATTCACGCTGCTAAGTATGTGACCAAGACGCACACAACAAATGTTAGCACCTTTCAAACGCCGACCCACGGCCCCCTTGGACTCATCATGAAACACGAAATTCTCTACTTCAAAACAGCTGAACCCCGTGTTCGTTTTGACCTTGATAAGATTCAAGGCTTGGTCCCTATTATCCCTGTCTATGCCGGTATGACAGAAGAACTCCTCGATTTGCTTCCCGTTGACCAACTGGATGGACTCATTATCCAGGCTTTCGGTGCTGGAAATGTTCCCAATGAAACAGCACAAAAATTGAACAACCTTATCCAAGAAGGACTTCCAATCGCCTTAGTCTCTCGTTGTTTTAACGGGATTGCCGAACCTGTTTATGCCTATGAAGGTGGTGGCGTTTGCCTGCAAAATGCTGGTGTCTTCTTTGTCAAAGAGCTCAATGCTCAAAAGGCTCGTCTCAAACTCCTCATCGCTATCAATGCTGGCCTTACAGGAGAGGAATTACGAGCCTATATGGAAGGATAATACTCTTCGAAAATCAAATTCAAACCTCGTCAACGTCGCCTTGCCGTACTCAAGTACAGCCTGCGGCTAGTTTCCTAGTTTGCTCTTGATTTTCATTGAGTATAAAAAAGTCGGTGAGATAGAAATTACTAGATCAAGTCTTGTTTTCTAGTTACCCCGCAAGCATTCTACCATCAACTTGATGCTTGAACCATTAACCAAAAAGTTTTTACTACTAAAAAGCGAGGTCGGGATTTTTATCCCGACCTCTTTTTGTTAATCTTTACGAGTTGAATGACGTTCTACCAAACCATGTGGCAAAAGAACTTCACGCTCTTCTAACTCTTCCTTATGCATAATCTTCGTCAACATACGCATACTAATAGCACCAAGATCATACAAAGGTTGCGCAATGGTGGTTAGGTTTGGACGAGTATAGCGCGCGATTTGTGAATCATCACTGGTGATAATTTCAAAGTCTTCCGGTACAGAAACTCCCTTGTCAGCAAGTCCGTTCAAAACACCTGCCGCTAATTCATCACCTGTTACAATCGCTGCTGTTGCTTTAGAAGAAATCAAGCGTTCTGCCAAGGCATAACCATCATCATAACGGTATTTTGATTCAAAAACAAGACCTTCACTGTAGTTAATTCCCGCTTCTTTCAAAGCATCTTTGTAACCAGCTAAGCGAATCTTACCATTAATATCATCCACTAATGGTCCACTAACGAAGGCAATTTTTTTATTTCGTTTCAAGAGATGGCGGACTGCATCAACAGTAGCATGTTTATAGTCAATATTGACACTTGGAAGTTGGTGTTCTATGTCCACTGTTCCTGCAAGAACCACAGGTGTGCGTGAGCGTGAAAACTCTGAGCGAATCTTCTCAGTTAAATGATAACCCATGAAGATAACGCCATCCACCTGTTTAGAAAAGGAGAGTATTGACCACAGATACTTCCTTTTCATCATCCTCATCACTATTAGCAAGGACGATGTTGTATTTGTACATTTCCGCGATATCGTCAATCCCTTTAGCAAGGGTAGAGAAATAAGTGTTTGTGATATCTGGAATAACAACTCCAACTGTTGTTGTTTTCTTGCTTGCTAGACCACGAGCTACTGCATTAGGGCGGTAGTCAAGACGATCAATGACCTCTAGGACTTTTTTACGGGTGTTTTCTTTGACGTTCTTATTGCCATTGACAACACGACTGACAGTTGCCATTGACACTCCCGCTTCTCGGGCAACGTCATAAATTGTTACTGTATCATCTGTGTTCATTCCGTTTCCTTTCTACTTTGAAAATTTTGTTTTCATGATTCTACTGTTTCCATTTTACCACTACTTGTAAGCATTTTCAAGCATTTGATGAAGATTCGTTGAAAAAATTTCAAAATCATTCTTATCTTTTTAAAGGTAGTTGACTTTTCTTGATTTTTCTAGCAGTTTGCAGTATGATAATAAAAAAATCAATTAGGAGATAGGGATGGCTTTTACAGATTCTCATAGACGATGTGCCAGTTTCGGTGTGGTGACCAATTTACCCGACGATGTTATCGATTCAATCTGGTATATAATCGATCATTTTTTAAAGCATGTTTTTGAGCTAGAAGATGAATTGGAATTTCGACTTTTGAATCATGAAGGCTCCATCACTTTTCGTTTTTCTAGTCAACATCTACCAACTACGATTGACTTCGACTTCAATCATCCCTTTGACCCACTCTATCCACCTAAAGTTCTGGTCATGGATATGGACGGAAAGGAAACCATTCTCCTACCAGAAGAAAATGACCTATTTTAAAAACTCTAGTCTCCTCTATCTACTTAGGAAACTAGAGTTTTCTTTTTGCTAATAAATGGAACGACTGACTACTATACCACTTGGTTTGGAGTATTCTAAGTCAAGATAATCCTGATAAGTTCCTGGGACGATAAATCCTTGGGGGCTGAGAATGTCTGTTCCAGCTTTACCCACGATAGAGTCAGCCAATAAGACACAATTTGTGCTGAGAACAAAATAGGTCTTAAACTTGGACGAACTGAACTTATAAAGAGTGGCATCAGCCTCGTGTTTCAGCTGATAAGAGTAGGTATGCTTGATTTCCCCTTCTCTTCTTTTCATGAGTTGAGAACTTGGTTCCCAAGGAATTAAGAGTTCTTCAATTTCTCTCAGTTGTTCTTCTATAGCTTTTTTCTGTTGCTCAGACAAGCTTAAGCCATAGGCAAAGAGAGTTTTCTGACTTTCTCTCTTACAGAGTTCGATATACTTTTCTCGATTAGCCTTAAATAGAACCCCATCCCCAATCATCCCAAATAAACGCTCCGAGTGAGGATCATAAGAACCATAGGAAATAACCTGACCTTGATAGCAGATATCCACATGACCCATGGCTAAAAAGAAAGAGGATTCTGAAGCATGGATAAAAAAATTTCCATATCAACTGTCTGGTCATTTTTTTCTCTGAATGTACTTGACTTTCTTCCGTCTGATGAGTAGATAACATTTCATTCCATCGTCGTAAAGTGCTGATTGGAATCAAAGCTGTCATGAATATAGGCAGCGTCATTCTCATTCTGCGCTTCAGCTTGGGATTACTTCTCACTTTTTTCAAAATAGAAACCATCCCTGACACTACTCGCTCCCCAACATGATTAAGTAAAAACCTAACAGGAGCAACTCAAAATTTGTCGCATCATGAAAAGGAGAGATACTATAGAGACCAAAACCCATCATCCACGAAGCATCAAATAAGTAATTGAGCCTCGGATGGATATGATTATTTCGGTAAATCAACCAAGTAATCAGACTGATCAGACCTGTAAACAGTTGATAACCTCCGATAATCATCACAAGGAGATAGAGGGCTATCCCTTGCAGGATGACTGAATCAAATAGGATGACTGCAAGAAAGAGCTTGGCTATGGTTACAAAAATATTTTTCTCTACGGGACTTTTTCCTGAAACCATCGTGTCAATAAATGCCAAACAGCCGACAAGGAAAAAGTAAGCCATCAAGAGTTGATAACCAAATCTCGGTACAATCTGTCCAAAAACAAATCAAGAGAAGACCTAGGATAATAGCTAGCATTCCCTCCCCTAGACTTTTTCCATTTACTATAAGTTTCGGAAAAACTTAGGCATTTTCTTTTCTCCAATTGACGATACAAGTGCCGAATCGGTTGTTTCAGTGTTGGATGAATAAAATGCGGAGCTATTTCCTGTAAAGACTCTAAAACAAAGAGGCGCTCAGCAATATAAGGATGAGGCAAGATGAGGTCGTCTGTATAGATGACCTGGTCCTCTACAAAAAGCAAATCCAGGTCAATCAAGCGAGGTCCCCAATGAACCTCTCTGACCCGTCCCATTTCTGCCTCAATAGCCAACAAGGTTTCTAACAAGACTGGAGCTGGCAGCCAGGTTTCCACTTCAATGACTTGATTGGCAAAGCTATCCTGCTCCACACCACCCCAAGGTTCGGTCCTAATCACACTAGACTCTTTGAGAATGTGGATGCCACGAGCTTGCATTTTGTCAATCGCTTGCTCAAGATTAGTCGTCTTATCCCCCATATTGCTTCCTAAAGCGATAAAGGCACGCTGTTTGCGACGGTGGATGGTTACTGAACAAGTATCCAGCGGAAGATGGATAGGTGCCCAAGGTTTTTTTAGTTCTAGCTCAATCTCTTGAACGAGAGGGTAGGTTTCAAAAGTACGCCCTACTAGTTTGTAGGCTACTGTTTCAATCAGGTCTTCGCTTTCTTCCTGAAACCAAGTCGTCCATTGCTGGCAAAGTTCTCCGTAATGGACAGAAGCAGTTAAATCCAAGTCTGTCGCAGCCTTGGTCATATCATAGGATAGGGTGGCTGAAACGACAAACTTCTGCCCCAGTTCCTTCTCACTAGGAAAGAGTCCATGAAAGGCGAAAATTTCTAGGTCTTTAATTCGCAGTTGATCCATAACTAGTCCTTTCTAGAAAAATCCGCTTGACGCGGATTTTTTATAGTCCCATCAGACGATAAGCCTGATCCCGAAGATCCTTATCTGTCTCAAATAGACCACGAGCTACTGTAGTCAAGGTCGCAGTTCCTGGTTTTCGAACACCACGCATACTCATACACATATGCTCTGCTTCGATGACAACAAAAGCTCCCTTAGCACCCAAATACTCCATCAAGGCATCAGCAACTTCGATATTCAAACGCTCTTGAATCTGTGGTTTTTTAGAGTAAACTTCCACCGTACGAGCTAACTTTGATAAACCTGCTACACGCCCATCTGGGATATAGGCAATGTGAGCTCGACCATAAAATGGTAAAAAGTGGTGTTCACACATGGTATGGAAAAAAATATCCTTTTCCACTACCATATTATCATCGATAATCTCAAAGGATTTTGACAGGTGCTCTTCTGCAGTTTGCCCAAGACCTGAAAAAATCTCTTGGTACATACGAGCGACACGGGCTGGTGTTTCCTGCAAGCCTTCGCGATTTGCATCCTCACCAACTGCCTCGATAATCATTTTTACAGCTTCTTCAATCTTTTGTGTATCCATTCTAATTTTTCCCCTCCATTAGGTAGGCTCTCACTTGGGCTAAAAAGTATAATGAACCCGTGACAATCCTAACTGTTTTTTTCTCTTCATTTTCTGATAATTTTTGGTCTAGAAATTCTTGCCAATCTTGGTAGTTGAAATTTCTAGAATCAGCCATCTCTTTCAAGACTTTTTCATCCGTCGCCCGACTATCCTCAAAATGAGTTAGTGTAATCTTAGTATTGGACAAGGTTTCTAGCAAGTCCAACATATCCTCTAAGGCCTTGGTTTTGATACAAGTAAAGAGGATTTCCTTCTGATAGTCCGTAAAGCGTTCTTTCAAGGTAGCCAACAAGGCCTTGATGGCATGGGGATTATGGGCCCCATCTAAAATCATCAAAGGTTCTCTAGAAACAACTTCCAAGCGTCCAGGCCATCTTGTTTCTTCCAAAGCTTGAGCCACTAAAGCATTATCTGGCAATTCTCGACCAGTCGCTTGACAATAGGCATCCAACAAAGTTAGTGCCATTCCAGCATTCTCTATCTGGTGCAAACCAAGCAATCCTGTCTGGAAGCGACCTTGTCTAACAGAACTTGTATAGTCAAATGCCTCTCCATTGACAATACTCTCATGATGGCTTACCTGATAATCTCTTCCATAAACAATTCTAATAGCCTGTTTTCCCCTCTGCAATCTGGTCAATCACAGCCAAGGCTTCTGCGGCAATGTGCCCAGTCACTAGAGGAACTCCTTGTTTGATAATCCCTGCTTTCTGCTCTGCTATGGCTTCCAAGCTATCTCCTAAAAGCGCTACATGATCCAACCCGATGGTAGTGATGCCTGTTAGAATTGGTTGACAGACATTAGTGCTATCCAAAAGTCCGCCCATACCAACTTCCATAATCGCCACATCGACTTGCTCAGAAGCAAAATAGTCATAAGCTATAGCAGTGATAATCTCGAATTCTGTCGTTCCTTGTAAGACTTGAGCATGCTCCCCTTCAAGTAGTAAACGATAATCCGCCATCAAGGACTCTAATCTTGCTTCTGGGATAGATTCCCCATTAATGGCAATCTGGTCGGTATAATGAATCAGATAGGGAGAGCTAAAGACACCAACTCTTAGTCCCATCTTTTCCAACATATTTTTCAAAAAAGCTATGGTAGATCCCTTGCCATTGGTTCCACCGATGTGGATAACCTTGAGCTTGAGATGGGGATTGCTTCGTAAAGATAAAAGCTCTACCATTCTTTCCAAACCAAAATGCGGTTGGTCTGTCCGGTAGTGGGCAATCCACTGATTGGTTTCGTTTTTATTCATCTTACTTATATTGTTTCAAATCTAAATTTTCCGCATGGTCTGCCAGACGGATAGCAGACGCAATTTCGACTGCCATCTTGTGGCTGGCTACATCGTGCACGCGCACCACTTCCACACCTTGTCTGGCAACAATACTGGTCACATGAGCCGAAGCCGTATCACGATTGCGGAAGCCTGCTTCAGTATCAGGGTTTACTTCAAATCCATTTTCTTCGAGAATATTAATGACAAAGCGCTTGCGAGAGACTCCTAAAAAGATAGGATAGCCCATCTCGTGCAACTTATCAAGATCACGTAGGAGGATGAGATTTTCCTTTTTGGTCAAGCCAAAGCCAATCCCAGGATCCAACATGATGTTTCCTTTCGAAATTCCTGCTTTTGCCGCTCTTGCTAGAGCACGGTCAAAGAAAGCTGTCATCAATTCTTCTACTGATAGTTGTTCAAAGTCTGCTAAGTCTTCCTTTGTAAAAGTCTCTCCAAATCCAAAATGAGGAAATATGAGTGAACTAGGGTGCTGAGGGCGTGCCATGACTGGATTAAACATGATGACTACTTGAGCTCCAGCCCTGGCAACCACCTCTGCCATCTTCTCATCCCCCATAAGGCCTGTAATGTCATTGACTATATTGGCACCAGCATTTAAAGCTGCTTCTGCCACTTGACTCTTCCAAGTATCGACCGAAATCAGAACATCACTTTCTTGACGAATAGCCTGAATGACTGGAACCACACGCTGGATTTCCTCTTCAATCTCAACATAGCTACTTCCAGGTCGAGTAGATTCTCCACCGATATCTAAGATAGTGGCACCTTCAGCTATCAATTTTCTAGCTTGTTTTAAGGCTTCTTCAATAGCAAAAAATTGGCCCCCGTCAGAAAAAGAATCTGGGGTAACATTGATAATTCCGCAAATAGCTGTTTTTGTTAGATTTTCTCTTTTCTCCACGCTAGTCTCTCAATTTTCATTTAGATTGGTATTCCTCTATTTTACTGTTTTTTTTGGATTCTGTCCAATTATCCCTCAGTACTCTTTAACTTTAAAAGAGCGCAAAAAAAGGAGAACCTGAGTCCTCCTTTTCTATATTCTTATTTTTCAGTCAATGCTGCAAGTCCTGGAAGAACTTTACCTTCAAGAAGTTCCATTGAAGCTCCACCACCAGTAGAGATCCATGAGAACTTGTCTGCACGTCCAAGGTTGATCGCTGCGGCAGCTGAGTCACCACCACCGATGATTGATTTAACGCCTGGTTGTTTCACGATAGCGTCCATCACACCGATTGTACCAGCTTGGAAGTCAGGGTTTTCAAATACACCCATAGGTCCGTTCCATACAACTGTTTTCGCACCAGTCAATGCTTCATCAAATTTAGCGATAGATTTTGGACCGATATCCAAACCAAGGAATCCTGGGTCTACTGCTTCACCTTCAGTGTCTTTCACTTCAGTGTAGTCAGCAAATGCATTAGCTTCTTTTGAGTCAACTGGCAAGATCAATTTGCCGTTTGCTTTTTCAAGAAGAGCTTTAGCGACATCCAATTTGTCTTCTTCTACAAGTGAGTTACCGATTTCGATACCTTGTGCTTTTGTAGAATGTGTATGTCATACCACCACCGATAAGGACTTTATCAGCTTTTTTTCAAGCAAGTTTTTCGATAACACCGATCTTATCTGAAACTTTTGAACCACCAAGGATAGCCACGAATGGACGTTCTGGAGCTTCAACAGCTTCTTGGATGTAAGCAATTTCGTTTTCAAGAAGGAATCCAGCAACTGCTTTTTCAACGTTTGCTGAGATACCAACGTTAGATGCGTGTGCACGGTGAGCTGTACCGAATGCATCGTTTACGAAGATACCATCTCCAAGTGATGCCCAGTATTTACCAAGTTCAGGATCGTTTTTAGATTCTTTCTTACCGTCAACATCTTCAAAACGAGTGTTTTCAACCAAAAGAACTTGTCCATCTTCAAGAGCGTTGATAGCTGCTTCAATTCAGCACCACGAGTTACACCTGGAAGGAAAGTAACTTCTTGACCCAATTTAGCGACCAAGTCAGCAGCTACAGGAGCAAGTGATTTACCAGCTTTGTCTGCTTCTTCTTTTACACGTCCAAGGTGAGAGAAAAAGAATCGCACGTCCACCTTGTTCAAGAATGTACTTGATAGTTGGAAGAGCTGCAGTGATACGGTTGTCATTAGTAATCACGCCATCTTTTACAGGTACGTTGAAGTCAACACGAACGAGAACTTTTTTTCCCTTTCAACTCAACGTCTTTAACAGTCAATTTTGCCATTTGGAAAGACTCCTTAATTTTTTTTACGTGTTAATTATATCACAAAATCAATAAAAGAGATAGCAAAACCTTAAACTTTTATCCACAACAATTTTTCTCGATTAATTAAGGACAGTGCTTGTAACTACGACAGAATACTTTGCCATTTTTATTCTCCTCCCCTATACAAAAAGATTTGACACTTAAAAGTCAAATCTTTTTATTATATGAAGTCAGTGTTAGATACACTCTCTATCTTAATCTTCTTTTTTCTTTTGAGCGAGAAGTCCAAAACCACCTAGAACTCCGACCAAGCCAAGGGCTAGGAGGTTTGCATCTACTTCTGCACTTGTATTTGGAAGTTGTTTTCCTTCAGTCTTTTCAGTTTGTACTTGTACTTCTGCTTTTGCTGGTTCTTGCTTCGCTGCTTGGCTTACTTGAACTGGCGCAACGGATGTTTCAGTCTTAGGTTCTGTTTTTGAAGTTTCCTGCTTAGTATCTTGAGTCACTAGAGCAGGTGTAACTGGTCTGTCACCTGGTACTTTAACTACTTTTGTACCGACTTCAACAATTTCAGTTACGGCTTCCTTGAGAACTTCTGTCCCCTTAAGACTGCGATGTCCTTCAGAATCAATCTCCACAAGATTTCTACGAAGACCTGCAACTCCTACTTGAACCAAACGACGTTCTCCTACTGGGAGGCTAGGATTTACTCGTTCTTCATGTCCATAGACAAGAACTTCTTCTTCCACAACCAAGCTTGGTTTCTTAACTTCTAAGACTTTTGGACCGTCAAGCGGTTGAGTGCTACTTTCAATCTTAGTACCAACCTCAGTAATCTCTGCCACTGCTTCCTTGACGACTTCTGTCTTAAGAAGAGTACGGTTGCCTTTGGCATCCACTTCAATCAAATGACGGATTTGTCCTTCTGCACCAGCCTGAACGACTCGACGTTCACCCAACAAGAGGTCTCCTGACGGACGTTCTTGACGCTCGAATGCTTGAGTTCCTGTCTCAACCACTAATTCAGGTAGTGCTTCAACTGTTGGCGCAGTTTCACCTTCTTCTAAGCTACCCACATGATGGCTTTCTTTAACAAGGAGTTTTTTGTTGAGTTCTTCCTTGAGGTTGGCAAATGCTTCTGGACTTGGATTTGTTGAGCCAATAAGAGTTTCTGCTTGAGCGATGATTGGATCGTCTGCATTTTTCTCACGAACTTTTCCTAGAAGAGTTTCAAGCTCTTCCTTAGCTGTTTGATAAAGCTGTACACCATTCAAGTCAGAACCTGCTTGTTCAAGTCGTTCAAGGCTTGGTTGACTGCTTCTTGACTAGCATCATGATTTTCTAAGATCGCTTTCGCTGCATCAATCTTCTCAACTAGAGCTGCTTGTTTTGCTGCATCAGCAAATGTATAAGCTATTGTTTCTTTGCGTCCTTGGGCAGATGTGATTTCTTGTTTCAGATATTCGTCGTTAATGGCTGTCTTAGGTGATACTAGAACATCAAACTCGATAGTTTGACCTTGATAGTGCAATTGAAGTTTTTGACGGCCTGTTTTTTGAGCATCATAGCCTGTAATTTCGACTCCTTGGTCTGTAAAGCTATGTTCTGTCTCAGTTTCATCGTCATACAAAGCCTTGAAGCGTCCTTCTGATAAGTCCAGAGCATCACCTACCAAGTAATCAATTTTCGGTTGTTTGCTAATATACAAGGCTGCGACTTCTTTTGGACCAGCTTCTTCACCAGTGACTTGAACCTTAAAGCTACCTGCAACTGGAAGACCAAGATAGGTTACTGTTAACTCTTGTTCACCATGATGGTGAGCATCGTAGCCGTTAACAACTACACCTGCATGACTAAGGTTGATGACTTCGTCTGCTTCTTCACCCTCATATTTAACACGAAGAAGACCACCTTTGAGATTCAATTCCTCACCATCTTGGTAACTTGTCTTTTTAGGTGCTACTTCTAGACTGACAGCCTTAATCTTTCTCTCATCCTGAGGAATCGTCACAGCAAGAGTATTACTGATTTCTTTACCTGGCAATTGTGTACGATAGTAAAGAAGGTTTGGACGTTTTTCAAAGCTCAATGGATCTGTCGCCAAATCTCCTCCAACTGCTGTATTTAAGGTAGCGATTGGAGTTTGTGAATCTGCCTTGTCATAAACTGTGATGGTTGCCCCAGCAGGAACTTCTGAGAATCCAAGCTGAATCTTATTGTCCGTTAGGACACGCGCCGCCACTTTAGCCATTGGAATGTTCTGGCTCTCCGTATCAAGAGTTTCATACATCTTCCAGTTGTAGATACGAATGGCTTTCCATGGTGTTCCATTGTCAGATGTGATAACATTCAAACGCCAGTCTTGGGCCGTAATTGGACTATCAAGAGTAATATCTGAAACATGAGCTTTATTGCCACGAACAGCTTTAGCGAGTTTCCATTCTCCAGCTTCATCCTTGTAGTAGAGGTCGAAGTCCTTCGTGTTCATCAAGCCGTCATTGACAGATTCTCCACCAGCACCGGCATGGTCCATGACCCATCTAACAACACGGCGTGGTTGTGTCAATCGAATATCAACGCTACCACTCAACTGAGCAGAAGACCATTTGTCAGATAGGCTGGTGATTGTACCATTCAACATACCTTCGATGCCTTCTCCGCCTTCTGTATTTGGGAAGGTACTTCCAATAACAGTCGCTCCTGGAACGATATTTTCTGCTAATGGTCTTGGGAGACTTGTGTCTTGGACAGTCATCCCCCAGTCAAAGTTTGTGGTTGCTGCTTCAGAGCGAAGGCCATTCTTACCGACTGCAACAACCTTCAACTCTTGACTGGTTCCAGTTGCACTAGCTGAACGGCTAACTTTTGGTAGGTAGATAGTAGTGGCAGATGAGCCTGTCAATAGGCGCCAAGCATCGCCATCCTTTTCATAAACTTCATAGAAGTCAGCATCTTTGTTACCTGTAAATTGGACAATAGCTTCCGCTTCTTGGGCATTTTTGAGAGATTGTTTGGCTACTTTAAGAGCTGTTGGTGCTTGAGGAGCCTCTTGATTATCTGACACAGTTAACTCACCCAAATTGAATTGGTAATCCTTAAGGGCAGCAGTATTTTCAAAAGTGAGTTTGATACCGTAAATGGTCTGACCAGCCAAGGCACTCAAATCAAATTCATCTTTTGTCCAATCGTCAGATAGAGTCAGTTCCTTACGAGCATTCTCGCCACCATAGGTATAGTTTTTCTGAGTTGCAAACTCTACATAGACCTTGCTTCCCTTACCACCTTTATGAGCAACCCGAAGTTTCGTTTTATCTGTTACTTCGAGTTTTGTAGAGTAAAGACGAACATCTTGGTTGGTATTTTCAGCTAAATTACCCGCAAATTTAAGTGAGTTACCACCATTGTAGGCATCTTCAAAGTCATAATCAGCTTGGAGTTTAGCTCCTGATGATGTTTGCCACCAACGCCATGTAGGCAAGATACCTGATACAGAACGATAGTTCCATTCAGAATCCTTGGAAACTTTACCGTCCACAAACCATTTTTTGCCATGTCCTGTGTTAAAGGATGTTGTAAAGCTACGGCCTACTGCTGGTGTGCGATCAGCTACGAGGTTGGCAATCCCGTACCAGTCCTTGTCATCTGGTTTTTGGCCAGTTGGATCTCCTTGGTAACCTGTGAAGAAGATATTTTCATTCTTATGATAGTCTTCACCTGTTTTCCCAAGACTCGTGATAGTATCTGGGGCAAAAAGTCCAAGTGATAAGCGAAGTTTGCCATTCTCATCAAAAAGGGCATCCCATTTCACTTTTGTCTTGTAAGAACCACCTTGTTGCAATTCCAAACCTGCAAAAAAACATCATACTGACTGCGTTCTAGCCATTTTGCCATAGCTACAGAATAGTCATTTTTCTCTTTGGTCCAGTTAAAGTTGGCAAAGAAGTGATTTGCAGGAACCTTGTCTCCTTCTTTTTGCATGAATGGATAGTTGTACTCGCCTAGTCCGTCTTCATGATAACGACCATATTCATAGGTCATGGCATCGTACCAAGAATACTTGACAGGATGGTTGACTTTGGCAGCATATTCCTTGGTATAAAGCATGAAGTCACGCATTTTCTTACCAAGAGGTGTTACGATATCACCTGTTGTTTCTTGGTTGATAAAGTAACCATCAAATCCATAATATTTAGCCAAATCAACTAACTTGCGAGCGATAGGGAAAGTACCGTCTTCGTCTTGTTGAAGGGCTGCAGCAAATTTTTCTTGGTCTGCAATACTGTTAGACCAGTTGAAGAATAGAGTACCTAATACAGGAACACCATTACGGTGACCAGCATCAATCACATCTGGAGTTGGAACAAGCCCTTCCCAGAAGACCATGGAATTCAAGTATTGCCAGTAGTCAAAAGCATAGGCCTTAAACTCTTCACCACCTACAGAAGCATGATCTTTAGCCTTAGAGTTGGTATTTGCAAGAGCTTCAACCTTGGCATCCTTATTAGCTTTTTCATTGACAACATGTCCACGATAGCGCTTGGCTAGTTCTACTGAAGATCGGTTAATAGCATCGTCTTCACGGGCACCTGGTTCCCATTTCAACAAATCTTCCCAAGTGTCAAACTTAATTTCTTTTGGTCGAAGACTTTTTTCTTCTTTTTTAGGAACGTCAGAGACTGTTGCTTTTTCTTCTGGCTTATTTTCTGTGGTAGCAGGCGCTTCTTCAGCCTTAGGAGTTTCAGCAGCTGGACTAGTTGCTTCCTTATCACCTGCAGTCAACTGATCCAAGGTTGGCTTTTCTTCTGAAACTGGTTGCTCACTTGCCTTGTCTTCCCTCGCTTCTAGCTCTTTCAATACTTCTGGTGCTGGTGTAGTTGCTTCTGCTGGATCAGTGGTTGACGGTTGCTCTGAAGCTACTGCTGTAGTTGTTCCGTTTTCTGGAACGACAGACTCTTCTGCCAAAACTGGGCCTGCAAATAGAACTGAACCAATCATCAATGAGCAGGCACCCACTGACAATTTTTCGAATACTATAGCGACAACGTTTTTTTCAAAAAAATGGATTCTTCATCTTTTTCTCCTTTGACTTCCTCTTGAAAGTAAGCGCTTTATTTTTGAATTAAAAAAGTAGCTGTTCCAAAAAATACACAGAACAGGTCATTTTTATTTTACGATATTTAGAAAAAGAGTCAACACTAGCCCTTCAAGAACTATAAAGAAGTGAAGAATTAATATAAATTAGACAATCATCTGCCATTTTTTTCGAATTAAAACAACATTTTTTTCTCAAAAAGAGCATTTACTACTTGTTAGATTTACTTTTATCCTTTAAAATAGAATGGGAGAAATTCAGCGATTATTTTTTTCGGAGGAAAAAGAAAATGTCCATTAATTGGCAGGAAATTATTTTTTTCACTTTTTTTAGGTGGTCTGGGACTATTTTTTTGTATAGTATCAAGACCATGGGAGACGGTTTGCAACAAGCTGCTGGAGACCGCCTTCGTTATTACATTGACAAATACACAAGTAATCCCTTCTTAGGGGTCTTAGTGGGGATTGTCGTCACTGCCCTCATCCAGTCAAGTACAGGTGTAACGGTTATTACGGTTGGACTGGTCAGTGCTAGTCTCCTCACCCTTAGACAGGCCATCGGGATTATCATGGGAGCCAATATTGGAACGACCGTAACGTCCTTCATCATCGGTTTCAAACTTGGCGAGTATGCCCTACCCTTGATTTTTCCTTGGAACCATGTTCTTATTCTTTACAAAAAAACCGTACTGCAAATAATATTGGACGTATCCTTTTTGGTGTGGGGGGTATCTTCTACGCCCTCAACCTCATTAGTGCTGGGATGAGCCCTCTTAAAGACTTGCCTCAGTTCAAGGAATACATGGTTACCTTGGGGCAAAATCCTATCTTGGGAGTTGTAGCTGGTGCTGTCATTACCGTTCTGATTCAGGCATCTTCTGCAACCATCGGGATTCTACAAGGCCTCTATGCAGGTGGATTCCTCGACCTCAAAGGGGCACTACCAGTCCTATTCGGAGATAATATCGGTACAACCTTAACGGTTATTATCGCAGCAGCCGGAGCAAATGTTTCTGCTAAACGGGTTGCAGCAACACACGTTACCTTTAACGTTTTAGGAACCATCCTCTGCTTGATCTTGTTAGGCCCATTCACTGCGATGATCGAGTACTTCCAAGCTTTACTTCACCTCTCGCCAGAGATGACTATCGCTTTCTCACATGGTGCCTTCAACGTAAGTAATACCATCGTACAATTCCCATTCATCGGTGCTTTGGCTTACTTTGTAACTAAGTTAATCCCTGGTGAAGACGAAGTTGTTAAGTATGAACCTCTTTACTTGGATGAACAACTCATCAAGCAAGCTCCTTCTATCGCCCTAGGAAATGCCAAGAAAGAACTCTTGCACTTAGGAAACTATGCGGTTAAAGCATTTGACCTTTCTTACGACTACATTATCAATTCTAATGAAAAAGTAGCTGAAAAAGGACACAAAACTGAAGAAGCTATCAACACAATCGATGAGAAATTAACTCGTTACCTCATTAGTCTTTCTAGTGAAGCATTGAGTCAAAAAGAGAGTGAAGTCTTGACCAACATCCTTGACTCTTCTCGAGACTTGGAACGTATCGGTGACCACGCTGAAGCTTTGATTAATCTTAACGACTACTTGCAACGCAAGAATGTTCAATTCTCTAACTCAGCCCTAGAGGAATTGGAAGAGATTTACCGTCAAACAAGTGAGTTTGTTAAAGATGCTCTTGAGAGTGTTGAAAACAATGACCTTGAACAAGCTCAATCTCTTATCGAACGCCATGAAGCCATCAACAAGATGGAACGCGTCCTTCGTAAGACTCACATCAAGCGCCTCAACAACGGTGAATGTTCTACCCAAGCTGGTGTCAACTTTATCGATATTATTTCACACTACACTCGCGTGTCAGACCACGCTATGAACCTTGCTGAAAAAGTTTTGGCTGAACAAATTTAAGATAAAAAAATGCTTTGATTCTTTCGAATCAAAGCATTTTAAATAACTCTCCAATCATAAAGGAAGAGGCAGCTGCACCCTTGTACCTAGCTTCTTCCTTTTGGATAAAGCTGGCCAGATTGACTAACTCTGGCGCTGGAGTCTTGGGATTCTTGAGTAGTTCAAGTGTGACTAGCCCTGAAAGTCGGACTGCTAGCAATCGCTCATTGGTGCTGGGCAACTGCTTAGCAGTCTCTAGGAGTGCAGCCACTAAATCTTCACTCAAGTTTTGACGGGCATGATTGTAAAGGTCCCGTATCAAGGTTTCTAGGTTTGGTTCTTCCATACCTATCACCTCCATCTTTTCAGTTTAATAATTTTTGATCAAATCTACAGTAGAGCGATCTAATTTTTTAACCAAGGCTTGTAAGAAAGCTTGAGCTTCAAGGAAATCGTCCATAGCATAGAGTGTTTGGTGAGAGTGGATATAACGGGCACAAACACCGATTGTTGTAGATGGAACACCACCATTTTTCAAATGAGCTGCTCCTGCATCTGTACCACCTTTTCCACAATAGTATTGGTATTTGATTCCAGCTTCTTCAGCAGTTGTCAAAAGGAAATCCTTCATGCCTGGGAGAAGCAAGTGACCTGGATCATAGAAACGAATCAAGGTTCCATCACCAATCTTACCTTGACCACCATAAACATCACCAGCTGGTGAGCAATCCACTGCAAGAAATACTTCTGGATCAAATTTTGGTTGTAGATGCATGAGCACCACGAAGTCCAACTTCTTCTTGGACGTTAGCACCAAGATAAAGTTCATTTCCTAGTTTTTGGCCTGACAAGTTTTCAGCCAACTCGCTAACCATGAGCACACCGTAACGGTTATCCCATGCTTTTTGAGATGATATTTTTTTCATTGGCAGTTAGGATTGCGCTACTATCTGGAACGATTGTATCTCCAGGACGGATACCAAAACTTTCAGTCTCAGCCTTATCTGCAAAACCACCGTCAAAAACGATATCTGAAATAGCTGGCATGGTTGGTCCACCTGTGCCACGAGTCAAATGTGGAGGAACTGAACCTGAAATTACTGGAATCTCACGTCCTTCACGTGTAAAGAGTTTAAAGCGTTGGCTGCTGACAACCATAGGGTTCCAACCACCAATGCTGACTACTCGGAAGGTCCCGTCTGGCTTGATTTCACTAACCATAAAACCAACTTCATCCATGTGAGAGGCTACCAAGACACGAGGTGCATTTTCAACTTCTGAGTGTTTAACCCCAAAAATACCACCCAAGCCATCAGTCACAACTTCATCCACGTGAGGTGTTAATTTTTCACGAAGATAAGCGCGAACAGGTGCTTCATGACCTGAGATAGCGGAAAGTTCTGTTACTTCTTTGATTTTTAGAAAATAATGTTGTCATTTCTATCCCTTCTTTCTTTCAACCATTTTACCACTTTTTTTATAGGAGAAAGGTAGTGGAAATCAACATTTTACCAAGTAACTTACTCTTATAACAATAAAAAGAATCACAAATGTGATCCTTCTTCTCTTGTATTTCGCTTTTAATGAAAAAGTAGTCTGGTACTGGATCTTTACCCGTTTTCAGACCAAGGATGGCAACGTAATATCCTAGCCAAGCCCATCAAAACTCCCTTGAATCCATGTTTTTTTCAATTGCCTGAATCATATAGTTTGAACAACTAGGCTCAAATCTGCAAGACGGTGGAAAGGCTGGCGAGATAAAGCGTTGGTAAAAACGCACTGGCGCAATTAAGATTTTTTTCATTATTTATTATTTGTTACAGCCATGGTGTGTAGTTGGCTGATTTCTTTTTTATTGAGACGGCGTGATTCTCCTGGACGAAGTCCTGTCAAGTCTAGATGACCAAAACGAGTTCGAGAAAGTTTATCTACTTGGAGACCAACAGCTTCAAACATTTTTTTGACCTGGTGATTGCGTCCTTCATGGATAGTCAATTGAACAACTGATCGGTTTTTAACTGGATCTACTTTAAGAATTTCATAAACAGCTGGCTTGGTTTTCTTGCCATCAATCTCTACTCCTCGAGTCAAGGGACGAAGATTTTCTTTGTTGGCAATTCCTTTCACACGCGCAACATAGACCTTGTCAATCTCATTACGAGGGTGAATCATCTCATCTGTAAAGTCTCCATCATTGGTCAAAATCAAAACTCCAGACGTATCCCAGTCCAAACGTCCCACAGGGTAAATACGCTCTTTCACATTAGGCAAAAGATCAACAACAGTCTTACGTCCCTTATCATCTGTCACACTAGAAATCACACCGCGTGGTTTGTTAAGTAGATAGTAGACTTTTTCTTCGTTATAGATGGGTTGGCCCTCAACCTCAACCTTATCACCAGACTTAATGGTTGTCGCTAATTCACGTACTACCTGACCGTTAACCGTCACCAATCCTTGCTTGATCAACTCTTCTGCTTTTCTCCTACTGGCCACACCTGCGTGGGCAATATATTTATTGATTCTCATCTTCTTCTATCCTTTCACCAAATAATTGGCTTTCTTGTGCTTGAATATCAAGCTCATCAATCACGGGCAACTCTTCCAAATGGTTAATGCCCATGTAATCCAGAAAATAATCCGTTGTTACATAGAGATTAGGGCGTCCAAGAACTTCTTTTTTCCCGTCTTCTTTTATCAAGTCAAAGGCTTGCAACTTAGCTAGCGCTCCACTTGAATTAACCCCCCGAATAGCATCGATCTCTATCCGTGTGATAGGCTGCTTGTAAGCAATGATGGACAAGGTTTCAAGGGCAGCCCGAGACAGGCTCTGATTGATAGGTGCCTTAGAGTATTCTTTCAAAACGGCTGCAAATTGAGGCTTGGTTACCAATCTGTAGGCACCACCTGTCTCAATCAAGTCTAAACTGGAATCCTGGTCTTTTTCATACTTTTTGGCTAATTTTTCTAAGCTTTGCTGAATACCAGTCGGTGGCAAAGAAAGGAGCTCAGACAACTGGCGAATCCTTATCCCCTCTTCACCTGCTACAAACAAGAGCGCTTCTATTTCTGCTAAAGTACTCATATTTCCTCTCTATCAAGATCGACTCTGCTCTACTTGATTTTCCTCATTCTTTTTCAGGAGATAGATATCTCCAAAGCTCTCTTTTTGAATTAAGAGAATTTCTTGGGTTTTAATCAACTCCAAGGTCGCTAAAAAGAGCGTGATGACCTCTTGTAAATCCTTGGTTTCTTTAAACAAATCCTGCAAGCGTAATTGTTGACCTTCAACCAAGGCTTCTCGAACGATGACCATCATATCTTCAATCTTATACTCATCTCGTAAGATTGTTGTGTGATTTTGCGAGAATTCTTCTTTTTTCTTGGAAAGCAAGTTTGAAAAGGCTAAGAAAAGATCAATCGTCGTCTTATCATGGACAAGTTCAGCATCCTCATAAATCAACTCTGTCGGTGCTTTTGAGTAATATTGAGCTCGTTCTTGATGCTTCACTTCCAACTGCTCTCCCAAAAGTTTAAACTTACGGTATTCTTCGATTTGAGAAAGGAGGTCCTGCTCCAGGTCATCCTCTAGGTCCGTCACTTCTGCAACCTTTGGCAAGAGCTTACGACTCTTGATTAGCATGAGTTGACTAGCCATGACCATGTATTCACCTGCCACTTCCAAACGCATGGCTTGTAAGGTCGAGATATAGGCTAGATATTGCTCGATAACCTCTGTAATCGGCACATCATAGATATCCATCTGGTACTTTGAAACCAAGTGCAAAGAGCAAGATCCAAAAGGCCCTTCAAAAATCTTTTTAATTTAATATCCATTATCTATATTTTTTTCCAAGGTCATGACTGTCTTTAATCCTAATTTTTTAGCAATTTCGTACAAGTCAACCTTTTCTTCGATTTGTCTTAATATAAACTGTTCTCTCAATCCTTGGGCAGATAAGTCTGAAAAACCTTTTTCCTTTAGAAAGGCTTCTAACTGACGAAAGGCCCACTGACGGGAGTATGGCTTACCAGATTTTTCAAAGAGGTAGGTCTGTCCCATCAAGGGTTCTAACTCCGCAAGCAGGTTTGTGGGAAGGCTCAAGATTCTTTGTTGAGAAGCTTTATTGACTCTCAACACTTGAAAATCTAGGTTCACATCACTTGTTTTTAAGGCTAGAATTTCACTTGGTAAGAGGCCCAATTCAACTATCAGTAAGGCCAACAAGCGTCCCTCTGGATAGGCACTTTCTTGCCAGAAAGAACTGAGGTCTAAAAGTTCTGACTGAACTTGCTTTTTCTCAGCCTGTTTCGGCAATTCTAAACGATAAAAGGTGCTAATTTTTCCTTTCTGGTATAAAAAGTAAAGAAATTGATTGCAAGCAGAAACCTTACGCTTTTGGGCACTGATTTTAAACTGAGATAGTTGAGCTTGGTAGATTTTTAAACTTGTCTCAGAGATTCGTTCTCCCACAAGATCTAAAAACTGCTCCAAGTCATACTTATAGGATTGCTTAGAATTTACAGACAAACCTTGTTTTTCTTCTAAAAATGCTGAAATTCCTTCTCTCATTTGCTTCGAATCTCATATTCCTTACTAAAATCATGCAAGAGAGCATTGACAGCCTTAAGGATTGATTTCCGTGTGATAATGCCTTGGAAGATACCATCCTTGTCAACGACTGGTAGGAAAGACTCATCCACTAACTTATGTAAAACATCCGTCAGTGTGTAGTCTGGACTAACAACTGCTACGTCCTTCTTGGTCATGTGTACGATATCCGTATCTGCCATGGCTTCCTGACTCAAGCCCTGCTCCATCTGGTAGGCCAGAATGTCTCTAAGTCCAATGGTTCCGACAAATTCTTTCTCATCAGTCACTACTGGCACTCTGGTATAGGTCATCTGGCTAAGGAGGAGAGTTGCATGATCTGCATTGTGGGTATCAATGAGTACAGCCAAATTTTCAGCAGGAGTTAAAAAGGTTTCCTCTTGCTCCAGTAAAAACTGTTCAAACTCTTTGGCAATCATCGAGCAAACTCCTTGGATAAGCCTGGATAGACCTCATGGTTACGTGTCAAAAAGTCCACTTTAAAGTAGCTATCATCAATCTCTACACGGGCATAGAGACATTCTCTGATGGTCCCACGTGGCTGACTGATAGAACCAGGATTTAAAAAGAGGGTCTTTCCTTCCATCCAAGCATTTGGAACATGCAAGTGCCCATAAAGACAGATATCTGCATCTTCCTCTTGAGCCCAGAAAATCAAGCTTTTTGGAAATTGAAAGTTAATATCAAATAAGTGTCCCATGAGTCTGGATGATCTTGGTAGGGACCCTAATTGAGTCACTAAACGTTCTGGGTAATCTGAGTAAAAATCCATGTTTCCTCTGACTACCTGGATTCCTTCCCAGAGTGGTGAATCTGGGCGAAGTTCCGAGTCACCATCGTGAAAAAAATAGCATCGACTTTCCCCAAGATAGCGGTCACGGATTTCTTCTACAATCAAGCTATCTCCGTGGGAGTCACTCATTACAATGATGGTTTGCTTTGCCATGATGGAAATACCTCCAAAAGTTTCTTAACGGCTAAGGCACGGTGGGATTGACTATTTTTTTCTTCGAGGGTTAATTCAGCTGATGATTTGCCAGTTTCTCCTACTAAGAAGAGTGGATCATAACCAAAACCATTTTCCCCCTTAGGTTCAAAGTTAATGTAACCTGGCCAGTCAGCTTCGACAACCAAGCTTTCCTTACCTGGGCTAGCAACGACCAAGGTGGTGTGGAATTGAGCTGAACGATCCTTGAGTTCAAAAACCATGGCTAATTCGTGCAAGAGTTTGGCATTAGTTTTCTTGGTCAGTGGCCCCTACTCCTGCGAAACGAGCTGACCAGACACCTGGTAGACCACCGAGGACATCTACTTTAAGACCAGAGTCATCTGCTAGAACCATCTTGCCTGTTAATTTAGAAATGGTTTCAGCCTTAAGGCGAGCATTTTCTTCAAAGGTCATACCTGTTTCGGCTACTTCAGGTAGGTCTGGATAATCATTGAGATTCTCTACGTCATAACCTAGTTTGTCAAAGATAGCTCGAAATTCCTTGGTCTTCCCTTCGTTACGAGTCGCTATGAGCAAGGTTTCTCTGACTTTGTTTGTCTCGAAAAAGTCTTGAACATTTGACTCCTTCTTTAGGCAATTCCACATGCAGAAGTTGTCCATTTTCAACTAAGAGCAAAGCACCCTGACGTTGAATAACTTCCAAGTTTCGATTCGCTTCTTGGTTGAGGATATCTACCACAAAAGAGAGTAAACGATAGGCTGAACCATATCGTAAAACAGTGACTGAAAGTGGAAATCCTCGCTCCTCATCTCGAAAGATTTTGGCCAAATCAAATAGCGGAAAACTCTAACTCATCATCCGTCAAAGTCCGAATACCACCAAAAACACTGTAGGATCCAACATACCAGTCCTGGTCATCCTTGTATTCATAAATTTTGTTTGTCATAATGTTACATGCTCCACATGAATCTCTTTTTCCAGCCATTCTGCTCCTATCTGGGCAAAACTTTGGCTATTTGCAGTTGTATAAAAACGGTGTTGAAGGGGCGCCGCATCTCGGCTACGGTTAATCTCAAAGTAATTGAGCAAGACTGAAATATCACGCACACACTCAGCTCCACTATCGATCAGCTGAACCTTAGGCCCCATGACATTTTGGATGATAGGTCTGAGGAGTGGATAATGAGTACAGCCCTAAAATCAAGCTATCTACTTTTCCGACTAAGGGACGCAAGGTTTCATAGACAACTTTCTTGGTCACACTGGTCGATAGAGCACCTGACTCTGACCAAGGGAGCAAACTTAGGGCAGGCCAAGCTTTCCACTTGTAAATCTGGGTCTAGATCATGAATCTTTTGTCGATAAATATCTGATTTTACCGTCATCGGGGTTCCAATCACACCGATTTTCCCACCTTGACTCGCTTTGATAGCTGCTGATGCACCAGGCAAAATCACACCCAACACCGGAATATCCAACTTAGCTTTAATCTCTTCCCAGACGACTGCCGTTGCTGTATTACAAGCAATGACAATCATCTTAACATCCTTGGTCAAAAGAAAGTTGACCAGTTGCCAAGTATATTCACGAATCTGCTCAGCAGGACGGGGACCATAAGGAGCCCGTGCCGAATCTCCAATATAGACGATTTCTTCATGGGGAAGCTGGCGCATGAGTTCACGTACAACCGTCAAACCTCCAACGCCCGAATCCAAAAAACCAATCGGTCGATTATCCATACAGTCTTCTTTCTAGTATTTTTTTCTGATTGATAGTTCATTATTATTCATTTCTTCCTGAAATTGCTGACAGACTGGGTAGCTCCCCACTGTCTCCCTCTTAATCATAATCAATTATCAATAGAATGCAAGGAAAAAGTCTTGTCTCTAAATATCAGTCAAACATAGTGAGAAGTCTGGAACTTTCATCCCAGACTTTTTCCTATTTATTTCTTTTTATTGTTAGCAAGGGCTGCTTTTTTTGTTGGCGAATGATTTGGTGGTAAACTTGTTGTACTTTAGCTTCACTTGGCTTTTGACCGTTTGCACTCAACAGAGTACGAACTGCTTCTGCGTTCAAACGTGGGTTATCCGCAAATTCTTTTTCGATTTGCTTGCGCACCAAGTACATACCTCCAAGAGCTCCTCCTAGAAAAGCTAAAAAGAATCAATACAATTGCTAAAAATAAGGTTCATAACATTTCTCCTGTTTCTTTTTTTGAATCTTCTATATTATACCATAAAGTCCTACGCCTGACTAGTTTGAGTTACGCTTTCAGATGGCTAATTCCTCATATTTCATTTCATATCTAATCATTTTTTTAAGTTCGATTTTTATAAAAATAGAAGCACTAAAAATTTGGTAAAAAAAAAGCCCATTTCCCTTGAAAGCCCTTGCAATAGTTTTCGTTTATTTGTTATATTAAGATTATCTGAAAAAAATCACACATATTTCTGCAAGACTTATTTTTTTAAAAGAGAATGTATGCGCTTACAGATTTAAGGAAAGGAGAATTTTTGTGGATAAGAGATATTGGGAAAAAAATCCTGTAAGTATAGCATCCGCAAACTAAGTGTCGGAGCTGCCTCTGTTTTACTTGGAGCTGTTTTTTTAGCAGCACAGGGTGTGGCTGCTGATGGTGTCGAGATTACGGAAAGTGAGGCAACAATTACTGAAACCTCTGCTAAACCGGATACGAAAGTAGAGGAAGTTGTTGCTTCTAACACAGAGACTCAGCCTGTAGCTGAATCAGCTGAAAAGCAAACAAACCCAGAGGCAGAACTACCTCAAACTAGTAGTCAGTCAGAGACAAGTGCTACTACCGCACCTGCTGACAATAAGGAGAGCGAGAAACCAGAACTTCCTGTGAACAAGCAAGAACATTACGAACTACATTACAACCAACCAACTGCTCCTTCTTATGACGGTTGGGAAAAACAAGCTCTCCCAGTCGGAAATGGAGAAATGGGTGCCAAGGTTTTCGGACTCATCGGTGAAGAAAGAATCCAGTACAACGAAAAAACACTTTGGTCTGGAGGCCCACAGCCAGATAGTCAAGACTACAACGGAGGAAACTACAAGGACCGCTACAAAGTCTTAGCTGAAATCCGTAAGGCCTTAGAAGACGGTGACCGTCAAAAAGCCAAACAACTAGCAGAGAGAAATTTGGTTGGGCCAAACAATGCCCAATATGGTCGCTACCTAGCCTTCGGTGATATCTTCATGGTCTTTAATAACCAGAAGAAGGGCTTGGAAAATGTTACTGACTATCATCGTGGCTTAGACATTTCTGAAGCTATCACAACTACCTCCTATACCCAAGATGGGACAAGTTTCAAACGAGAAACCTTCTCTAGTTATCCCAGATGACGTCACTGTTACCCATTTGACTAAAAAAAGGGAGATAAGACGCTTGATTTTTACCCTTTGGAACAGCTTGACTGAAGATTTGATTGCTAATGGAGATTATTCTTGGGAGATATTCTAAATACAAACAAGGGACTGTTAGCGTTGATTCTAATGGTATTTTTGCTCAAAGGGAACTGTCAAAGACAACGGTCTGAAATTTGCTTCTTATCTTGGTATCAAGACGGACGGAAAAGTCACTGCTCAAGATGGTTATTTGACAGTTACAGGAGCAAGTTATGCAACACTGCTACTCAGTGCCAAGACTAATTTTGCTCAAAATCCGAAAAACAATTACCGCAAGGATATTGATGTAGAAAAAACTGTCAAATCTATCGTAGAAGCTGCCAAAGCCAAAGACTACGAGACTCTGAAAAATGATCACATCAAGGATTACCAAAGTCTTTTTCAATCGTGTTCAACTAAACCTCGGCGGTAGCAAGTCTAATCAAACTACAAAAGAAGCTCTCCAAACCTATAATCCAACAAAAGGTCAAAAAGCTAGAAGAACTCTTCTTCCAATACGGACGTTATCTACTGATCAGTTCTTCTCGTAACCGGACAGATGCCCTCCCTGCCAACTTGCAAGGGGTCTGGAATGCTGTAGATAATCCACCTTGGAACTCAGACTACCACCTCAATGTCAACCTACAAATGAACTATTGGCCTGCCTACATGAGTAATCTCGCAGAAACAGCTAAGCCAATGATCAATTATATCGATGACATGCGTTACTATGGTCGTATCGCTGCTAAAGAATATGCAGGTATCGAATCCAAAGAAGGTCAAGAAAACGGTTGGCTGGTTCATACTCAGGCGACACCATTTGGCTGGACTACTCCTGGTTGGAACTACTATTGGGGTTGGTCTCCAGCTGCCAATGCTTGGATGATGCAAAACGTCTATGACTACTACAAATTCACCAAGGATGAAACTTATCTTAAAGGAAAAGATTTATCCAATGCTCAAGGAAACTGCCAAGTTCTGGAATTCCTTCTTGCACTACGACAAGGCTAGTGACCGTTGGGTTTCTTCTCCATCTTACTCGCCAGAACATGGAACCATCACGATTGGGAATACCTTTGACCAATCTCTAGTTTGGCAGTTATTCCACGACTATATGGAAGCAGCCAATCATCTGAAGGTCGACCAAGATTTGGTGACAGAAGTGAAGGCTAAATTTGACAAGCTCAAACCACTTCACATCAACCAAGACGGCCGTATCAAGGAATGGTACGAAGAAGACAGCCCGCAATTCACCAACGAAGGCATTGAAAACCATCACCGCCACGTTTCTCATCTGGTTGGACTCTTCCCAGGTACTCTATTTGGCAAGGATCAGCCTGAATATCTAGAAGCTGCACGCGCAACCCTAAACCACCGTGGAGATGGTGGAACTGGTTGGTCTAAAGCCAATAAAATCAACCTCTGGGCTCGTCTCCTAGATGGAAAATCGTGCCCACCGTTTGTTGGCAGAACAGCTTAGATCTTCAACCCTAGAAAACCTCTGGGATACGCACGCACCTTTCCAAATTGATGGGAACTTTGGTGCAACCGGCGGCATGGCAGAAATGCTCCTTCAATCTCACACAGGCTACATTGCCCCATTACCAGCCCTTCCAGATGCATGGAAAGACGGTCAAGTCTCAGGCTTAGTCGCTCGTGGTAACTTTGAAGTCAGCATGAAATGGAAAGAGAAAAATCTTGAAACGCTATCCTTCCTTTCTAATGTTGGTGGAGACTTAGTCGTAGACTATCCAAATATCGAATCTAGTATCATCAAAATTAATGGCAAGGAAGTTCAAGCTAGTCGCCTCAAAGATAACCGTATCCAACTTGCGACTCAAAAAGGTGATGTCATTACCTTTGAAAACTTCCCTGGACGAGTGACTCGCTTATCAGCCCTTCGAAAAGATTCCGTCACAGCTGAACTCGACTTTAATACAGTTGAGGGAGCAAGTCATTATGTCATCCGACGAGAAAGCAAGGATGAAAACAGTCAAACTCCTAGCGTTCGTGAGTTTATCACCAATCAAACTCACTTTATCGATCGCTCAATTGATTCTAGTCATGCCTATACTTATAGCGTTAAGGCTATGCTAGGGGACCGTACAACACCAGTTTCAAACGTTGCCTCCATCGATGCCTTCAGTGAGTTGATGGATGACCGTGACAAGCGCATCCAGTACGGCTCTGCTTATGGAAACTGGGCTGACTCAGAACTCTTTGGTGGAACAGAGAAATACGCCGATATCTCAAATGGAAATTACTCCAATAAGGATGCGACTGCAACTATTCCATTCAATGGACCAGGTATTGAAATTTACGGACTCAAGTCATCTCAATTGGGACTTGCTGACGTTAAAATCGATGGTAAATCTGTTGGAGAACTTGACTTCTATACAACAGGAGCAACTGAAAAAGGTGTCCTAATCGGTCGTTATACAAATCTTTCTTCAGGCCCTCACCTCATGACCATCACTGTTAAACGCGAACATAAGGGACGAGGAAGTGAACGCTCCAAAATTTCCTTAGATTACTTCAAGGTCTTCCCAGGCCAAGGAGCAACTGTTGAGAAAATCGACGACCGTGACCCTCGTATCCAGTATGGTTCCATGTTTAAGGATTGGAGCGATGCAGAACTATATGCTTCTACAGAAAAATACGCTGACATCAACGCTGATGCTAGTCTCGCTTCTGAAGCCACTGCAACTATTCCATTCTCTGGAACAGGTATCCGAATCTATGGATTAAAAACGGCATCACTAGGCAAGGCACTTGTCACACTGGATGGAAAAGAGATGCCAACCCTTGACTTCTACACTCCAGGAGCGACTGAAAAAGGTGCTTTGATTGGCGAATTCACCAATCTAGCTGATGGTGATCACATCCTAACTTTGAAAGTAGACCCTGATTCTCCAGAAGGGCGAAAGAAAATTTCTCTTGATTCCTTTGATATCTTAAAGGCACCATCTGTGTCTCTCGATAGTCCAAGCCTTGATCCTATTAAGTCCAAAGATAAGACTGTTACCTTAACCCTACCAACTGGTAATTGGGATGGAGTCGCTGTCACTTTCCCTGGTATCAAAGATCCTCTTCTACTCAGAAAAGTCGATGATGATCATCTTGTCACATCAGGTGAACAAACTGTTCTAACCATTAAGGATAACAAGGTCCAACTAGACATCCCTGAAACTACAGATCGTAAAGCTGGTAATCCGATAGAAGCCTATTCTATCCAAGGAAAAACAATAAGCAGCTCTGTTGTAACAGTATTTCCTAAGGATGAAACCAGTCCAGTGGAAGAAAAAATTCAAACAAGTAAAGGGGATGAGCCTGCTCCAGTAGTAACCATACCTGAGTACACAGATCCTATTGGTACAGCTGGCGAGCAGGAAGCACCTACTGTGGAAATTCCTGAATACACTGGTCCTATCGGAACTGCTGGGGATCAAGAAGCACCTACCGTGGAAAGACCTGAATACACTGGTCCTATCGGAACTGCTGGGGATCAGGAAGCACCTACCGTGGAAAGACCTGAATACACTGGTCCTATCGGAACTGCTGGGGATCAGGAAGCACCTACTGTGGAAAGACCTGAATACACTGGCCCTATCGGAACTGCTGGGGATCAGAAAGCACCTACTGTGGAAAGACCTGAATACACTGGCCCTATCGGAACAACTGGGGATCAGAAAGCGCCTACTGTGGAAAGACCTGAATACACTGGCCCTATCGGGACAGGTAGTGGTCAAGCCGCGCCAAGTAACACAGTTCCTGAGTTTAAACTCAAAGTATTGAAAGACAAGACTACAAGAGTTCAAGTTATTAGTGGAACAACTGAACTAGGAGGCGCAAGCTACCTCTACAGTCAAAAAGTTGAAAATAAAGAACTCTTGGGCAAGAAATACGATGCTTACGCTCTTCAACTCAAGGATAAAGATGGACAACCAGTTCAACCAAAAGGTGCTGTACTCGTTCGACTACCAATTTCAGGTGATGTTCAAGAACTCTATCAATTAACTTCAACAAGTGAATTAAAACCACAAGAATTCACCATTCGAGATGGTATGATTGAGATTATTACTTTTGACGTGAGCACTTACGCTATTGTTTACAAGACAGAAGACTCAACTGTTAAACCTGTCCCAGCTCATACGGAAGAAAGAAACCTAGAAACCACAAAACCATTGGTTGAAAGTAATGAAGCCAATGATCAGGTCTCTACGAATGACAAACAACTCCCAGCCACAGGTGAACAAGCTAGCCCTCTCCTCTTTATGGCAAGTCTCAGCCTAGCCTTATCGGCTACCTTCTTACTAAAAGGTAAGAAAGATTAATACTCTTCGAAAATCTCTTCAAACCACGTCAGCTTCGTCTTGCCGTACTCAAGTACAGCCTGCGGCTCGCTTCCTAGTTTGCTCTTTGATTTTCATTGAGTATAAATATTGTCCCCCTAGGAATATAGATTTATTCCGCTATAAAAAGGATGGAAAATCATTCCATCCTTTTTCAATTTCAATAATATACTACAAACCAAATCCTGTTCACATCTTTTGTAAATGATTTGATGGGGTAGATTATAGATAGAACAAGTCTTGATGTTCTATCGTTTTTTTACAATCACTACTTCCGTTTTCTCGCGATTAGATGAATCGGTGTTCCTTCAAAGACAAAGGCCTTGCGGATTTGATTCTCCAAGAAACGCAAGTAAGAGAAATGCATGAGTTCTTCTTCATTCACAAAGATAACAAAGGTTGGTGGTTTGGTTGCCACTTGTGTCGCATAGAAAATCTTGAGACGTTTCCCTTTGTCGGTCGGTGTTGGATTGATGGCAATGGCATCCATAATCACATCATTCAAGACAGCCGATGGAATACGGGTATTTTGACTCTCGCTGATTTGCTTAATCATCTCAGGCAACTTGTGGAGACGTTGCTTGGTCAAAGCTGATACAAAGATAATCGGTGCGTAAGGCAGGTATTGGAACTGCTCACGGATATCCTCTTCCCAGTTTTTCATGGTGTGGTTGTCTTTTTCAAGAGTATCCCACTTATTGACCACGATAATCATCCCTTTACCAGCTTCGTGGGCAAAACCTGCGATACGCTTGTCGTACTCACGGATGCCTTCCTCAGCATTGAGGACCATCAAGACTACATCTGAACGGTCAATAGCACGCATAGCACGCATAACCGAGTATTTCTCAGTGTTTTCATAGACTTTACCAGACTTACGCATACCAGCCGTATCAATCATGGTAAACTCTTGGCCGTCAGCATCTGTAAAATGAGTGTCAATGGCGTCACGAGTGGTACCAGCTACAGGGCTAGCAATGACGCGGTCTTCTCCCAAAATGGCATTGATCAAGCTAGATTTTCCGACATTTGGACGTCCAATCAAGCTGAATTTAATAACATCTGGATTTTCTTCTTCAACCTCATGTGGGAGATTTTCAACGATAGCATCCAGCACATCCCCTGTCCCGATACCGTGCACAGATGAAATCGGTAGCGGTTCACCCAATCCTAGAGCATAGAAATCATAGATATCATTTCGCATCTCAGGGTTGTCAACCTTGTTAACGGCTAGGATAACTGGTTTATGAGTTTTATAAAGTTTACGGGCAACGTATTCGTCCGCATCTGTAATTCCTTCCTTACCAGACACGACAAAGACGATAACATCTGCTTCTTCCATGGCAATCTCTGCCTGGTGCTTGATTTGTTCCATAAAAGGCGCATCGACATCATCGATTCCTCCAGTATCAATCATACTAAAAGAACGGTTAAGCCACTCACCTGTGGCATAGATACGATCTCGCGTTACACCTTCAACATCTTCTACGATTGAGATGCGCTCTCCCGCGATACGGTTAAATAGGGTTGATTTCCCAACATTGGGACGTCCCACAATGGCAACAGTTGGTAAGGCCATGTTTTCTCACTTTCTACAATAACTTCTTCTGCTCAAGATTTTCTCGAGTCGAGCTTGGTTCTGGATTGCCGAATTGCTCTGCCAAACGTTGACTCCAAGTTGTAGTCGCACGCGCACCTGCATATTCAGTCTGTACACGGTCATAGGCTTCGATTGCCTCAGTTGACTGTTCTTGGTATTCTTCCTCAAAGACAACATTCTCTAGTGGCAATCTTGGTTTTACATCATGCTTTTGATTTGGCACACCTAGTGCAATCCCAAAGACTGGATAGGTATAGTCAGGAAGTCTGAATAATTCTGCTAATTCAACAGACTTGTAACGCACCAAACCGATAATCACTCCGCCATAGCCTAGGCTTTCTGCCGCAAGCAAGGTATTTTGCCCAGCAAGCGCCGCATCTACTGAAGTAATAAGGAGTCCTTCCACCCCTTGAGGTTGGAAAACATCCGTATGAAGACGAGCCCCTTTTTCTGCACGATTTAGGTCCCCAACAAAGAGGAGAAAGGCTGCAGACTGGCGAATCGCTTCTTGAGGAACTAACTCAAATAAGGCATCCTTCTTTTCTTGACTTCTAACTACAATCACAGAATACGATTGGAAATTTTTCCAAGAAGAAGCCATTTGTCCTGCAGACAAAATGGTATTTAAATCTTCTTGGGGAATCTCTTGCTCCTTAAATCTACGCACTGAAGTATGAGCCTTCATTAATTTGATTGTTTCTGTCATCGGCGGTTTTCTCCTTCAAGTCTGGTTTCCTCTGCTAAATAACGAATGCGTTCCATGACGCGTCTAGCTTCCCAGGTTTCGTCATTTCCATTTTTCCCTTTAGCGAAATGCTTCTCCAAATCTTCAAAGTTGAAGTTGGAGGTGAAATAGGTCGGTAAATCTTCCTGCATACGATATTGGAGGATAACCTGCAGGATCTCGTCACGCACCCAAGCTGTTGATTGCTCGGCACCAATATCATCTAAAATCAAGACTTCAGCCAGCTTAATCTCGTCCACCAAGTTCTTGACATTACCATCACCAATGGCATTTTTGACATCAATGACAAAGCTAGGATAGTGGAGGAGAGTTGATGAAACGCCACGTTTTTCTGACAAATCATGGGCTAGGGCAGCCACCATGAAACTTTTACCCACACCAAAGTCTCCATATAAGTACAGACCTTTTCGAATAGCTGGATATTGCTCCACAAAGGCTAAAAGCTTTTCAAAAACGGGCAAGCGCCCCAAATCATCCAAATCTACTTGAGCTAGGCTAGCTTTTTTAAGACTAGCTGGAAGATTAATTAGCTTGAGACGGTTTTTAATCGCCGCTTCTTTTTCTGCCGCGATTAGCTCCGGAGTCTCTTCATAAGAAACATCTGCGTAGCCATGGTTCATGACTAGAATGGGCTTGTAGCCTCGCGCGATATAGTCTGTATCTCCTCGGAGGAACTTATCTCTCTCAGTGATGTATTGGTTAAACTTGGAAATACTACGGTTCAACTCCTCCTGACTGAGAGATTCTTTCTGGATAAAGGCAGCAACATCAGGGTCTTTCACAATTTGCTGGACCAAATCCTGATACTGAAATCGGCTTGGTTGACGCTTGAGTACGTCTCCGACACTTTCCATCTAGTCTCCTCCTTTTTCTAATCGAGCTAACATTTCTTTTTTCTTACGTTCTAGTTCTAAGCGAGTTTCTTCGCTAGTTTCATTCTTATATTCAGGATTGCTCCATTTAGGCACATTGGTTTTTGCTGGGGCAGTCTGATTCTGCTTTTGCGTTTTTGCCTTTTGGCCACGTTCACGAATTCGGAGGACAGCCTCCTCGGCACTACGGATATTTTGATAGGCGTAGTCATTAGCAACCTTCATGGCGTATTTTTCATTGATATTAGCCGAATCAACCTTATTAAAGGTCAGGAGCAAGATAACATTGATCACTTCATCCAGCAAACCCAAAGCTGCCATCTGCTGGAGCAGGTCTCGTTCAGTCTGGGTAATACTTCCCTTGCGAGTCTGCTTGATTTCAGCAAGGAACTGCAAGGCTGTCTTTTTCTTAGCCTCTCGAATAATGGTTGCTTCCTTGGGACTAAAGTCAGAAGTCACAGGCTTTTGCGCTATCTTTTCGCGGATGCGTTTGACAGAAATCACTTGCGACACTGCTGTCGCTTTGGCTACTTGATAGGTCTCAAACCAGGTCCACTTCTGCTCATCAGCTATTGCAAACAAGGCCAAAACATCCGAAGTCTCATCTTGAAAACGAAGACCATCGCGAGCCATAAGCTGACGGAAATGCTCCAAATCAAAATCATCTGCTGCTGGCTGACTGCTAGAGGTTTCTTGACTCGCAGACTCGGATAACTGAGGGAAAATTTGACTCAAGGACACCGAGATAGGTTCCCCTTCAACACCTTCCTGTCTCATGGCTGCAACCGCACTATCCCCAATCATTTTTTCTAATAAGGTCCGATAAACTGTATGTTGTAAAAATTCTTGAGTTGATAAGGGAGAATGGAGTAACAAGTTATAGGCCTCCCCCTGCTGATAGAGAGTCACCAATTTCATGGCTGTCAGAGTTTTAAAAGCCTTTAAAAGACTATCCATCCCAAAATTCAGATGATTGAGCATGGCTGCAAAGAGATGTTCCTTTTGACCACCATCCCAAAAAGTCACAGCATAAAGATAGAGGCTCAGCGCCTCCTGACCGATAATCGGGAGGTAGCACTGCACCATTGATGAGGTATCTTGCGACACCCGATTATTCTTTACAAAAGAAAAACGGTCATTTGGCTTCATTTATTTTTTTCCTTTTTCTTTTTAGAGGATTGTGTAATCTGCTGGAGTAGGCTTTCAAGCTCACTCACATCCTTAAAGCTACGGTAAACGCTGGCAAAACGGACATAAGTAATCTCATCTAACTCTGCCAACTCTTCCATAACCAAAGAGCCAATAACCTCACTCTGAATTTCATTTTCATTGCGACTACGGAGTTTTTTTGTTCGATGCGATTGACCACCATGCCAATTTCATCACTGGACACTGGACGTTTCTGGGCTGAGCGAATAATCCCGTTAAAGATCTTATCTCTTGAAAATTGTTCCCGTGTACCATCTTTTTTGACCACAACTAGTGTTCTCTCTTCAACACGTTCATAGGTTGTAAAACGATGCTGACACTCTTCACACTCACGTCTTCTTCTGATTGTATTTCCTTCTTCAGCCTGGCGACTATCGATCACACTTGATTTTGTAGCGCCACATTTTTGGACAACGCATGCCTTTTCCCTCCTTGTCGTTTTCTTTTTCATTATACCATTTTTTTAAGAGATTCCCAAAAATAATTCTCCTTTTGGCTTGACAAGTTTTTTGTTTTGTTGTATTATTGAATTAACACAAAGGCAAACAGAAAGGAGATCATGATGTCTTGGACATTTGATAACAATAAACCCATTTATTTGCAGATTATGGAGAAAATCAAATTGCAGATTATTTCCCATAAACTCGAGCCCAATCAACAGCTTCCAACCGTTAGAGAATTAGCAAGCGAGGCAGGTGTAAATCCCAACACCATCCAGCGCGCCCTATCGGACTTGGAGAGAGAAGGCTTTGTCTATACCAAGCGAACATCTGGACGCTTTGTCACAGAGGATTTGGACTTGATCCTCCAATCCCGTAAGCAACTGTCAGAAGAACAGTTACAACAGTTTGTAACAGGCATGGTAGAATTTGGCTATGAAAAAGAAGAACTACCGACTGTTTTGAGAGATTATATTGAAGGAGTTTAAACTATGACTTTGTTAGCATTTGAAAATATATCAAAATCCTATGGAGCAAGTCCTGCTCTTACAAATATTTCCCTTGAAATTCCAGCTGGAAAAATCGTTGGCCTCCTTGGTCCAAACGGTTCTGGAAAAACAACCTTGATTAAACTAATCAACGGCTTGCTACAGCCAGAGGAAGGGCGTATCCTTATTAACGGCATGGAACCAAGCCCAACAACTAAAGCAATTGTTTCTTATCTGCCTGATACGACCTACCTCAACGAGCAGATGAAGGTCAAGGAAGCTCTCACTTATTTCAAGACCTTCTACCAAGATTTTAATCTGGAACGTGCTCAAGGTCTTCTTCGTGACCTTGGCATCGATGAAAATAGCCGTTTCAAGAAACTCTCAAAAGGAAACAAAGAAAAGGTTCAGCTGATTCTTGTCATGAGTCGCGATGCTCGTCTATACGTGCTTGATGAACCAATCGGTGGTGTCGATCCAGCAGCTCGTGACTATATCTTGAACACCATCATTAACAACTACTCTCCAACTTCGACTGTCTTGATTTCAACCCACTTGATTTCAGATATTGAACCAATCTTGGATGAGATTATCTTCCTAAAGGATGGAAAAGTCGTCCGTCAAGGAAATGTGGATGATATTCGCTATGAGTCTGGAGAGTCTATCGACCAGCTCTTCCGCCACGAATTCAAAGCCTAGTTAAAGGAGATTATTATGTTTTTGGAATTTAGTTCGTTATGAATTTAAAAATGTTAACAAATGGTATTTAGCCCTCTATGGTGCTGTGTTGGCTCTTTCTGCCCTTATCGGGGTTCAAGCTAGTTCCCTAAAATCCATCGATACACCTGATCAACAAATGATTATGTTAGTTTTTCTGGCTCTAGTTTTTGGTGGACTAATCATTACCTTAAGTATTTCAACCTTGATTTTGATCATCCGTCGCTTCAAGGGTAGTGTCTACGATCGTCAAGGATACCTAACTCTCACACTCCCCGTATCTGAGCACCAAATCATTTTATCCAAACTTTTGGGTGCTTTCATCTGGTCTCTAGCGAGCTCATTAGTCTTTATCTTGAGTATTTATATCATTTTAGTTCTGACTGGTGCAAACTTCCTTGATATCTTTTCTCTCGAATACCTCTTTAAATTTTACATGGATAGTTTCTGGCTTTCTGTGATTTCATTCATCCTTAGCACTGTAGCTAGCATCCTTTGCATCTACTTGTCTATTTCAATTGGACAGCTCTTTAATGAATACCGTACAGCTCTTGCCGTTTTAGCCTATATTGTTATCCAAACCATTCTCGGCTTTGTTGGTCTCAACCTTCGCATAGATATCGACTACAATTGGATGATCTCCTTTGAAATCGTTAAAGACCTCATCCTCAGCGTAGCATTCTATCTCGGAACCTACTATATCTTAAAGAATAAAGTTAATTTGCAATAAAAAATGCCCAGCTACTAGAGCTGGGTTTTTGCGTTAACTCAAGATCAAATTAGCTACAATAGGACTGACAAATACGTAGAGAATACCCGTAACACCGATAGCTAATCCACCCATAGCACCTGCAACTGGTCCATAGCGGAAGGCTGTTCCAGTTCCAACGGCGTGACCTGTTCCACCCAGGGCTAGTCCAGCCGCTACTGGATCGTCTATCTTGAGCCATTTCAAAAGCGTTGGTCCGATCACGCTGGTCAAAATCCCCGTCGCTACTACAACTACTAGGGTCACGGTAGTCAAGCCTTGCAATTTTTCTGTAATCCCTACTGCCATAGCGGTCGTTACTGACTTCGGAAAGAGAGAAATAGCTAGGAAAAAGTCCATGCCAAAGATTTTTGCGACTAGGGCTGTAAAAGAGGTATTGACGATGACAGCTAAGAAACTCCCCAGCAAAATACTTCTGACATGATGCTTCATCAAGTGGAAACTCTTATAGAGGGGAATTCCTAGAGCCACTGTTGAAGGAACAATCAAGTTATTAAGATAAACCCCACCTTGGTAGTAATCTTGGTAGGAAATGCCAGTCACTTTCAAAAAGATAATAATAAAAATAGCTGACAGTAGCAAAGGAGTCGTTAAGGGATGAGGATAGCGTCTGAAAATCATCATTCCCCCAAGATAGGCTAAGATTGATAAAGCAATCCCAAATAGGGGATTAGATACAAATTCGCTCATTTGGTACCTCTTTCTTCGTAATCACCTTCATAGCGTTTTTTGATAAATTGAACCACAAGCGCAATCAAGATGATATTAATCACTGCTGCAAAAAAGACAATCAAAACAATCGGCAGAAGATAGGGAGCAATCACATCAAATTTTTCCATAATTCCAACCGCAGGAGGTAGAAAGAGAATGGTCATGTTGGCCAAGAGAAAATTCCCAACCATGTTGACATGGCGGGTGCGCAGCCACTTGAACTGCAAGGCTAGAAAAAGAATAATCAAACCGATGATACTTCCAGGAATCGGCAAATGAAAAAACTGGAGATCCCTTCACCGATTAGAGAAATCACAAAAAGAATCATTAACTGAACATATAACTTCATCGTAAACTCCACAAATAGACTTTCTGCATACCAGTTTACTCTTTTTTCAGAAAATTTCAAGCAATTATATAAGAAACATCCTTCTTGCTATCCAAGCCAAAAAGGTGTATACTAATTGCGTGCGCAAGCATCATAGATGCACTAGTATGATTACACTATTATAGAGGGAAAGGAGATGGACATGACTTACTTAGAAAAATGGTTTGACTTCAACCGTAGGCAAGTGGAGTTAGAAGCTATTTTAGAAGAGACCATCGCTGAGCAGAGTGAACAAACCTTGACACTCAAGGAATTTTACCTCTTGCACTTTCTAAATCAGGCTGAAGGCAAATCCCTAAGACAAATCGACTTGCCAGATAAACTCCACCTGAGCCCTAGTGCTGTTTCACGGATGGTGGCACGCCTAGAAGCCAAGAACTGCGGTTTACTTAGTCGGAGATGCTGCGACCAAGACAAGCGAGCTAGTTTTATTTGCCTGACTAACGAAGGACAGACTACCTTGGCTTATTTACAAACAGCTGTCGAAGAAAGCTTAGCAAGAAAATCAAACTGGTTAGCCTAACATATTTTTTAAAAAACTTGCGTGCGCAATCATTTTTCTTGACATTCCTTTTTTCAAGGAGTAAAATGAAATCATGATTTAGCAAAGGAGAATCCTATGATTGAAATCACCTATCTTGATGCCAGCAAGCAAGAGAGAACCATGACCTTCGAGTCATACGATGAATTTGAACGTTCTCAACATGCCTGCCTGATCGGTGTCGCAGACTACTACCCTGTTCAAAAATTGACTTACAACGGTCATGACTTGGACTACCATGGGACTTACGGAGATGTTTTCTTCTATCTCATGAAACAAGATTTAAGCCAATATAACTAAAAAGGAGAAATACTATGGCAAAAGCAATTACAGACGCAACATTCGAACAAGAAACTAAAGACGGATTGGTCTTGGTAGACTTCTGGGCAACTTGGTGTGGCCCATGTCGTATGCAAGGTCCAATCTTGGATAAATTGTCTGAAGAACTCTCAGAAGATGTCTTGAAGATCGTTAAAATGGACGTCGATGAGAATCCTAACACAGCTCGTTCATTTGGAATCATGTCTATTCCTACTCTTCTTTTCAAAAAAGATGGACAAGTGGTGAAACAAGTTGCTGGTGTTCACACAGCAGAACAAATCAAAGCTATCGTTGCTGAATTGAGCTAATCAAAGGAGAGACCAAGTGCATTCATTTGGTCTCTTTTTTCTTGCCCTTTGCCATTTTTCAAAAAATATGCTAGACTGTAGGTAGAATATTACGATGTTTGGGACATGCCATCGCTAAAAAAAACCTCTACTTGGTATTTTTTAGCTCCCTCTAGGGAGCTTTTTGCGTGCTCTGAACATTTCCCATTTTGGAAGGAGTACTATGAAACGTCAATCAGCCTTGGTCGTCTTTAGTGGCGGTCAAGATTCAACAACCTGCCTTTTCTGGGCCAAGCAACACTATGAAAAGGTCGAAGCCGTTACCTTTGCCTATGGCCAACGCCACCATCTCGAAATTCAAGTCGCCAAAGAAATCGCTGAGGAACAAGGAATTCGTCATCATATCCTAGATATGTCTCTACTAGGACAAATTACTGAAAATGCCTTGACTTCAGACTTAGAAATTGAGCAAAAAGAAGGAGAGGTGCCTAATACCTTCGTCGATGGTCGCAATCATCTCTTTTTGTCCTTTGCTGCAGTCCTTGCCAAGCAGCGTGGAATTACGGATATTGTGACAGGAGTATGTGAAACAGACTTCTCAGGTTATCCTGACTGTCGGGATGTCTTTGTCAAATCACTCAATGTCACGCTCAACCTTGCCATGGATTACGACTTTGTGATCCAAACACCTCTCATGTGGCTAGACAAGGCTGAAACTTGGAAATTAGCCGACCAACTCGGTGCCTTTGACTATGTTCGTGAAAGACCTTGACCTGCTACAATGGGATTATTGGTACTGGTTGTGGAGATTGTCCTGCTTGCCATCTACGCCAACATGGTTTAGAGGTTTATCTCTCTCAGAAAGGAGAGGCCTGATGTTTTTTGCCCCCAAAGAAATCAAACAAGAAACTGGGGAGTCCCTTGTCTACAATCCTCACAGAACCTTAGTCTCCAAAGAATTTACCTTTGACGCTGCCCACCACCTCTTTCACTATGAGGGAAAATGCAAATCCCTGCACGGCCACACCTATCATCTGCAAATTGCTGTCAGTGGATTTTTAGATGAACGTGGCATGACCTACGATTTTGGGGATATCAAACAAATCTACAAGGACTACTTAGAGCCCCACTTAGATCACCGCTATCTCAATGAAACCCTACCCTATATGAATACGACTGCTGAGAATATGGTTTACTGGATTTTCCAAACCATGAACCAAGAGTTGCCAGATGAGCGCGGTCTTCGCTTGGAATACGTTCGCCTCTATGAAACTCCGACTGCCTTTGCGGAGTTTAGACGGGAGTGGTTAGATGACTAGGGAACGTGTACTTAAACTACCAGTTCTAGAAATTTTTGGCCCAACCTTTCAAGGTGAAGGTCGTGCTATCGGCCAGAAAACCATGTTTGTCCGCACTGCTGGTTGCGACTACCACTGCGACTGGTGCGACTCTGCCTTTACTTGGGATGGTTCTGAGAAACCTACTCGCATGACAGCTGATGAAGTCATTGCTGAATTAGACAAACTAGGAAGCTACGACTATGTAACCCTATCTGGTGGAAATCCTGCTATCCTAGCAGCCAACATGGCCGAGTTAGTCACCAAGCTCAAGCAACGCGGTGTCACTCTGGCCGTTGAAACCCAAGGCTCCCGCTGGCAACATTGGTTAAAAGATATCGACCAAGTCACTCTGAGTCCCAAACCTCCTTCTTCCAAGATGGAAGTTAACTTCGAGACTTTAGACTTTATCGTTTCCCAATTGGATCCAGACCAGGTCACCTTTAAATCCCTATCTTTGATGATGCAGACCTAGCCTTTGCCAAAGGCATTCAAGAACGCTACCAACCAGATGTCCTCTTCTTATCGGCGGGAAATCCTGAGCCCAAGGCTACAGGCAATATTGTCCAAGACCAACTAGACCGCCTCAAAGAACTCTGGGAACGCGTCGCTGCTGATGATAGCTGGGGCAATGTCCGCGTCCTTCCTCAACTCCATACCCTCCTCTACGACAACAAACGCGGTGTTTAAGATTAGAAAGAAGAAATCATGTCACAACAAGAAGAAATGAAAAACCTAAGCCTACTAGGCAACAAAGAAACCAACTACATTTTCGACTATCAACCCGAAGTCCTCGAATCCTTTGACAATCGTCATGTGGAAAATGACTATTTCATCAAATTCAACTGCCCTGAATTTACCTCACTGTGCCCAATCACTGCTCAGCCAGACTTTGCAACGATTTATATTTCCTACATTCCTGACAAGCTCTGTGTCGAGTCAAAATCCCTCAAACTCTACCTCTTTAGCTATCGAAACCATGGAGATTTTCACGAAAACTGTATCAACACTATCGGAAAAGACTTGGTCAACTTGCTAGATCCTCGCTATTTAGAGGTTTGGGGGAAATTTACACCTCGTGGTGGCATTTCAATTGACCCTTACTACAACTACGGTAGACCTGGAACCAAGTATGAAGGATTGGCAGAACAACGCCTCTTCCAACACGATCTTTATCCAGAGAAAATCGACAACCGCTAAACTCATACTCAATGAAAATCAAAGAGCAAACTAGGAAGTTAGCCGCAGGTTGCTCAAAGCACTGCTTTGAGGTCGTAGATAAGACTGACGAAGTCAGCTCAAAACAGTGTTTTGAGGTTGCAGATGGACGCTGACGTGGTTTGAAGAGATTTTCGAAGAGTATAATACAAAAAGCCCTGTTCCTCATCATGAGGAGCAAGGCTTTTTGAGTTACAATTATTCTTCAGTTCCAAGGAAGTTTTTTTAGCAACAAGAGCTGCAAGAACTCCACCAACGATTGGTGCAAGGATGAAAATCCAAACTTGTTGAAGAGCTGCTCCACCTACCAAGACAGCAGGAGCCAAGCTACGAGCTGGGTTTACTGAAAGTCCAGTGATGTTCAAGCCAGCTAGAATCAAAGCTGTCAATGACAAACCGATGACCAAACCAGCGATCGCGCCATTACCTTTGCTTGCTGATGTTACAGTCATGATGACCAAAACAAACAAGAAAGTTGCGATTGTTTCAAACAAGAAGCCACCAAAAACAGTTACTCCATTTGCCAAGGCATTTTTCACCAAGACTTGCAGTTGACATACCTGAATTCGCCAAGAGGAAGAGTACAGATACAGATGCAAGGAAAGCACCAACCACTTGACCAAGGATATAGTTTACAAGCTCTGAAGATGACAAACGTTTGTTCACAAACATAGCGATAGAAACAGCTGGGTTCAAGTGAGCACCTGAAACAGTTCCGATTGAGAAGGCTGCGACTACGATTGCCAAACCAAAAGGCAAGAGCAATTCCAAGGTGTCCAAGGCCTTCAACACCATTTCCAAAAACAACAGCTCCTGTTCCGATGAACACAAGCATAAAAGTACCGATTAATTCAGCAACAAATTTTTTCATGTTAAATCTCCTTTTTTCAAACTACGTATTAGTCTATCAGAAGAAGGAAAGGGTTTCAAGAAATGTGCTTGGAAATTTTGTGCAAGTTTTCACATTTGATAATCAAAATCTAATATTGAAAAGATTGAATAGCTTCTTTCAAGTCATCTTGTAAATTATTTCTCTGGTCGAGTTGCACATAGACTTCTAAGAGACAGGATCTGAAATTGGAAAATTTATAAAAATCTTCCCTCTCTTCTATCGGGAAATCAAGTGACTTTATCCAAGAAGCCAGTGTCGCTTGCTCCACCTTTCCTTGCAAAATAGGTTCATAAAGCACTCTGGCCAAGCGCCAGTCCTCATCATCTATAAACCGAATCGTAATTCTTTTAAATAGTTGGCCAAGTATGTCAAATACTTCATGAACTCTGTTTTTAGGAAAGTCTGGATGACAAACAACTTCAGTCAAAAGATCAGCCCCATGAGCAAAAGCATGCACCCAACCATATTGACTTGAAAAACCTGTCGTATCCTCTTCTTTTTCAAGGTAATGCAAACCTTGATCGAGCAACGTATTTCTGATATCAGTTTTAAGCACTTGATAAAAAAGAGACTGTTCATTGCCATCAGCAGATAAGAGATTGGCATAAATAAGTGCCCTAAAAGAACGTTCAAGCGTTGAAGCTCCTGCCTTATCAATCTCTTTATCTAGACCACCATCAGAAGTAATCCTAGCAGCAATAACCTGAAATTGCTCCTTGGTAAATAACTCTTCTTGAATCCCTCTAGCCAAACTGGTAAAAACCAATTCATCGCGAATCTCTGGACTAGTATCCCCTATGTGCTCAAGTAGCCACTGGAGTTCTTTTTGACTATAACTCGGTTTTGCTTCTGCTATTTTTCTTTTCAATTCTGGATACATCTGCCTACCTCCAATCATACACATCTATTATACAACATTCTTTTCTAGCTATCTTCATTATAAGAGATAAATATGTTAGTATCAGATAGTTTTTTCACTCTTAGAGGGTTAATTTTTTCCAAAAATCAAGTATTTGTTTGACACAAATTCCACAAAAGTATATGCTGAAATGTGATAGGACTTCTTTTAAAAGCCTATCACGACTCACTTATAAACCTTTTACTGTTCTTTTATGAACGTTTGAATGGTATCACGGATACCGGAGGAATCATTTGTCTAAAGTAGCTATCGTTACAGGTGCAGGTCAAGGGATCGGTTTGCAATCGCAAAACGCTTGGTTCAAGATGGTTTTAAGATTGGAGTTTTAGACTACAACGCTGAAACAGCTGAAAAAGCAGTTGCTGAATTGTCAGTGGATAAAGCTTTTGCTGTTGTAGCTGATGTGTCTAAACAAGCAGAAGTTGCTGCAGCTTTCCAAAAAGTTGTCGATCATTTCGGAGACTTGAACGTTGTTGTAAACAATGCTGGTGTCGCTCCTACTACACCTCTGGATACAATTACAGAGGAACAATTTGCCCGCACATTTGCTATTAACGTCAGTGGGGTAATTTGGGGAGTACAAGCTGCTCAAGCTCAATTTAAAGCACTTGGTCACGGTGGTAAAATCATCAATGCTACTTCTCAAGCAGGTGTTGTCGGAAATCCAGACTTGACTGTATACGGCGGTACAAATTCGCTGTTCGTGGTATTACTCAAACATTGGCGTGTGATTTAGCAGAGTCAGGTATCACTGTCAACGCCTATGCTCCAGGTATCGTTAAAACACCAAAGATGTATGATATCCGCTCATGAAGTTGGAAAAAATGCAGGAAAAGACGACGAGTGGGGTATGCAAACATTCGCAAAAGATATTACATTGAAACGACTATCTGAACCAGAAGATGTAGCTGCAGCAGTTAGCTTCCTTTCTGGAGCAGATTCAAACTACATTACAGGTCAAACCATTATCGTTGATGGTGGTATGCAATTCCATTAAGATTAAAAAAGTGAGGTTGGAAAAAAATCCAACCTCTTTTATGATCTCTACGATTCCAATTTTTGGAGTCGTTTTTTGTCATTTAAAACAATCTTCCTGTCCTATTCATGCTTCAGAAATGAAAGGATTTCTTCAAGACTAGCGGAACTTCCTTGCTCTAAATAACGTGATTTACTACCATTTTGATAGACTGAAAGATTCGGAACCGTTTGGATATCCATTTCTTTTGCAAAGGCTGTAATCTCATCCTTTTCATCAGAAGCACTATCCAAATAATAGACCGTCTGGTGACTTTTTTGAATCGCTAGAGCCAAATTGGGCACAAACTTTTGACAATAGGGACAGGATTCTCTTCCAATGTAGACGACAAACTCGTCGCCATTTGCAAGTTTGGAGCGCATTTCTTTCATATTGATTGCTTTGGTGTACTGAACAGCTTCCTGATAAGTTTTTGGAAGAACAGGTTGACTGAATTTCCAAATCATAAACAAAATCAGCATAACAAATCCAATGATAAACAAGCTAAGTTTTTTATTGACACGCACTAGCATCTCCGTCCTTTTCTAAGTATTTTTCCTAGTCTAATCGCCCACAACAAAATATAAAATCCAACCAATAGATCTATAATGATGCAGAGTCTGAAGCCAAAGCCTTCGGCAAACTTTATGAAATAAATGTCATTCTAAAATCTCAACAATATAATTCTATTGTTGCACTTTTATGATTTTATTCTCTCAACTGGGCACTGTAGTTGATAATTTGGCCAACCATATCAGACAAGAATTGAATGGAAAAATCAGCCAACCTCTTTTATTAGTTTTCATTATCAGTTAGGAGAAAATTTCCTCAATACTTCTACATTTCTGTTGACTTATTAAAAAGCCGTTCTTAAATGACTTTGTATCTTATTCTTTTTTAGATGGAGTTTTTCCTGCAGCAATTGCATCGGCCTCTGTCATCTCAACAACATTAGCTTTATTAGTACTTGACGGCATTCTATCTTTGTTATACCAGTATACTTTCGCTTGCCCATTCTTAGCGACATAAACAATTCTATCTTGCTGTTGGGCTTTAATCTCAGCTTCACGTGCAATTCTTTTCTCTTCTTCTTTTTGAGAAATTAATGACTCAACTGCACTTATCCTATCGATCAATTCTGCCTTTTTATCGTTATTTTCAATCTGATTAACTGTTTCTTTAGCAGACTTCACTTGATTCGCATCTTGACTTTCTTCCAATTGTTTGACTAAGGCTTCACCTTTCTTTTGCAACTCATTTGCATCTTTTTCTTTAGCAATTCTCTCTTCTTCTTCTGCTTTTTCTTTAGCTTTTTTCTCGTCTTCGATTCGTTTTGCATCCTCTATGCTAGATGAAGTATCCGTGGTTGAAGCTGTCGAAGTAGTAGATGTCGCAGTCTGCTTAGTTTCTGACTGAGAAGATGAAGTTTTCTTTGAGACTGTTGGAGTTTGAAGAGCAACTGCAACAAAACTGACAATGAAAAGCCCAATCATTAGATTTCTTTTTCGAATATCTGGTGCTTTCTTTACAAAATACCAAATACCAACTCCACTCAAAACAAGATAGAGAGTAGGTAGAGCAATCAATAAAATGATTCCCAACAAAACTATACCAATTTTGATAAAGAGCATTCTTTTGGGATCTTGCTCTAGCCATTTTTTTATTCTATTCATATTATTCTCCTAAAATCGGCCTATTCCCCTACTCTCCCAACTGGGCACTGTAGGCGATAATTTGGTCAACCGTGTCAGACAAGAATTGAATGGTATCACGGAGTGGTTTGTCTGTTGAGATATCGGCTCCAATAATCATAGCTGACTCAAGTGGTGTTTTGCTACCACCTGATTTGAGGAGATTGAGCCAGTCTTCAGCTCCAGTTTCTGAATGTTTCAGATGGAGATAGCCAGCAGTTGAAATTACAAGACCGGCAGAGTAAGTGTAACTATACAAGCCCATGTAATAGTGAGCTTGGCGCATCCAAGTCAAGGCCGCATCGTCATCAATTTCAATAGCATCTCCCCAGAACTCTGTCAAAACTTCCTTCATAATGCTGTTGAGCTTGCTTGCTCCAAAGGTTTCCCCCTTCTTCAATCAACGTATACACCTTACGCTGAAAGGCTGCTTCCAAGAGGTGGGTGATGAAATTATGGAAGTAGGTATCTGTCAAGCGGTGAGCAAGGGCAAAACGTTTTTGACGTGGATCGTCAGACTGATGTTCCAAGTAATCACTTAAAAGTAATTCATTAAAGGTTGATGGTGCTTCGACATAGTAGGTCGACATGTGGGCGTTAAAATAGCTTTGGTGATTGTCTGAAAAGATAAATTGACCAGAATGCCCAATTTCATGAATCAAGGTATAGACATCGCTCAAACGGCCTGTCCAGCTCATGAGGACATAAGGGTGCACGCGATATGGATCTGCTGCATATCCACCTGAATCCTTGCCACTGTTAGCAGCGAAGTCTACCCAGCGCTCTTCTTGATAGCGAGCAATTTCTTGACAATATTCTTGACCCAGTGGTTCTACCGACTTCATGACCAAATCATAGGCATCATCAATAGTCACTTCAGGATTCAGGGCGCTGTCCAAGTCCAATTTCCAGTCTGCAAAGGTCATCTTTTCAAGACCATTTACCTTGGCAACATGCTTGAGGTATCTCTGAGCAACTGGCGCAAAGTCCTTCATGATGAGGTCAATCTGGCGGTCAAACATGGCACGGTCCACTTCTTGCTCAGCTAGAAGATAATCAAAAACCGAGTCGTAGCCCTTCATATCTGCCAAGAGTTTTTCAGACTTGACCTGAGCTAAGTAGGATGCTGCAGCCGTATTTTGGTGCTTACGAAGTCCTTCAGAGAAGGAACGGAAAGATTTCTCACGAACCTCAGCATCCTCGTGATTTTGGTAGAAGTTTTCATAGGTCACAAAGCTGTTTTTGTAGGTTTTTCCATGGGCTTCAAAATCAGCCATTTCAAAGTCCCCAGCTCGCATTTTAGTATAGATATCCTGTGGACTGTAGAAAACTTCACCCAAATTGGTCAAGGCCTTCTCCACATCAGCCCCAAGATAGTGGGCTTTTTTGATTTTGGCCTGACGAATGGCTGCCGTCAAATGTGGCAAGTCCCCCAAACGGTCCAAGACTTCTTCATCTGCTGCTACCAAGGCATCATCAAAGAAGGTCAAGGCTACGCTGGCATCTGTCTCAAAGTCCATCCCAGCCTGGGCGATATTGGCAAAATCTTCATTGCTATAGTCTGTCGTCTGAGGCATAAAGCTGTAATTGCCAATATGACTCATCTGAATATAAATTTGTTCCAATTCTGCAAAGGCCTTCTCGAAATCCTCAAAAGTATGAAGATTGCCCTTATAGTCACGGCTAAATTGGTTAATATCTTCGCGTGTTTTCTCGATTGCACGCAAGAAATCCTCACGGTCTTGATATAGGGCTGTTAAGTCCCAAAGTTCCTTTTCAGGAAATTCTGAACGGTGTTTTTGTTCCATCTTCTTCCTCTTATTTCTCTAATTCTAACAAAACACTAAGGGCTGATAAGGCATAAAGTGGTGCTGTTTCTGCTCTTAGAATACGAGGCCCAAGTCCTGCAAGGACTGATCCTTTAGTCTGGAAGCTTTCAACTTCTGCTGGTGAGAGACCGCCTTCTGGGCCAAAGATAAAGAGCAATTTGGCTCCTTTTTCAAGACCAGTGACTGCTTGCAAGAGTGCAGCGGTTTCTCCTTCTTTTGCTGATTCTTCATAGGCCACTACAATAGAGTCAAACTGATCCAGCTGGGCTAGAAAGTCTGCTTTTTTCTCGAAAAAGCTGGATACTTGGAACGATATTACGCTTGCTTTGCTCGGCTGCTCCAAGGGCGATTTTTTCTAACTTCTCGACCTTTTTGCCCAATTTTTTGCCGTCCCATTTGGCAACGGACCAGTCGGCAGGAAATGCCCAAATCTGACTGGCACCCAGTTCCGTCACTTTTTGAGTGATGAACTCCAGCTTGTCTCCCTTGGGAAATCCTGATGCGATAGTCACCTGGACTGACAGTTCCACATTGTTAGCCAATTCTTGAACCAACTCAAACTGACGAGCTTCCACATTGACCACGCGCGCCAAGCGCTTGATACCATCATCAAAGACTAAGGTCACCTCGTCATCTTCTTTCAGGCGCATGACCTGAAACATGTGCTTGCTGGTTTCCTTGTCCTCGATAGTGACAGGAGAGACTGCACTGCCTTTGACAAAATACTGCTGCATGCTAACCTCCAATCACACCTGAAATATCCTTGGTTTTCTTAAAGACACAGGCATTCCATTCTCCTTGAATCATGTGGGTTTCAAGGAAAAATCCAGCTGACTCAGCCGACTCGCGCACCATGTCCCACTTATCCTTGATAATGCCACTCATGATCAGGTAACCTTCGTCCTTGACCAAACGATAAGCATCATCTGTCAGATGAATGAGAATATCCGCCAAGATATTAGCCACAATCACATCTGCCTCAATCTCTACACCCTTAAGCAAATCACCTGCCGCTACATGGATATTTTCCATCCCAGGGTTGAGCTCAATATTTTCCTGAGCGACGCGAACCGCCACATCATCCAAGTCATAGGCGAAGATTTCCTTGGCACCCAGAAGCGAGCTCGCAATGGAAAGGACGCCTGATCCTGTCCCTACATCCAGGACTGTTTCCCCACCGCGAAGGACCTGCTCCAAGGCAAAGAGACTCATCTTGGTTGTTGGGTGAGTTCCTGTCCCAAAGGCCATCCCTGGATCCAGCTTGATAATCTTCTCGCCAGCAGTTGCCTCATAGTCCGTCCATGACGGAACGATGGTCAAGTCATGGGTGATACGAGCTGGTTCATAATATTTCTTCCAATTATCTGCCCAATCTTCCTCAGCCAAGGCAGTGGTGCCCATCTTGACCTCTCCTAGATCCATAAAGTCTGTCAATTCTGCTAAGCGAGCCTGTAAGTCTGCCTCAACCGCTGCCACATCAACCGTATCAGGATAGTAGGCGGTCACCACGATTTCTTCTTGCTGCTCGACCTCTGGGAAAATCTCACCGAAGCGGTCCACATTTCCCACATAGTCCATGCTGTCTTCGATTGCAACACCTTGGGCGCCTAGTTCAATCAAGAGATTGGAGACCAGCTCCTCCCCCCTCACGCTTCACTGTAACTTTTAATTCTTGCCATGTTTCCATCATTAAGATACCAAGCCCGGAAAACACAAAGCCAAAATGGGAAACTCTCTGAATACGCTTGTGTCTAAGAGAAGTTTATCTTTTTGGCACAGTGTTTAGGGCAGGTTCAGTTTAGAAATTTAACTGAACCATCCTTTCTATTTCTCTATCAATTTTTTCATGTAGACCATATCCATACCTTCTTTTTCAGGCTCGATATGGGTTTGTTGGTAGCCATTCTTCTCGTAAAAGGCGACCATGCCTGCATCCTGTAATACCGTACACAAATCCCACTGTGTGATGGTTGGAAATTCCTCTTCTAGCAAGCGCAATCCCTCAGAGCCATAACCTTTTCCCTGATACGGAGGCAAAATCGCTGCTGTTCCCAACCAAGCTTTTGTTAACTCTTCATTAGTCTGAATTCGTAGAAATCCGATTTTATTTTCGTTTTCTTTTACAAAGTAGTAATAGCTATTGGGACGCTCTACTAATTTCCACTTAATTCGTTCGTGGTCCTCCAGATAAGGATCGTATTCATCTTGGTATTTGTCATAAACTGCTTTAAAACTAGCTCTTTGAATGGCAATAATCGTTTCTAAATCTTCTGCTCCTGCTCTCTCAAGTCTTATCATAAACTTTCCTCCAAATAATCCCTCAATCTCCCCTGGAGCTGAGGTACTGCCTGTTTAGAAGTGAGAAATTCTTCAACGGGCATCAGCTTATAAGCCTGACCTTCATCTCCAAAGGTGATATTGTCAAATTGTTCTTGACTAATCTGACCGACCATAAAGACAGACTGCCGACCTTCATAGAGCATGCTGGGAAAGACCTTGCTCCAGAGCAGGCAATCCTCATTTAAATGAATCCCCAGTTCTTCATAAACTTCACGCGCCACGCACTCGAAAGGACTTTCATCACCCTCTCGTCCGCCACCTGGCAACTCCCACATATTGGGCCAAGGGATATTGTCCTTGTCATCACGCAAGATGGTCAGTAGCTTATCTCCACAAAAGAGGGCAATTTTGCAGCCTGTGAAATCTGAAATGTCTATATCCACTACAAGCTCCTAGTATCTCGGATAAGGATAAAATTCTCCCTCTTCCAAGCCTGCTTTTCCTTCTTCAAAGACTTCTTGGTTCCATTCCATGACGAATTCTTCTGCTTCTGGGTCTTCCAAAAAGTCCATAAGGGCATCTAGTCCGACCTCGGCAGTATCTTTGAGAAATAGCGCAAAATAAGCTAAGAATTCACGAGAAAAACCTTTTTTAGGAAGGTAAGGGATAACTGTCAAATAGTCTTCCTCATTAACAGTTGACTTGGCAGGATTGTAAAAGAGCACCGCTTCCTCAAAAAGGATATCATCTGCTGACACCTCTCCGTCCTCATCCAGCATCTCCACTCCTGCAGGATTTGCGCTTCTAGTAAAAAGCTCACTTCTACCGCATGATTGCGCTTGTCCCAGCTAATCTCATAATCAAAAGGAAAGTGCTTGTCCAACTCTTCCTGTAAAACATCTAAAAATCCGTATGTTGCCATTTTGTCCTCTTTCTATACGACTCTTAAATCGCCCCGAATACTCGGAAATATGCTAAAATAGATACTACCATATTACCACATTAGTATCAGAAAATCCATGTTAGAAAGGACTGCTATGCCAGACAATCTCGCACTTCGTATGCGCCCTAAAACCATCGATCAGGTCATCGGTCAGGAACATCTGGTCGGACCAGGAAAAATCATCCGTCGCATGGTTGAGGCTAACCGTCTATCATCCATGATTCTCTATGGACCTCCGGGCATCGGAAAAACTAGTATCGCTTCGGCCATCGCTGGAACGACCAAGTATGCCTTTCGGACTTTTAATGCAACTGTTGACAGCAAAAAACGGCTCCAAGAAATCGCAGAGGAAGCCAAGTTTTCAGGTGGTCTTGTACTCCTACTAGACGAGATTCATCGTCTCGACAAGACTAAGCAAGACTTCCTCTTACCTCTCTTAGAAAGTGGACTGGTTATCATGATTGGTGCGACAACTGAAAATCCTTTCTTTTCTGTCACTCCAGCCATCCGTAGCCGTGTTCAGATTTTTGAGTTGGAACCCTTGTCTAACCAAGATGTCAAAGAAGCCATTCAAATCGCCCTGACTGACCCTGAACGAGGTTTTGATTTCCCAGTTGAGTTAGATGATGATGCCCTTGATTTTATCGCAACATCTACCAATGGTGACCTCCGCTCTGCCTTCAACTCACTGGATTTAGCCGTTCTCTCTACTCCGGCAAATGATGAAGGCATCCGCCATATCACGCTCGATATTATGGAAAATAGTCTGCAGAGAAGCTACATTACTATGGACAAGGATGGAGATGGACATTACGACGTTCTCTCCGCTCTTCAGAAATCCATTCGAGGTTCAGATGTCGATGCCAGTCTCCACTATGCTGCTCGCTTGATAGAGGCTGGTGACCTACCTAGCTTGGCACGTCGTTTGACTGTGATTGCTTATGAGGATATTGGCTTGGCTAATCCCGATGCCCAGATCCATACTGTGACTGCCTTAGAGGCTGCACAGAGGATTGGGTTTCCAGAAGCTCGCATTCTCATTGCCAATGTCGTCATTGATTTGGCACTCTCGCCCAAGTCAAACACAGCCTATGTGGCTATGGATAAGGCTCTGGCTGACCTTAAAACATCAGGTCACCTACCGATTCCAAGACACCTTCGTGATGGTCATTATAGCGGTAGCAAGGAACTGGGCAATGCGCAAAACTACCTCTATCCACATAGTTATCCCGGCCACTGGGTCAAGCAAGATTATTTGCCAGAAAAAATTCGCGACCATAGCTACTTCTCACCAGAAGATACTGGGAAATACGAACGTGCCCTAGCTCAACGCAAGGAAACCATTGATAAATTACGAAATTTGTGAAATCCTTTCCAAATAATTACATTTACCCCTTGATTTTTTTTGAAAAAGTGGTATCATATAAACATAGAAACGCTGTGGTGTACGACTTCACACTTAAGTGTTGACCGACTATTTTTTGTATTATTAGGGAAACAAAAGTCTTCTAACAGCATGTAGGCCGTCTCACACGGAAACAGCTTCAGTTAGAGCGAGTTACCCACCTGTAATTGCGCGGGTTCAATACAAACCGTGAAGTTTCGGCACCAATACAGCTTTTCTTTGCCTCCTTAGCTCAGTTGGTAGAGCAGTAGACTCTTAATCTATGGGTCGCAGGTTCAGGCCCTGCAGAGGCATCTAAATCAACAAGGAAAAAGCATCGATTTATAAGGACTTTTTTGCTTATCTACTCTTTGATTTGCCCATCCTTTTATTTTTTGAGAGCAATCTTTCCAGACATCTCACCGGTACGAAAAACAATATCTACAACATGAAATTTGGATGAATGGCAAGAATATTTAATACAACTCCAACCAACTCTTTGGAACGAGTAAAGAGATTGAGTTGAAAAGAGTGTTCTTGAATCTAATGAATACTCCTGATAAAATGGTAGAAATGCAAAAAGCTATCAAATACATCAAACATTTCCTGCACATATGATGGACAGTACTTAGAGGATTCTTTTTACCTAACGAAGCGACAACTATACAGAAGATGGAAAAAGTTGTATATTGATCCAACTTCTCAGAAAGGCACTTCATACCCAATATGAACTGGTTTATTAGGCAAGAGATAAATCTCCACTAAAGAACTCTTAATTGAAAATAGGGAATTGTTTGATAAAATAAACGAGATAACCTCCTTCAGATTGATTAAAATCTTTAGAAGACACTTTTATAGAACTTTGTCTTAAATCATGAAAGGTAACTCCTTTTCTTTTTGTAAAATCGAACTAAAACTTCAAATTGTTTATTTATTTTATTGACATTTTCTATAAAAATAAGTACAGCAGATTTTGTAACAAATTATATTTATACTATATATAGAAATTATTGAGTAAAATTTCTAATCGTTTCTACTGTGCCCAGGAGTTGTTTTTCACCTGGGACTTTCCTATTCTAAACCCAATAAACTAATCTTGTTGCTTACAACTGGTGGATTTCATTTGGTTACTGGTTCAACCCCTATAACAGCTATTTAAATATTTCTCTGCCAAAAGAGCTTCGCTCACCTGGCCTCTTTTCCAGTTTATTTAGTCTTCTCTTAGCTCTTTCCTCATTGCTTGTAAGCACATGACCTGCCAGTCGTCGACCGACCATTAGAATTTGGTTAATTGTAAAACCATTGTGCTTTCTTTAAAACCCGTCGTCTAGATTGATTTTCCCTGTGTGGTAGCAATATCACGTGATAGCCTTGTATTTTACTGGTCTAGTGATTCACCAATATTCAATCCAGTGACCTCACAGGTGTCTTTGCATCGTTACGTAGTTGCCTTTCGATTTTAGTTACAAACTGCCCTACGTGTAGAATGCTGGCGACAGATCTAGTTACTTCCTCGCATTCAGCTGGAAATGTATTTCTCAGCTTTTTATCCTCTTCGATATCACTTTTCCGCCTTCCATTCTGCGTGAAGTTGTTTTCCATTTTGTCCTCAGTTTGACTCACGCGACCATTGCTGCTTCTCTGCTAGTGCTGTCATTGGGTATATGGATACTCAGCCAAATAAAACTCTGGGTCATTCACGATTATTTTGCCACCCATTTTAGTTCCCATTGACATGTACAATCAGCTATATTTCAACATTTTGTTTTATTTTCCAATATAATTCTAATTCATGTCACAGTATCACCTGAGGTAGTTAGAATAAATTAAAATAAGGTGCTTTGTATCAACACAGAAGCCACCCTGTATTTATTTTTCATTAACATGAAAAACCTTGAAAAAATCTTTTGCATCTTCTGGGTCAGTCATTATATTAGTGGCAGTGCCGACACCTATTGCCGACGCCTTTATTGCTTTACAGATGATGTTCTTGCCTTAGCCAACCAACGGTTTATCGACTTGTCTGTACCTATGCTTCTGCTCTCTGTGGGCAGGACCTCTCTAAAAGTTAAATGTCACTGCAACTGGAACTTTTTGATTTCACCCATGTTTGGCTTCTGTTTTAATTGTTGCTGTTTCACCATGGACAAGCTCGCCTTCTTTTATATTGATAGTCACTTCTCGCTAACGTGCAGCTTCTCATTCTGAGATCGCCTATGTTGATAGCTAGCCTGTGCTACCAGCAGCCAGTTGGAATTACTAGACAGTAAAATCACCAAAATCAAGGCAGATAGTTGTCTTAAAGACAGACTGAGCAGTTACTGTTTGACGATTATGAGCGGGCCAAAGCGGGTCCGTGACTAATGAATCAAACCGCCAATTGAATACGGCCTTATCTCGGTGGGCAATTCGTTAAATTTTTCGCATAAGTTAACTGCTCTGACTATGTTGATAAAACTTCACCCAACATTTTAGATAATCAGCTGAAGCCATTCACCAGAAAAAATTCGATACATCGTGATTATTTGAGGTGCTTACTCCATAACTCCTGCGAGTGACACACCTATAGTGTGACCAGCGATATCTGAATTGATCTCCTTGCAGCATTTATTTATAACACTATATATCTAGTATACTTTAATCATGCATTATGGTTTTCTGACAAATAGAAACTATGTAAGATCATTCGTTATTTTTGCCCTTTTACCCCATTTTCAAATCCTGACATTGAAATACCTAAAATGTTCCTAAAATCAGCTATATTTCTTGTTTTGTTTATTTTCAATATGAAAAGAGTTCTACAAATTCTATGAGGCATTTTTTTATATAAGCTTCCTTGGTTTTCTAAGGCTTTGTGTAGTCTGCTAAAAAATGAGAAAAAAGATTTTGACAATTCGCACCCTCAAGTTATTTAAGCATCTCCTTTTCTCTCATTTATTTTCTGTTATAATATTTGTACTTCTAAATGAAAGGTCTTAAGATGACAGCTCTTATTAAACATAAACGTGTAGAATTTTTGGAGAACTTTTTTTGTGGCTTGGTTTTTGTTTTGCAATTCAGCAACTGCTTTAATTCCCTTTTCACTGGCAGTGACATGACACGGATTCTTGCTTGATTTCTTCATCTCTGTCATGGTGTATCATCAATTCCTGGATGGAGACAGCCGACATATAATCTTATCGGAACCAAGCTCGTTTGTTGCTTTATACGTAATCATGTTTATCATGGACTTATGCTCTTTATAACCAATATGATTGAACCTACAATTGGCAGCAATGGTTCTATTATATATTGGGCGTGTTGGTACATTGTTACGCCCTTATTTTTCAATGTTGGACATTTTTGAAAATCAACCCGATAATATGATCGAGTATCAAAAGGTTTCTATAGTTGCTGGGTCTAGGAAGTTTAAGTCTATCTGGCCAGCTCTTTCTGTTGCATTTGAGTCTATATCTTTATTGCTAGTGTTCTGCCTAACATTGTTATTGCCAATTTTCTTGATTATAAAGAGATGAGCATTCAGATAAATCTTCCCATTTTAATCAGGCGTCTCCCTTCTTGTAATTGTACGTTTGGAGATGGTTGTTGGGCTGGCTAACTTCTTTAGTCGAAATTTCTCTCATTTATTCAGTTCTCATTTTGTTATGTGCTTTCCCACTGTTGCTTATTTTGTTGAATTTGACCATACTATTGATGAGAGATCTGATAAAGGATTATTTGTAATTTATAGATCTCATCTATTTTCATCAGGCTATGTTGTTGTAGTTTCGATGGGATTTATCTCCTGAATCCAGGCTAAATCTTCATTTGCAATCAACTTCTTTTATATCGAGTTAACTCTTCGAAAGCTGCTGTCCCTAGCAAATGGGCCTATAACAAAACCTCTTCGCTATCAAGAGATTGCTACTGTTAACTCAAACGACCTCTGTCTAGCTGTGATTCTCCTCTTTGCTTTTCATTACAATCTATAACAGTGTTGAGTGTTATTCATTTTTACTCTAGCTATCCCATTCATTTATTTATTTTGTATGACTGGAATAAAAATATTCCATGATCTAACTGGGTTCTTTTAATGAGTTTATAACAAAAAGCTTTTGAGACCAAGGCTTTATATGATATCAATCACCGACTTCACGAAAATGTTTCTTCTGGGAACTGCCCTGGTGAAGCTCTAGAGGATGAGTTCAGTAAATGTTGCTTATTTGCTTGCAATTTATCATTTATGATGCTTTGAACTCAAATATTTTCATTAATTTGTTTTTGCTTACACTTTTACTTGTTTTAAATCCCTGACGTGAAAATACTAAAGTATTTCCTAAATCAATATATTTCCAACATTTGTTTTATTTTCAATGCTAATTCTTACACAAATTCATGTAGAGGCATCTAAATCCAACAGGAATAAGCCTTGAAACCAAGACTTTTTGACGTCCAATAACTTTTGGCAGAAAGCCCAAAATAAAGAATCTCTCCTCTCTTCTCAGTATATCTTATTAATTTAGTTTCTGAAAATCCGCTGAATTTTCCTTTTGCAACGACAATTCTCCCTTAACCAATCCCGATAATTAACAGCAAATATCGGTTAAAGAATCTCCTCCCAAGTAAGCCAAAGAGATTGCCTCAATACTGGCAACCGCAAGTGAAATAACTGGCAAACCAATGAATTATTTTTTCAACTCTAGGATAAATAAGGTTTCGCTTCAATCGACTGTAACCGATATGAAGAAGAAAGTAAGGCTTGAGTAGGACTCACTGTGAAGATAAAAATCGCTCCCACAACACAAAGCAATCATAGGCCTACATAAAGGAATAGACGATAGCACTCCTGCAGGGTACCTGTCATTACTCCTTGAATTGTCCCAAACACATATAACCAACCGCTATCATAGCTCCTATGATAACTACTTCAATCTAGCTGACTCATCCAAAAAATTGGTCATAAGTCTCTAGTACTTCTTGTCCAATGTAAATCCTTTATCACCACCTTCTCCGGAAAGAGGCACTAGAGGTCGACTCAGTCATCGCGCAAATGTTCATGCCTGGATAAAAAATAAAAAGATGAGAAGAGACCCCATAATCAAAAAGCATTCATCAAAGCTTGAAAAAATAGCCTTGACTGTACCAGTCCAGAACCTGACTAAACCTGTAAAGCTTGGCTAATGGTATAGACTGTCCCTAGATTCCTGATACGATAGTTATTGCTTGTATCTTTGGTTCTACAAATTCCGAGCTGCTAACAATTTCCCAAGTTGGTAAGGACTGTTGAAAGGACTGACTACAATGACTAATAGTCTGGGCTGGTTGGCAGCACTAAGCAAAAGAGCAATCACGGTCTAAGATAAAACTAGAAAACCTGAAGTACCATGTGGCAATCGGACGACCTGTCTGCCTTTACCTTCAGATTTAACTAAGTACTGATTCAATTTTTCATGGAACATTGAGCACAAAACAATAACAACTTTCCATAAATCAGTTGATATTCCATCAAAGAAGAGATTGCTCTGATATAAGCTCAGAATTACAAAACAGCCAACCTAAAAAGTATTAACCGGTGTATTTTTACTAAGTTCTGGGTCTCCTTAATAAACATGTTTAGATGCGACCTTACTGTTGGTTTTCAACTCTCGATTAGGTAAACTGATTCTTTGGGTGATAAATCCTTTGGGTGAGAGGATATCCCGTGCCAACCTGATACCGACAGGTATCAGCCAGAACACACGGTTGTGAATAGACAAAGTGAGTTTAAACTTAGATTTGATAATTTGTAAAGTTCCCCATCACGTCTCATGTCTGATTTCAGCTGATGGTGTAGTCTTCTACCATCTTCGTTTAATTTTATCTGCACTTGGCTCCAAGGAATATTGGTTGTTTTGTTGACGTTTTCCCTGAACCGCTTCTTCATTTCAGTGTCAAATCATTCCAGCAACCGATAAGTTTTGGCTCTCCGTTTACATAAGTCAATGTGCCTCAGATATAAAATATAAACACCATCTCCAACCACGCGCAAAATAAGGTCAGATGACGGATCATAGTTTCTAAGAATCCACGTCATGATGTAAAGGTCTGACCAATAGCTGAAAATGAAGTCTCCGCTTCTTGTGAACAGTAGATCTGTGCCTCTTTTAAACCCATATTCAAGATAGTTTCCTCTTCCTCGTAACGTACTTTCACCATGAATTTGATTTTTGCTAAAAGTACTTGCAGGGATATAAGGCAGTAGGGCAATGATGAAAGCTCATTCTGACACGACGTTTGAGATGGTTTTCCCAATTTCAACTTTCAAATAAAGAAACAAATGCAGATATTGGACACATATCGAGAAAAATAAGCCCCTAATACAAGAGTTGACGATTTATATGGGGACAAAAGACTGGTCCACCAAGAAAACTAGTGAGAACCATCTAATGAGAAAGCAAAATTCGAATTTTGTTGACTTTTGCGTGTGATGCTATAAGAATGACTAGGGATTACAATGCAACATGAAAAATCTGAAAATTCCAATCACAAGGCAAAAATATAAATTGCTTTATCAGTAGCAAGATTCGAGCCTAGCAAATGTCATCATAACAATTCTTGGTACACAGCTCACAGGTGTCCGTTGACTGACTTTTTGAAAGCCAGCAATACTAATCTAGACCGTTGCTATCGGCTAAAGCAGAACCAGTCAGAATAACCGTCTGCAGCAAGTTCCGTGACCATCAAGAATAAGACCTAGCAAACCGACAAAAGGCTATGAACAAATGATGTGAACCTAAAGAAAATTTTTCCATAAAGGCTCAAAAATAATAATTAAGCCTTCCAGTCAATTGATGAGTAAATAATGACGGCACAAACAACACTAGCTGGCGGAACATGACGACCCCAGCTGTAACAATGTCACCATCTTGTCTTTGCACTT
>BNJU01001927.1_pt1 | contig 75092 bp, 87 predicted proteins | sample 8539281 | NCBI WGS metagenome assembly BNJU01 (sample SAMD00202456, study PRJDB9452) | human saliva metagenome | isolation source: human saliva | place: Japan
CATCTGCTTTAGCGTTGGCAAGTATATCCGCTTCAGTAAGTGCCTCAGAATCTGCCAGCACTTCGGCTAGTCTATCTGGTTCAGAAAGTGCTTCGATTAGCGATTCTCAGTCAATCAGTGAGTCAACCTCAGTGAGCACTAGCACCTCAGTCTTGCATAGTCAGCTGGATCTGGTTCATGAGAAGGAATTCTACTCATTAAGCCTTTCTACAAGTGAGTCACTGTCAGCAGCGGTCAGCCTCAGCGAGCTTGTTCGTGTCAGTCAGTCTGTATCGGAAAGCCTGTCTACGAGCCTGTCAGCTAGTCAGAGCACATCTGAAAGCCTGTCCGCTTCAGCAAGACAGTCTGAACTGGATCTGATTTCCAGAGGTCGTCTGCCTCAGACAGGGGAAACGGAGAGCAAGGCTTCCATCCTGGCTTTGGGCTTAGGAGCATTGGGCTTGGCCTTCAAGAGACGTAAAAAGAAAAAGCGACTCTGAGGAGTAGCAGTAAATAGAGCCAATCAGTTTATCTTTTAGTCCGTCGAAATTTCACTCAGCTAGTGAGCTGTGGAAGTGATGGACAGAGCAAGCTATAAGGAAATAACTTGGTTATTTCTGGTGCTTGCTTCCTAAAATCCTAGACTAGAAACTAGTAAAAAGAAACCGAGAGGCTATAGAAACAGGAAGTTTTGACAACTTCCTGTTTTTTTGACAATTTAGTAGAAAAAAGTGTCCTTTATTCTGCAGGAAAGTCCCTGAGAATATAGATTTTTTGGACAATATTTTATATAATATCAAGTATAGAAATGATGTTTTAGAGTTTATGAAATGAAAGAGTAAGGGAAGAAATGAAAACGATTGTTTTGGTTGGTGATCAGGCCTATCAGGAGCAAGTTTCGACTACGATTAAGTCGATTTTATATTACAATAAAAATGTAAAAATCTATGTTTTCAATCAGGGATTGAATGACGAATGGTTTCATGAATTAATGAGCTGGCCGAGCAGCTGGATAGTGAGTTGGTCAATGTTAGCTTGGACCAAGTAACTATCAGTCCAGAGTGGCTGACTCAGGACCATATCAGTTCAGCTACCTATGCTCGCTATTTCATTCCGCAGTTTGTGGCTGAGGAGCGCGTCCTTTATCTGGATAGCGACCTAGTTGTCAATAGAGATTTGCAGCCTTTATTTGATATTCCTCTAGAAGGCAAGCTTGTGGCTGCAGTTGGAGATGCCGGAGGTTATGGCTTTAATGCTGGTGTTCTGCTAATTGATAATCGAGCTTGGAAAGAAAGGCAGCTGCAGGAGACCTTTATCAAGGAAACGGATCGCATCATGGGCTTGGTCCAGTCTGGCCAGATGGAGGATTTTAACGGCGATCAGACAGTTTTAAATCATGTGCTGGCTCAGGATTGGCTGCCCTTGGATAAGATTTACAATTTGCAGGTAGGCCATGATTTGGTGGCCTTTTACAGCGGCTGGAATGGTCATTTTGAGCTGGATCAGAAACCTCTGATTATCCACTATACGACCTTTCGCAAGCCTTGGAACTCGGAAGTTAGCTATCGCTACCGTCAGCTTTGGTGGGACTTTCAGGCCTTGAGTCTAGAGGAGATTTTAGCCCATCATAGGGGAGAGTTTGAGATGCCGGACCGTTGGGAGAAGGCGGCTCTGAACTGCATGCTCCTGACAGATGTGCAAGAGTTAGAGCAGATTGAGTTTTTAGCTCAGTCCTTGCCTAGCGTTCATTTTTATATAGCCTGTTACACAGATATGGGAGATTATCTGCGCTCTTTGGATCGCTATGAAAATATCCATCTCTATCCGCAGGTTATTCATGCAGTGCTGGATGAGCTCATTGATAAGTGCCAGGTCTATTTGGATATTCACCATGGAAGCGAGCACTATCAGCTGAGCAGTCGTTTCAAGGCACTTAGCAAACCAGTTCTGGCTTTTGACAATACTAAGAAAAATGAAAAGGAAGAGCTGATTTATCCGCATGAAAATCCACAGGAGATGGTGGAAAAGCTGCGCAGTCTGATGAAAAGAGAGAAGCCGCAAGCCTTTCGGGCTGTGGTGTTGGCGGCTAATGCTGCCTATAGTGAGCAGGTCTTAACCACCATTAAGTCCATCGTCTGCCATAATCGCTTTATCAAGTTTTATGTCATCAACAGTGACTTTCCGACAGAGTGGTTTGTCAGCATGCGGAAAAAGCTGGCCAAGCTAGACTGCCAGATCGTCAATGCTCGGGTGTCTGCTTCGCTGGTGTCAAATTTTAAAACGGATATTAGTTATACTGTTTTCCTGCGCTATTTTGTAGCAGATTTTGTTGAGGAAGACAAGGCTTTATATTTGGATTGCGATATCGTTGTTACGCGGGATTTAAGCTCCCTATTGAAACAGAACTTGGAGATGCACCACTTGCTGCGGTCAAGGATCTGGGTGGGCAAGTGTATTTTCATCAGCATATCTTTAATGCTGGGTTCTTATTAATCAATAATGCCCTTTGGAAGCAAGAAAATATTCGCCAACGTTTGATTGAACTGACCAATGAATGGCATGACAAGGTACCGTCTGGTGACCAAAGCATTCTCAATATGCTCTTTGAAAACCGCTGGATGGAGCTGCCTTTTGCTTATAACTGTATTACGCTGCACACGACCTTTTCGGACTATGAACCTGAAAAAGGTCTCTATCCGCCTGTGATTCACTATCTGACCGAGCGCAAGCCTTGGAAAGAGTACACTCAGTCCATCTATCGTGAGGTCTGGTGGTTCTATCAGGGACTGGATTGGTCGGATATGCAGGAGCCGGTCGGAGCCCTGACTCAAAAGATGGTGGAAGGTGAAGATGGCTCAAGCCTGTCCTGCCTAGTCTATACCTACTCTTGTGACCTGATGCATATCAACTATCTGATTCAAGCCCTGCCTGCTTGTCATTTTTACATCGCGGCACCGGTAGTGGTGGCAGAGCCAATCACGCGTCTGCTCCAGTATCCTAATGTCAGCGTCAGTTCAGATATTGCGGGTATTCCGGCTCTCTTGGAGTCACTGGAAGCCAAGTCTCAGCTGCTGCTAGATATCAATGCCGGTGATGAGGTAGGGGATATTATTGCTCGCTTTAAGTCTGCTGGCAAGCCAGTCTTTGCCTTTGACAGCACAGCCCATGGCCAGCAGGGGCAGGAGGTCTTTCCAGTTGATAACCCTCAAGTCATGGTTCAGGCTATTGAGAAGCTATGCTTGGCCGAGCCTGAAGAGCGGCAGATTTCTGTACTCTCTATCGACCAGTCGCTGGATTATCTCTTGGAGAAAGGTGCTTCAGTGGTTCGCTTTGGAGATGGGGAGATGGATTTGATTGCAGGTAGTGGTATCGTCTATCAGGAATACGATCCAGAGCTGTCAGCGCGCTTGAGAGAGATTATGTCTATGGAGAGCGATGAGCGTTTGATGGTCTGTCTGTCCGATGTCTTTACAGGGTTAGAACGCTATTCCATTGATGCCCAGATTTTTGGAAAGTTCACTTGTATTATCACTTGTCAGATTATCAAGAGATCTGCCGAGCACCTTGGTACGGCTCGACTTTTATTTCCCGTCCTTACATTGACTTGGAAGATAAGACGCCGTCTGCGGGCTATTTTGCAAAGCTTAAGCAGCTGTGGCAGGACAAGGACCTCTTGATCGTAGAGGGCTTGACTTCCCGCTCTGGTGTGGGCAATGACCTCTTTGATGGGGCTAGGTCCATCAAGCGGATTATCTGTCCTTCGCGCAATGCCTACAGCAAGCTGGAGGCGATTAAGCAGGCTGTTCGAGAGCATGCGGATAATCGTCTGATTTTGACCATGCTGGGTCCGACGGCCAAGGTCTTGGTCTATGATCTGGTTCAGGAAGGTTATCGGGCGCTGGATATTGGGCATATTGACTCAGAGTATGAATGGTTCCAGATGGGAGCTAGCCACAAGGTCAAGCTGTCGCACAAGCATACGGCTGAGCACAACTTTGATCAGGATATTGAGTTTAGAGATGACCAAGCTTATGACAGTCAGATTGTTGCCAATCTGGCTCAGGAATGAAGATTAGAAAGAATATGAAAGTTAATATTACCAATCTATACGGTATGTCTGGCCAGAGTACAGCTTTGATTGCCCAGAATGATGTGACCAAGCTAGCCAAACAGCTGGGCTTCAATGAACTGAGTTTTTATTTTTACGATATTTACAGCGACAGCCAGTCGGAGCTCAGTCGTCGTCTGGACGGTATCATGGCTAGTGTTGGCTATGGCGATGTGGTTATTTATCAGTCGCCGACTTGGAATGGTCGGGAGTTTGACCAGGCCTTTATCAGCAAGCTCAAGATTTTGCAGGCCAAGTTGATTACCTTTATCCATGATGTGCCGCCGCTGATGTTCCCGTCAAACTACTATCTGATGCCAGAGTATATCGACATGTACAATCAGTCAGATGCGGTCATCGTTCCTTCTGAGCAGATGCGGGACAAACTTCTAGCAGAAGGGCTGACGGTGGACAAGATTTTGGTCCAACGCATGTGGGATCATCCCTATGATTTGCCCTTGCACCAGCCTCAGTTTGTCCGCAAGCTGTATTTTGCAGGAAGTGTGGAGCGTTTTCCACATCTGAGCAACTGGTCTTATGCTACGCCGCTGGAGATTTTTTCACCTGAGGAGGAGACAAGTCCAGATGCTAATGTCAGCTATCGCGGATGGGTCAGCCGGCCAGAGTTGCTCTTGGAGCTGTCCAAGGGTGGTCTAGGCCTAGTCTGGGGTGTTGAGGAAAATCCAGCAGACGAGCCGGAATACTATGGTCTCAATATCTCTCATAAGTCTGCCACTTATCTGGCAGCTGGGATTCCGGTCATCGTCCCTTCTTACCTGTCCAATGCAGAGCTGATTCGCGAGCGCGGTCTGGGCTTTGTCGTAGACAGTCTGGAAGAGGCCAGTCGGATCGTAGAAGGCCTGACTGTCGAGGAGTATCAGGCTATGGTCGAGCGGGTTAGAAAGTTCTCTTTCCTGCTCAAGGAAGGTTATTTTAGCAAAAAAGTCTTAGTAGATGCGGTGATGGAAGTTTTATCTTAGAGCTTTTCCAGCCATCGTCATGAGGAGTCAGTGTGAAGTCATTTTTTAAAGCGGTCATTATCAAGAAGTTTCTGTGGACCTTATTTTTCTTATTTATCTATGTCTTGGGAACCAAGCTGACCCTGCCCTTCATCGATATGAGTAAGGCAGCTGCCATGGACGGAACCTCTACGACCTTGAACTATGCGACAGCCCTGATGGGGGGAAATCTGCGCAGTATGTCGCTCTTTTCTGTCGGCCTGTCTCCTTGGATGTCCTCTATGCTGATCTGGCAGATGTTTGCTGTGACCAAGCGTCTAGGCTTGAGTAAGCTCCCTCTGGAAGTACAGGAAAGGCGGCGGATGCTGCTGACCTTGGTCATTGCCTTGATTCAGTCCGTGGCGCTGGTCCTAAACCTGCCACTGCAAGAAGCAGGGGCGGTGGATATGACTACGATTATGGTCTTAGATACCTTGGTCTTGATGGCTGGGACCTATTTTCTTATCTGGCTGACGGATTTGAATGCTGTCATGGGACTTGGCGGCTCCATCATGATTGTCATGGCCAGCATGATTGCCTACATTCCGCAGGATATTTGGAACTCCATTCAGGAGCTGAAGATTTCTTCACTTTGGCTGGCCTTGATGCTGGTTTCAGCCTAGTCTTTCTCTATCTGGCTGTTACAGTTGAGCGGTCCAAGTACCGAATCCCAGTCAATAAGATCAATATCCATAACCGTTTCAAGAAATACTCTTATCTGGATATTCGTCTGAATCCTGCTGGTGGGATGCCGATTATGTACGCTATGACCTTGGTCAGCATTCCCCAGTATTTCCTTTTGATTATCCACTTTCTTCAGCCGAACAATCAGCTGATTGAGCAGTGGATAGAAGCGCTGTCTATGGGAAGTCCAGCTTGGTTTATCCTCTATCTGCTGACCATTTTCATCCTGGCACTGGCCTTCGCCTTTATCAATATCAGCGGCGACCAGATTGCTGAGCGGATGCAAAAGAGTGGAGAGTATATTGAAAATGTTTATCCGGGAGGAGCAACCCGCCGGTATATCAATGGTTTGGTAACCTATTTTGCACTAGTGGGAGCTTTCTATCTTATCCTGATTTCTGGCCTGCCTATGATGGTGGTGTTAGTAGATATTAGGTATCTGCGGCTCAGTATGATTCCGGGGATTTTTATGATTTTTATCGGGATGGTCTTTTCTATTAAGGACGAGGTGGATGCCTTGACGCTTAATGACCGTTATCGTTCATTGTTGTAGGAGAAACTATGTATTACTTTATTCCTTCATGGAGTGGCAGTGGGGATCGGGTTTGGCACCGGGATATTGTCCCTTGGTACCGCTCTATGCAGCGATTGGAGTTTGATGACTCGATTCATCAGATTCGGATTTTCCAAAGTGAAAATCTGCCAGTTCAGCTGCTTTTACCAGCCTATATGCCGCATGCCCGCTACCTCTTGCATCGGCAGGATATTTTTGAGACGGACTATTACTCGGTCTTTGATGAGATTCAGGGAATCCAGTCTAAAGAAATGCAGGTCTTGCAAATCAAGGATCTGGACTGGGAGCCCGACTGTGAGTTTGTTTATACGCCCTTTCTAATCATGATCCGCAGGCAGGGACAGCTCTATGCTCATATCGAGTTTGGAGTAGAAGGCTTTATCAGCTTCATCAAGTTTTTCAAGGATGACCAGCTGGAGAAGTTTTATATCTTTGATGATCGGGGCTTTGTCTCCAGTATTACTTACTATGAAGATGATCAGCCTCTTTATCAGGACTACCTGCAGCCGGATGGTGACTGGCGGATTCGTGAGCATCTGAAGCCTGACGACGGTCGGATAGAGGTCAACCCTGCTTACTTACTGGACTTTGATAAGCTGGAGTATGAGCGGATGCCGGACTTAATCTTGGAGAAATTAGGCCACTATATCGAGCGCAATGCAGGAGCGGACAGCCGGTTTGTGCTGGCAGCGCATCCTTTATACACTCAAGCTATTCTAAACTTATTGCCCAAGAATGTTCAAATCATTCTCAGCTTTTTCCACGAGCGCAATCATACAGTTGATTGGCCAGCTTTAGAAGCAGATTTGCAGCAGGCAGATTTAGTCTTGACTGATCGCATGGATTTCAAGAAGGCTATTCAGCGCTACCTGTCTGGGCAGGCTCAGAAGGTGCATTACCTGTCGCCTTTTGATACTCGTCTGCAGTTGGGCAAGAGTCAGCGCCGCCGTGAATCCAAGATTTTTTATCAGATTAATCTGGAAGAAGGGCTTAATGACTATGCCATCTTCAAGGTTCTTCACTATGTGGCCAAGCATCCGGATACGGAGCTGACTATCGGTGTTTACAATGCTTGGCAGGAAGGAATCCAAAAGGTGGAGACCAAGGTGCAGGAGGTTATTGATGAATTTCTGAATCGCTATGAATTTGTCAAGAACTACCGGCGCAGTGAGCAGGCTGAGAATGCCCTGCTGGAAAATCAGGAGCAGGACCTCCGTTTCACCATTAAAAATATCACAGACGAGCTCAGCTTGATTCAGGAGCTGGATGATACACGGTTAATCATCGACCTGAGTGAGCAGCCCAATCTCTATACGCAGATTGCTGGGATTTCTGCCGGGATTCCGCAGATCAATCTGGTGGGCTCGGACTATGTGACCCATCTGCAAAATGGCTATATCTTGGACTCTATCTCTGATGTTCCGACTGCTGCAGACTATTACTTGGAAGGTTTGAAAAATTGGAACCAGGCCTTGATTTATTCTATTGAAAAAATCCATCATAATACTGGTCTGGAGCTGATTGGCCGGTGGGAGCAGTGGCTCAAGGAGGCTGAGAATGCAAAATAAGCTGAAAATCTTACAGATTGGCTCAAGCGACTGGAGCAAGGAGCTTGCCATTCCGGACAATATGGCCTGGTATTATTTCTTTCCTAACTCCAATCTGGCTATCAAAAAGGTCATGGAAATGGATAAGATTGTCAAGTTTGATGCGATTCTGGTGGACGACCTGCGTCGGATTCCAGATTTGTTTATGATTGAGTCCAAGATTATTCCTTATACAGTTTTCTATGATCAGGAACAGGAAACCCAGGAAGCGGATATTGAGTACTTCCTTAAGCGTCACTGTGCTCAGCCAACGGATATGAGCGATCGAGCTGACCTGCTCCGCAAGCTGTCTAAGGCTCTCTTTTCCGGCCAGTATGGCGATAAGATGACCCCGCTTGATATGGTGGTCAGTCCCGGATTTCGGGGCAAAATCTGCTACAATGGCTATGAAAATCTAGAGCTGGAAGGGGACTTTGGTCAGGACTTTCAGCCAATCCTGTCTTGGAAATACAATATTATTGCCAACAAGTTTAATCCAGTTGAACTCTGGCTTGAATATGAAAAGTCAGGCAGCTGTGAGCTGCGGTTGCGTCTCTATAATATCCAAGAAGGCTCGACTGCGGACATCGCTCGCGAGACTGTTTTCGCAGAAGAGGACATGCGGGAATCCATGGTTCTGGACAATGACTTTACTTCCTATCTGGGAGTCAGTTTGGAGGCTAGAGGCGAGGGACGGATTCAGGTTGGCGCTCTGCATCAGCGTCTGACCCGCTTTGAGTTTGGCAAGTATGTTCTGGGCGGGAAGATTTTTCGTGATAGTCACCGTCAGGAGATTAATTACTTCTTTTATCCGGGAGATTTGAAGCCACCTTTGGCTGTTTATTTCTCTGGTTACCGTCGGGCGGAAGGCTTCGAGGGCTTTGGAATGATGCGCAGTTTGGGCTGTCCTTTTCTCTTGTTTTCTGATCCACGCGTGGATGGCGGTATGTTTTATCTGGGCAGCCAGGAGCTGGAGAGCAGTATTCATAAGATTATCCAAGAGCATTTGGACTTTCTGGGCTTTACCGAGCGGGACCTAATCCTGTCGGGGATGTCAATGGGGACCTACGGTGCGGTTTATTACGGTTCGGAGTTTCGTCCGCGAGCTATTGTTTTGTCCAAGCCCTTGGGAAATCTAGGCACTATTGCCCAACGTGGTCGTTTACGCCTGCCTGAGGTCTTTCCGACGGCTCTAGATGTCCTTCACCGTCACACGGGTGGCAAAGATCAGGAACATGTAGAGGAGTTGAATCAACGCTACTGGCGTAAGTTTGAGAAGGCTGATTTCAGTCGGACGACCTTTGGTATCGCCTATATGAAAGAAGAGGACTATGATCCGACGGCCTATGAGGACCTGGTGGCAGCTCTTCATCTGACTGAGGCTAAGCTGATTAGCAGAGGTGTCCCTGGACGCCATAATGACGACTTAGCTGTGTCTGTGTCTTGGTTTATGAATTACTATCGAATGATATTGGAAAAGGAATTTGGGAGAAAGAAATGAAGATTCAAAAAAGAAAGGGCATATACTGGGGAGAGCTGAGAGGGGTTTCGGCAGCTGGTAAAATGACTGACTTTACCTATCTTTATGGCACTACCCTTATTATTCATTCCCCTTCACATATATTTTTTGAAAATAAACTAATGGCCTCCGGCCAGACCATCCATGAATGGTCTTCCAAATGGAATTATCAGCGAGACCGGCAGGTGCCTGCTCTCCCCTTGCTCAAAAAGGGAGCTCGCTATTGCCTGTCTAGAGATATGACCACCTATCCTGAATCCAGCGTCTTTCTGAAAATCATCTTCTTTGACCGCTATGAGAAAGAAATCAGCAATCAAGTGGAGCGCTCGGAGAGTATGATCTTTACCTATCCAAACGAAGCCTATAGCTATAAGGTTCAACTGCTGAGTGCAGGAGTTGAGTCCTTAGAGTTTCATTGCCTAGACATTGACCAAATCATAGAGGAGTCTGATGATTAAAAATCATTTTCAAATTCAGCGCTTAAAGAAAATCTTAGCCAAAGTCAAGAGCTTTGAGTCAGAAATGGCTGGTCTGACAGACGCTGAGCTGCGGAAGAAAACTCAGGAATTTAAGGAGAGACTGGCCGCAGGTGAGACTTTAGACGACTTGCTGCCGGAGGCTTATGCTGTGGTGCGGGAAGCGGACAAGCGGGTGCTGGGCATGTTTCCCTACGATGTTCAGGTCATGGGGGCGATTGTTCTCCATGAAGGCAAATGTCGCTGAGATGGCTACGGGAGAGGGCAAGACTCTGACGGCTACCATGCCGCTCTATCTCAATGCCCTGTCTGGTCAAGGAGCTATGCTGGTGACCACCAATACCTATCTGGCTCTGCGGGATGCTCAGGAAATGGGGCAGGTCTATCGTTTTCTGGGGTTGACTATTGAGGCAGCGGTGGTAGCTGATGAGACTGAAAATTTGACGCCCAAGCAGAAGCGGCTGATTTACCAGGCGGATATTGTCTATACGACCAATAGTGCCTTGGGCTTTGACTATCTGATTGAAAATCTAGCAGAGAATAAGGATAGCCAATACCTTAGTCCTTTCAACTATGTCATCATAGACGAGATTGACTCCATCCTCTTAGACAGCGCTCAGGTACCTTTGGTTATCTCTGGTGCTCCTCGAGTTCAGTCAAACTTCTATGGTATCATGGATACCTTCATTACGACTTTGAAAGAAGAAGGGGATTATCACTACGATGACGAGAAAAATGAAGTCTGGCTGACATCCAAAGGTATTCTGGCGGCGGAGTCTTTTCTGGACTTGGAGCATCTCTATTCCAAGGAAAATCAAGAGTTGGTCCGCCACCTCAATTTAGCCTTGCGAGCCCACAAGCTCTACAAAAAGGACAAGGACTACGTTGTCCGCCAGGGTGACAAAGAAGCAGAAGTCGTACTTTTGGATCGCTCAACCGGCCGTCTGCTGGAAATGACCCGGCTTCAGGGAGGTCAGCACCAGGCTATTGAGGCCAAGGAGCATGTCAAGCTGACGGAGGAAACGCGGGCCATGGCATCCATTACCTATCAGAATCTCTTCCGCCTCTTCCGGAAAATCTCTGGTATGACTGGAACCGGCAAGGTGGTGGAGAGCGAGTTTATGGAGACTTACTCCATGGCCGTCATCAAGATACCGACCAACCAGCCAGTTATTCGACAGGATTTGCCAGACCAGCTTTACCAGACGCTGCCAGAAAAAGTCTTTGCTTCACTGGACGAGGTCAAGCACTACAATGCCCAAGGCAATCCGCTCTTGATTTTCACCGGCTCAGTGGAGATGTCAGAGATTTACTCATCCCTACTGCTGAGAGAAGGCATCGCCCACAATCTGCTCAATGCCAACAATGCGGCCCGTGAGGCACAAATCATCGCTGAGTCTGGGCAGAAAGGTGCGGTGACAGTGGCTACATCAATGGCCGGCCGCGGTACGGATATAAAGCTGGGACCGGGTGTCGCAGATTTGGGTGGTCTCGTGGTGATTGGTACTGAGCGGATGGAGAACCAGCGGATTGACCTACAGATTCGTGGCCGTTCTGGCCGCCAAGGTGATCCGGGAATTAGTAAGTTCTTCATCTCGCTAGAGGATGATCTGCTCAGGAAGTGGGGGCCAGACTGGCTCAAGAAGTTCTACAAGGACTACTCAACCGAAGAGGTTGAGCAGCATCCAGTCCAGCTGGGACAGCGCCGCTTTAGACGCTTGGTGGCTAAGGCTCAGAGAGCCAGCGAAAGCAGTGCCAAGATGTCGCGTCGGATGACGCTGGAATATGCCCAGTGTATGAAGATTCAGCGGGAGATTACCTATGCTGAGCGCAATCGTCTGATTCAAGCTGAAGAGCGGATTGATGAAGAAATCAGCCGTGTCCTCAGTCAGGTCATTCATCAGGCGGCCTATGAGCAGTCCTATGAGACGCGGGCTGACCTCTATCGCTTTATTTTAGACCATTTCAGCTATCATGCTGAGCGTATTCCTTATGATTTCGATATTTATTCGCCGGAGAAAATTGCAGAGCTTTTGCAGGATATTGCCGAGCAGGAATTGCAGGCAAAGAAAGCCTATCTCAAGTCTGACAAGCTCTTTACCCATTTTCAGCGGGTGTCCGTTCTCAAGGCTATTGATGAGAACTGGGTCGAGCAGGTGGACTATCTGCAGCAACTCAAGACAGCCCTTGAGCGGTCAGCATTTCTCTATGAAAAATCCTCTGGTAGAATACTACCAAGAGGCTTACGATGGCTTTGAATATATGAAGGAGCGCATGAAGCAGCAGATTGTCAAGAATCTTTTGATGAGTGAATTGGCACTCAACCCTAAAGGAGAAGTCATCATGTACTTCCCGTAAGACGAGGAGAATATGACAGTATATAACATTAACTTAGGCATCGGCTGGGCCAGTAGCGGTGTGGAATACGCCCAAGCTTATCGAGCCCAGCTTCTGCGCAGGATCCAGCAGCCGGCTAAGTTTATCTTTATGGATATGATTTTAGCGGATAATATCCAGCATCTGACGGAAAATATCGGTTTTCTGGATGAGGAAGTTATCTGGCTTTATAATTACTTTACTGATATCAAGATTGCACCGACGACGGTGACGCTGGACCAGGTGCTGGCTCAAGTCGCAGGTCAGCCGGAGCGCTCTGAGAAGGAGGGCAAGATTGTCCGCTATTTCTACCCGCAGGATGATCAGTTTATCACTTGCTACCTGCGGCAGGAAGATCAGGACTTTGTCGAGCATGTAGAGTATGTCTCGCGGGGGAGATTGATTCGCAAGGATTATTTCTCCTATGTCCGCTATGCCAGTGAATACTTCGCGCCCCACAATGACGCCGCAACCCTCTACCAGCGCCGTTTCTACCATGAAGACGGCAGTGTGGCTTATGACATGCTGATAGAGGATGGTCAGGAAGAGCTCTATCGCTTTCCAGACCGGATTTTCTATTCCTAAGGCTGAGCTGGTTCGTTATTTTCTCCAGTGTTTGCAGCTGCAGGCGGATGATGTGGTCATCTTGGATAGGGAGACAGGGATTGGTCAGGTTGTCTTTGAGGAGAGCCAGAAGGCTAAGCTGGGAGTAGTGGTCCATGCGGAGCATTTCAGTGAAAATGCCAGCAGCGACGACTACATTCTCTGGAACAATTTCTATGACTACCAGTTTACTAATGCTGACAAGGTGGACTTTTTTCATCGTGGCAACAGAGGCTCAGAAAAGCGATTCTAGAGCAGCAGTTCCAGCATTACTCAGACAAGCAGCCCAAGATTGTCACCATACCGGTGGGGAGTCTCGACCAGCTGACTTATCCAGAAGAGCCTCGCAAGCCTTTTTCTATGATTACGGCTTCGCGTCTAGCTACAGGAAAAGCATATCGACTGGCTAGTAGCAGCGACTGTCCAAGCCCATGCCCAGCTGCCTGAGCTGACTCTGGATATTTACGGTAAGGGGGGCGAAGAGGAGAAGCTGCGACGCAGGATTGAGGAAGCAGGAGCTCAGGACTACATTCGGCTCAAAGGGCATGCAGATCTGAGTCAGATTTATGCAGGCTATGAGCTTTATCTGACAGCTTCAACCAGTGAAGGCTTTGGTTTGACTCTCATGGAAGCGGTCGGATCAGGTCTGCCCCTCATCGGCTTTGATGTCCGCTATGGCAATCAGACTTTTATCGATGATGGTAAAAATGGCTATCTGCTGCCAGTCAGTTCCAATCAGGTCGAGGATCAGATTATTGCTGCTTTTGTGGAGAAAATAGTAGCTCTCTTTAGCCAAGGACGCCAGCAGGAGATGAGCCAACACTCTTATCAAGTGGCTGAGAATTATTTGACCAGCCGGGTTGAAGCGGCTTGGTCCCAGCTTTTAAAGGAGGTCAGAGATGATTCAGCTCTTTGATTATTACAATCAGGAAACCCAGGATCTGCATGATTCCCTCCTTGCAGCTGGCTATGACTGTCCGACCATTGTCATTGAGGCAAATGGCTTTCTGCCTGACGACATGATATCTCCCTATACATATTTTCTAGGGGATGAAGAGGGAGTAGACCACCCACTCTTTTTCAATCAAGTGCCAGTGCCGCCTTTCTGGGAAATCACAGGCGACCATCAGTCGGCGCGTGTCAGTGACATGGGGGAAGAAAGAGCACGGATTCACTATGCCAGTCAGGCCAAGGGCCGGCTGGTCAAGCAGGTGGACTGGCTGGATAAAAAAGGCCAGCTGCGACTGAGTGAGCGCTATAATAAGCAAGGCCGCTGCTTTGCAAAAACAGCCTATAAATCAGGTCAGGAAGCCTTCAACACGACCTACTACAGCACTGATGGCCAGGAGCGTATCGTGGAAAATCATGCCACCGGTGACATCATCCTGACTCTGGACCAAGAGCCCTTGCGAATTTTTAAAAGCCGAGTGGATTTTATCCGTTTCTTCTTGGAGCGGCTAGACTTTGACTTGGATCACATTCTCTTTAATTCGCTGGCTTATTCTTTCCTAGTTTCTCACAGCTTGACGGGTCGAGCTGGACAGGACATTCTCTTTTGGCAGGAGCCCCTGTATGACGAGCTTCCGGGCAATATGCAGCTGATTCTGGAAAATAGCCAGCTGCGGGCGCAGACCATTGTCATTCCAGACTTGGCGACCTATGAAAAGGCCAAGAGTTTGGCTGCAGCTGACCAGCAGCAGAAGTTCCTGCATCTGGGTTATCATTATGACTTCAAGCGGGACAACTTCCTACGAAAAGATGCTTTAATCCTGACCCACTCGGATCAGATTGAAGGCTTAGAAACCTTGGTTCAGACCTTGCCGCAGATAGTTTTTCGCATTGCAGCTCTCACGGAAATGTCGCCCAAGCTCTTGTCTATGCTGTCCTATAAGAATGTCGTTCTTTATCAAAATGCCAGTCTCAAGCAAATTGAGCAGCTCTACTTGGAATCAGACATCTATCTGGATATTAATCACGGCGGACAGGTTCTACAGGCAGTGCGCAAGGCTTTTGAGAACAATCTCTTGATCCTAGGCTTTGAGCAGACCCTGCATGATAGGCACTACATTGCCCAGCAGCATATTTTCGACAGCAGCCAGCCTGCTCAGTTGGTATCAACTTTGGAAGAAGCCTTATCTGGTGTTGAGCAGATGCGGTCAGCCTTGCAAGCACAAGGCCAACATGCTAACGATGTGCCCGTCAGTCTTTATCAGGAGACTCTCCAAAGCGTACTAGGAGGTCAGCATGGCTAAAAAAGATTTATTTCATAAGGATATTGAGGGGCGGTTAGATGAGCTAAAGCATGGCAAGCCCAAGAAAGAAAAGGCCAGCTTGGGTGAAAATCTCAACAAGGCTTTTGTCATCGCCTTGGGCTTGATGATCTTGATTGGCTTGATTTTTACATTGATTGGAGTCTTGAGGAAATAAAATGCAAACAATATTGATTACACTTACCATTGTAGCAGCCCTTGTCTTGATTTTGCTGGTTAGTCTTCTTCCCAGAGAGAGCCAGCAATTTTACAGAGACACCAATACATCGATCGGCAAGTCAGGCTACTGGGAAACCCACCTCGCAAAGAAAATCTTAGTTCTTTTGGCAAGCCTTGCCCTGATTGTGCTCATGATTTTCTTTATGATTCAATCCATCTAGCATCTGTCTAGGAAGTTACTCAGACGACTGCTAAAAAAGAAAGACCCTCTATTGCAGACAATGGAGGGAATTTTTATAAGCAAATTTTTTATGTAAAGGTTTTAATTTCTGAAAGCACCTTGATATTTTTCTGAAAAGGAGTAAACTGGATATACAAGTGATGGAGGTTTGGTATGAAATTATACGTTCAGTTGATGATTATTTTTATGATTTCCCTCGTTGGAGAAGGGAATTTCAAGTGTTTTCCACCTACCTGTTCCCGGGCAGTATCATTGGTCTGGTCTTGCTGTTTTTGGCTCTGCAGTTTCAAGCTCCTGCGCCTGCGTCATATCAGCATGGTTGGCAATTTTCTTTTGGCAAATATGACCATCCTCTTTTTCTGCCTCCAGCAGTTGGTATCATGGATAAATTTCAGGTCATTGCACCTTATCTGCTGCCGATTATTTTGATTGTTTTAGGAGCGATTGTGCTCAATGTCTGCGTGATTGCAGTTGTGGTGCAGCTGATTAAGACTCGTTTTGAAGGAGATTATGAGGAAGGAGACGCCAGCAATGTCTGATTTATGGAGCAACCCTCTCTTTGGCCTTGCCTTGTCTATCTTGGCCTATCTGTTCGGCCTATTGATTTTTCGTAGATTTCCTCATCCCTTGACAACTCCTTTGCTGATTGCAGCAGTTTTGGTTATTGCTTTTTTGAAATTAACCGGTATTTCCTACAAGGATTACTATGTCGGAGGCTCCTATTTAAACAACCTAATTGTGCCATCTACGGTTGCTTTGGGGATTCCGCTTTACAAGACTTTCATTTGATGAAGCACCATGCACGCAGTATTTTGATTGGGACCTTTGCGGCGGTTGTAGTCAATACCAGCTTCACTGCCCTATTGGCTAAGTTTTTCGGCATGGATTTCTTTCTGGCTGTTTCTCTTTTTCCGAAATCTGTCACAACGGCCATGGCTGTCGGTATCACAGACAAGTTGCAAGGACTTGCTACAGTGACATTAGTGGTGGTGGTTGCGACGGGCATTCTGACCAGTGTCTTGGGGCCAACGCTTCTTAAGCTCTTAAAAATCACAGATCCGGTAGCTATCGGTCTAGCTTTAGGGGGAACCGGCCATGCGGTAGGAACGGGAACCGCCTTTAAATACGGTCAGGTCGCAGGAGCTATGGCAGGACTTGCGATTGGCGTGACTGGGCTCATGTACGTTCTGGTCAGCCCCATCGTGGCAGCCATTATTCTGAAGTAAAAATAAATAAGGTTGAAACGTTTTGTTTCAACCTTGTTTTGTTTATTGAAGATTTAGCTTCTTTTTCACAATGAAATAGATGGTGAAATAGAAACCAAAAATTTTGATCAGTTCAAAGACGATTCGGATAATAAGAAAGACATCTAGCATCATTTCAAATTCTCTAGCGGAGTTACTATAATCATATGGAGCAAATAGGCCATATGGATTAAAGGTACTAGGTAAGAAGATTAACAGGACCGCCAGAACAGTCCAAATCAAAAATCCGAAGAGCACAGCCATCATAATCCGATTCTTCTTGAAAAGCTGTCCGACTGAGATTGCTAGATAAAAGAAGAGGATACCAGAAAGGATTTGAAGGAGATTAAGGAAGCCGTATTTGACAATCCATAGCCAGAAATTTTGTATTCCGTCTATAAATTTAAAAATCTCATCGAATGAATAGCCTACAAGGGGAAGCGCAATGCCAAAGATGACTAAACCACTAATAAACATGGTCAGCATACACAAGAGGGTCCAAACAAATGCGGAAAGAAGCTTAGACAGAAGAATCTGATGCGGCGTAACCGGCAAGGTCCAAGTCAGGTAGCCTTCTCGCCCAAAAACATTTTTATAAAATCGACGGATGATAATGATGGTATTGGACAGAAAGACAGCGCAGGATGCAGAAAACAGCAAGAGGAAGAGTAGGTATAAAGTGACAATAACACCACTAGTAGCCATTGGGTAGTCACTATAGCGTTCCATGACCTCAGGTCTCAAGCTGCTGCCAGTTATAAATCCCATCAAGATAGATAGAGTGAGAAGAATGGCAAAGGTGATACAGTACCATTTGTAATTAGACTTAAAGTCGTATTTAAAGAGTTTTCCGAACATATAATGAAGACCTCCTAATAAAAGCGAAACTGGCTGCGGAAGAGATTATCAATGGATTGATTGTACTGTTGACGCAGCTGATTAGCATTTTCATGCAAAAAGATCTGACCTTGGTTAATCAGGATTACTTCATCCAAGATTGGCTCGATATCTGCGATCAAGTGGGTGGAAATGATGACAGAAGACTGAGGTGTGCGGTTTTGAATGATGGTCTGCAGGATATAGTCGCGAGCAGCCGGATCAACACCACCGATAGGCTCGTCTAGGATATACAGTTCCGCATGGCGGCTCATGACCAGAATGAGCTGCATTTTTTCCTTGTTTCCTTTTGAAAGGCTTCCGATGCGCGCTTGAGGATCGATATGAAGATCCTTTAGAAGCTGCATGGCTTTCGCGCTGTCAAAATTATCATAAAAATCTTGGAAATATTTTACAGCTTCGATTACTTTGGAGCTGTCGCTCAGATAAGTCGTATCTGGCAGGTAGGAAACGATTCTTTTGGTATCAGGCGAAGGTTTAACTCCTTTTGAGATAGATATGACCAGAGGTGGGCTGCAAGAGACCATTGATAAGCTTTAATAATAGTTGTCTTGCCGCTGCCATTAGGACCTAGAAGTCCGATAATTCTGCCAGGCTGGATGTTTAAGCTCACATCATACAGGGCGGGTGCGTCGCCATAATTTTTATGGACATGGTCAAGATAGACCAGAGGATACTGATTCATACATGTCTCCTTTATTTTTCTTCAATTTACAATTATTATACCTTTTTCCTTAGGAAAATGGCAAAAGAAAGCCGGAAAGGGTGAATGGAATCTTTCTGTTCAGTCAAACTCCTATTTCCCTCATTCAGTGAATTGCGGTATAATAGTTATAAGAAGAAGCAAAAGCATGTTCAAGGAGAAAAATGTGGTGATACAACTTGATACCAAGACTGTTTACAGTTTTATGGATAGCTTGATCCCGATAAAGAAATATGTGCAGAAAGCCAAAGAGTTAGGTTACAGTCATCTGGGCATGATGGATGTGGACAATCTCTATGGGGCTTATCATTTCTTAGAGGAAGCCGAATCTGCGGGACTGCAGCCGCTTTTAGGCTTGGATCTGAGTCTGATCAAGGCAGAGCAGGAGCTTCATCTCCGTCTGCTGGCCTTAGACAGTCAGGGCTATCGCAATCTGATGAAAGTCTCGACTCTCAAGATGATGGGACAAAAAAATTGGGAGGATTTCCAGCATCTCTTTAAGGGATTGGCTGTGATTGTTCCTGCTTTTGACGGGGTAGCAGATCTGGATTTGGGGTTGGATTTTTATGTTGGTGTCTTTCCAGCAACGCCTAAGCAGGAGTTCGGTCGGCCAACCCTGCCCCTGCATAGCGTCCGATATTTTGACACGGGGGATTTGGAAACCTTGCAGATGCTCCGGGCTATTCGAGAAAATGCCAGCCTGCGGGAGATTGGCAGCCTCCCTAATCATGAGTTTTTGCTGGCACCAGATGCTCTGGCAGGAGCTTTTAAGGAAACTTTCCCAGAGAGTCTGGCTAATCTTGAGAAGCTAGTCCGTGATGTTCATTACGATATCAATAGGGAGCTGAAACTGCCCCGCTTTAATCGGGAGCGGCCAGCCGTGGAAGAGCTGCGGGAGCGATCAGAAGCTGGCTTAAAAAAACGAGGTTTAACAGGTAAACTTTATCAGGAACGGCTGAACCAGGAGCTGGCTGTCATTCATCAGATGGGCTTTGATGATTATTTTCTCATCGTCTGGGATTTGCTGCGCTTTGGTCGCAGTCAGGGCTACTATATGGGCATGGGCCGAGGATCTGCTGTTGGCAGTCTAGTGGCCTATGTTTTGGAGATTACTGGGATTGACCCAGTCAAGAACAACCTGCTTTTTGAGCGCTTTCTAAATCTAGAGCGCTATACCATGCCCGATATTGATATCGATATACCAGATGTTTACCGGCCGGAGTTTATCCGCTATGTTCGCGACCGCTATGGCAGCATGCATGCGGCACAGATTGTGACTTACTCGACCTTCGGAGCCAAGCAGGCCATTCGGGATGTTTTCAAGCGTTTCGGTCTGCCAGAGTATGAGCTGACCAATATCACCAAGAAAATTCGCTTCGGCGATAGTCTGACCACTGCTTATGAGAAAAATATGGCCTTTCGTCAGATTATCAACAGTAAGCTGGAATATCAAAAAGGCCTTTGATATTGCTAAAAAAATCGAAGGTCATCCCCGTCAGACTTCTATCCATGCAGCTGGCGTTGTGATGAGTGACAATGACCTGACAGACCAGATACCGCTCAAATACGGTGAGGACATGTATATCACTCAATATGATGCCCACGGTGTGGAGAGCAACGGTCTGCTCAAGATGGACTTTCTGGGCTTGCGCAATCTGACCTTTGTCCAGCGGATGAAAGAAGCAACCCTGAAAAAATATGAGGTAGATATTGAGATTGCAGAGATTGACTTGGAGGATGCAGAAACTCTGAAACTCTTTGCGTCTGGCCAGACCAAGGGGATTTTCCAGTTTGAGCAGCCGGGTGCCATCAGTCTGCTCAAGCGGGTTCAGCCAGTTTGCTTTGAGGAAGTAGTGGCCACAACCTCTCTCAACCGTCCTGGAGCCAGTGATTATATCGACAATTTTGTCAAAAGAAAGCATGGGCTGGAGCAGGTGGAGCTGATTGATGACAGTTTGGCTGATATTTTAGCTCCGACTTACGGTATCATGCTCTACCAAGAGCAGGTCATGCAGGTAGCCCAGCGTTTTGGTGGCTTTAGTTTGGGGAAAGCTGATATTTTACGAAGGGCAATGGGTAAGAAAAGTGCTGCTGAAATGCACCGCATGCAGGAGGACTTTGTTGCAGGTGCTCTCAAGCTAGGTCACTCGGAATCCAAAGCCAAGGAAGTCTTTGCTATTATGGAGAAGTTTGCTGGTTATGGCTTTAACCGCAGCCACGCCTATGCCTACTCAGCTCTGGCTTTTCAACTGGCTTATCTTCAAGGCTCACTATCCAGATGTTTTCTTTGATGTCATGCTCAATTATTCTAGCAGTGACTATATCACCGATGCCCTGAGTTTTGACTTTGAAACAGCACCCCTCAGCATCAATAATATCCCTACCATGATAAGTTTCAGGATAAGAAGATTTTTTTGGGTCTGAAAAATATCAAAGGCCTGCCTAGGGATTTGGCTTACTGGATTATCGAAGAGCGACAAAATGCTGCCTTTACTGGGGTAGAAGACTTTATTCTGCGCCTGCCTCAGAATTACCATAAGATTCCACTGCTGACTCCTCTGATCCAGCTGGGGCTCTTTGACAGTTTTGAGAAAAATCGCCAAAAAATTCTAGCCAACCTGCCTAATCTATTTGTATTTGCGGATGAGCTGGGCAGTCTCTTTGCGGATACGACTTATTCTTGGACAGAGGCTCAGGATTTTAGCGATGCTGAAAAGTTTGAGCTGGAACAGAGCATTATCGGTGTGGGGCTTAGCGATCACCCCTTGGTTAAACTGGCCAAAGAAGCGGACCAGCCCTTTAGCTGGATTAGTGAGCTGACCGAAAATAGCAGAGCTAGGATTTTAGCTCAAGTCCAGTCTATCAAGACTATCCGGACCAAAAAGGGCGAGAATATGGCCTTCTTGCAGGTTTCAGATACGAAGAAAAAACTGGATGTTACCCTCTTTCCTGATACCTATCGTCAGTTGGCCGAACGTATTAAGGAGAAGGGGATTTACTACTTGACCGGCAAGGTGCAGGAACGGGATGGACGCTTACAGTTGGTCTTGTCAGATATAGAAGAAGCCACTACAGAACGGTTCTGGATAAAACTTGCTGGACATGAGCATGATCGGGCAATATCTCATATTTTGCAGAAATACCCCGGTAATATTCCGGTTGTCCTGCGCTATGAAGATGAGAAGCGAACCATATCTGCACCGCATTTCCGAGTGGAGAAATCGGAGCAGCTGCAAGAGGAATTGAAGAATTATACTATGAAAACGATTTTTCGTTAAAAAAATATGGAAAAATAAGAGAATTTTTCATGATGATTGTGGTATAATCTATAAGAATGTTAAAAAGAAAAAAAGGAGCAAAAAAAGCGAAATGAAACGTATTGCTGTTTTGACTAGTGGTGGTGATGCCCCTGGTATGAATGCTGCCATCCGTGCAGTTGTTCGTAAAGCAATTTCCGAAGGAATGGAAGTTTACGGGATTTATGATGGTTACGCTGGAATGGTAGCTGGCGAGATTTACCCACTTGATGCGACATCAGTTGGTGACATTATTTCTCGCGGTGGAACTTTCCTTCACTCTGCTCGTTATCCTGAGTTTGCCCAAGTTGAAGGGCAGCTGAAAGGGATTGAGCAGCTTAAAAAACATGGAATCGAAGGTGTCGTTGTTATCGGTGGAGATGGATCTTACCACGGTGCGATGCGCTTGACAGAGCATGGCTTCCCAGCTGTCGGTGTTCCAGGAACTATTGACAATGATATCGTCGGAACAGACTTCACTATCGGTTTTGATACAGCTGTTACTACAGCTATGGATGCGATTGACAAGATTCGGGATACCTCATCCAGTCACCGCCGTACTTTCGTTATCGAAGTAATGGGACGTAATGCTGGTGATATTGCTCTCTGGGCAGGTATTGCATCTGGTGCGGACGAAATCATCGTTCCTGAAGAAGGTTTCAAGATCGAAGAAGTTGTTGAAAGCATTAAGAATGGCTATGCCAAGGGTAAGAAGCACAACATCATCGTCTTGGCTGAGGGTGTCATGTCAGCGGATGAATTTGCTGAAAAGCTGAAAGAAGCTGGAGATATGAGCGATTTGCGTGTCACAGAGCTCGGACATATCCAGCGTGGAGGCTCACCGACTGCGCGTGACCGTGTTCTTGCATCTCGTATGGGAGCGCATGCTGTTAAACTGCTTAAAGAAGGTATCGGCGGAGTTGCTGTTGGAATCCGCAATGAGCAGATGGTTGAAAGCCCAATTCTGGGAACTGCTGAAGAAGGAGCACTCTTTAGCTTGACTGCTGAAGGCAAGATTGTCGTCAACAATCCGCACAAGGCTGATCTGGACTTGGCTGATTTGAACCGCAGCATCAATATTTAATTATTATTTGTTATTCAGGCCAAGAGGCCAAATAGAAGAAGGAGTTTCATACAATCATGAATAAACGTGTAAAAATCGTTGCAACATTAGGTCCTGCGGTAGAAATCCGCGGTGGTAAAAAATTCGGTGATGACGGATATTGGGGAGAAAAGCTGGATGTTGAAGCATCAGCTCAAAACATTGCTAAGCTGATTGAAGCTGGCGCAAACACATTCCGTTTCAACTTCTCACACGGTGACCATGCTGAGCAAGGAGAGCGCATGGCAACTGTTAAGCGTGCAGAAGAAATTGCCGGCCAAAAAGTTGGTTTCCTTCTTGATACAAAAGGACCAGAAATTCGTACAGAATTGTTCGAAGGCGATGCAAAAGAGTATTCATACAAGACTGGTGAAAAAATCCGTGTTGCTACTAAGCAAGGTATCAAAGTCTACTCGTGAAGTAATTGCTTTGAACGTTGCTGGTGGATTGGACATCTACGATGATGTTGAAGTTGGCCGTCAAGTATTGGTTGACGATGGTAAACTTGGTCTTCGTGTTATCGCTAAAGACGATGCTACTCGTGAATTTGAAGTAGAAGTTGAAAATGACGGCATCATTGCTAAGCAAAAAGGTGTGAACATTCCTAACACTAAGATTCCTTTCCCAGCACTTGCTGAGCGTGACAATGACGATATCCGCTTCGGTCTTGAGCAAGGAATCAACTTCATCGCGATTTCATTTGTACGTACTGCAAAAGACGTCAACGAAGTTCGTGCAATCTGTGAAGAAACTGGCAACGGCCATGTTCAATTGTTCGCGAAAATCGAAAACCAACAAGGTATCGATAACTTGGACGAAATCATTGAAGCTGCTGACGGTATCATGATTGCCCGTGGTGACATGGGTATCGAAGTACCATTTCGAAATGGTTCCAGTTTACCAAAAAATGATCATCACTAAGGTAAATGCAGCTGGTAAAGTGGTTATCACAGCAACTAACATGCTTGAAACCATGACAGAAAAACCACGTGCAACTCGTTCAGAAGTATCAGACGTATTTAACGCTGTTATCGACGGAACTGACGCAACTATGCTTTCAGGTGAGTCTGCAAATGGTAAATACCCACTTGAGTCAGTAACAACAATGGCGACTATCGATAAGAATGCTCAAACCCTTCTTAACGAATATGGCCGTTTGACAACTGATAACTTTGAGCGCAACTCTAAGACTGAAGTTATGGCTTCAGCAGTTAAAGATGCTACAAACTCAATGGATATCAAGTTGGTAGTTACCCTTACTAAGACAGGTCACACAGCTCGCTTGATTTCTAAATACCGTCCAAATGCTGATATCTTAGCTATCACTTTTGACGAATTGACTCAACGTGGTCTTATGCTGAACTGGGGTGTTATTCCAGTGACTACTGAAACTCCATCTAACACAGATGATATGTTTGAAATCGCTGAAAAGATTGCAGTTGAGCAAGGCTTGGTTGAATCTGGCGATGATATCGTTATCGTTGCTGGTGTGCCGCTTGGTGAAGCAGTTCGTACCAACACAATGCGCATCCGTACAGTACGTTAATCTAAGATAATAAAAAAGAACCGTTGATTGGAAAATCATCGGTTTTTTTCTTGTCTATGCGATACCACTTATCTTACTTGAGAGAAGAACAAGTTTGAGAATTGATTTTTGAAATAAAATTGTACCTTTGTCTATTTTGTCTAAAAATGATATAATGGTATAAAAGAGATGGGGGAGACGAATGTTAAAGAGAGATTTATTAAGAAATATCATTATTTTTTCAGTACTGGCAGCTATCATTATAGGGCTGAGAGTTTTTATTTATACGCCTTATCGGGTGACGGAGCAAGACAGCAATTCCTATTTGGCAAAGAATGACTTGGTCTTGGCGACGAGGAAGCAAGACATCAAGCGTGGGGATTTTGTCCTCTATGAAGTGGACGGCAAAGACTACGTTGGCCGGGTTATTGCCCAGGAAAAAGATCAGGTAACCTATATGGATGATCTCCTTTACCTGAACGGTCAGGTCATGTCGGAAGAATACATTGAGAAAATGCGCGAGAAATATCTAGCTTCAGCAGGAAGTTCAGGTTACTATACTCATGATTTCTCTGTTATGGATTTGAAGGGCTCAAAGTCTGATAAAATTACTAAAGATTCTTATTTGATTCTTAATGATCGACGGGAAAATACGAAGGACAGCCGAGAATTTGGGCTCATCAAAGCCAGTCAAATCAAGGGAGTGGTGGAGTTCCGACTCTCACCGCTTAATGAATTTGGTTTTATTAAGAATAAGTAAATTGAAGTCTATTTTCAACCAAGGCAGGGCAAAGCCTTGGTTTTTTTCTTTGAAAATCAACTTTAAAGTTACAAGTAAACATAAAGATACTTGTTCTGATGTGGTATACTAATATCAAAAGACCGCTTAAAGGAGACTGCTCTTGAAGTCAAGAAAGAAAAAATTATTATTTTTGGCTATACTGGCTCTAAGTTTTCTGACTGCATGTAGCAGCATAGTAAATAGAGATGGTGAAAAAATATGGATGTCAGATACAGAAATGACTGAGCTTCATAAGAAAGAGCAAAAGCTTGCACTTTATATCATTAATCATTATGAAGATGTTCAAAAAATTGAATTTGATGAATTTTCTAAGGGAAAGTTCTGGGAAGCAAGTTCTGTTAGTGTGATTGTAAATGACACCAGCTATATACCACACATTTCTTTGGACTCAAAGGATAAAAACTATAATATAAATGATAGTTCTCGCACTGATTCTGACAGAATTGACTTTTCGTCTGAAAAAGAAAGAGAAGGTCACAAATTTTAAAGATACAGGTGAGACGGATGTTATTTACTCTGGAGAAAATGCTTGGCTGACGACTGAGGAAAAAGTAAAGGTGCGCAACCAGGAAGAGGGGCTGGCTTTATTTTATACTGAATCACTATGAAAATGTTGAAAAAATTGAATTTACAAAGATTTCAAGAAAGCCTTTTGGACAGGCAAGATATGTTGCTTTACTTGTTAATGATAAGATAAAGATTTATACCGACCTAGATGATAGCTATGACAACTATTATTTGTCTGACAATCCTGAAAAAGACGGCCTGAAAGCTAAAGAGAAACCAACAAATTTGCAAAGTCTAGATAGTATTACTGTTATCTATTATACAGGGAAATGAAGGATGTGTTGCAATGAAAAAGCCAGACTGACTTAATCATCAGACTGGTTTTTTCGTGTCTCTTGGTGAAAGATGTTTTGCCATACTTCGTGGCGGCGCCAAAGGCTGGTATGGATAACACCGTCCATTTCATAGCGGATGAGCTTGGTTTTCTGGCTGACAGAAAGCAGTTCAACGTTTTTGATGAATAGCTTTTAGTTTGATTTATATTAAAGGGATTGCAAAAAAATGTAAACGCTTGCTAGTTTTATAATTTTTTTGCTATAATATATTAAAGTTGTATTAGTATAGTTGAAGGTTGTATGCTCTATAAAGGAAGGGAATATTTATGAAAATACTTAAATTACTTTTGATAGTATTTATTGGATTTTTGGGGTTAGGGCTTCTTAGTGCCTGCTCTCAGCAGAAAAAGACAGAACAGAAGGAGGAAGCAACATTGACAGCAGAAGAGAAAAAGATAATTAGAAAACAAGAAGAGGCTCTTGCTTTATTTTTGGTCAATAATTTTGAAGATGTTCATAAAATAGAGTTTGAAAGTATTTCAAAAGGCGGATTTGGTAGACCTAGATTCATTTATTTCTCGGTAAACGATAAAATAGAAGTTTCAACAGACTTAAAAGATAGTTACGATATACAGCATTATGGGTTAATTTATCATAATAACTCGGAGGTACTAAAACGAAAGGAAGTTCCAACTAGTTATACAAAATTATCGGAAACCCAAATAAATGTTATATATTATGGAGAGAAGAGATGAACATAACAGATGCGGATTATAATAAAATTGCAACATATGTTTATGAGATTGACCCAGTAGACAATCCTGATAAGCAATTATCGGTTGGAGAAACGATTGACATCAACGGCCGACAATTTCAAGTTATCGACGCTACGGGTAATAATGCTGAACCAACGGATAATAGTATGCAAGCGATGGCTGTTGCCCCTATTGACAGTCAAGGAAACGTAGATTACAGTCAGGTAGTAGTTTCTTATGTTGGAACCAATTTTGGAGACAAAAAAGATATTCTGAACGATCTTGAAAATCTAGGTATGGGTTTTACTGATACGATGATGGTAGGTGTTCCTTCTGGCTATGGAGTAATCAAGCGTATAATGGAGGGGGACTTTAAAAATGCAGTTCAAAAAGAATTTACAGAAAATATTGTTCCAGTTCAATCAAAGACTGCAGTAGAGTTTGCCCAGCGAGTAGAAAAAAAGGTTCGTCAAGAGAACCCCAATGCTATTATAACAACGAATGGTCATTCTTTGGGAGAGTCTATGGCTCTTTATACGGCCTTAAAAATGGGGTGGAATAATGTTGGCTTTAACGGCCCAGATATTCATAATATTATTTCAGAAGAAGAAATAGCCTATATGCAGGCTCATCCAGAGCAATTTCGTAATTTTCGTAATCCCAATGATTTGATTCTGGGAAATATTTTGGGTAATAAAACTGGGGTAGCCATCTATGTCAATGTGACGGATGCTAGGTTTATTGATGAAGCAATTGGAATATTGCAGGATAAGTCCCTGTCTTGGAAAGAAAAGGCTGATAAAATCTATAGTTTGGGTGACAAATATCATAGTTACAAAACTTGGCAATTCAATGATAAAGGTCAGCTTATTGATGAAAATGGAAATATTGTAACAAATAATGCACGAGGGAACAGGAATATTCTCCTCTTAGAAACGAAAGCCAGAATGATGCGCTACTATGGATTGAAGTCTCTGCTGACCGAAAGCGGTGGAGGTTTGAGTTCTAATGAGCAGATTTTTCTGGACAGTGAGCAAGCTACGATTGCTGCAGAATCTTTAGTAAGTTCTGCACAGCAAACACTTGATCAGATTAAGATTGAAAAGCAAAAAGGAGTAGAGGAGGCTGAGGCTCTCTTTGAAACTACTAAGTCGCCGTTCATGGTTAGCAGTCTTAGCCCTTATGAGATAGAGGAGGCTTTTGCAGATGGAGGTGTAACAAATGATAGCATTGTCGGAGATGTTGAAAGTTCATTGGAAAAAAAGGTTCAACAAGCTAGCCAGTTATTGGACGAAATGGCTCGATTAAAAGAGCAAATTGCATCCGGAATCAATAAAAAACTTGAAGAAGACACAGCTTTGGCAGGGGAGTTCAATCAATGGAGAAGTTTGAATTAGCACAACGTGAAGTTGAAAATAAAAAGCAAGAACTTGATGAATTAGAAGATTTTCACCGTACAAAGTTAAAAGAATTTAAGAAGAGAGATGATTATTTTCAAACAGCTTGGCGTGCAGTCAAAGAGCTTCTTGATGAAAAATATAAAGAAACTTTGTATTATTTAAAAACTATAGATGCTGATCAGGAATTTTATAGGATTCTCAATAGAGAAATGGAATCTTATCAAATAATGTCGGAAGAAGTATTGGTTCAAGCACAAAGAACTCTTGAGTTAGAAGTCTTAAAAGAAGAAGAAAATTTTCGGCAGGAGAGGAGATATCTAGATGAGCAGTTGGAAGAGGCATACTTACGCCGGAGAATAGCTGTAGAGGAAAAATAATCAAAAGAAGAAATAGAAAGAAAGTGATACAGCATGGCAAGAACAACAATAGATACAATTACAGATGTATTTACAAAAGGAACTTTAGATGATTTAAGTGCTCGTCTTAATGAGATAAAAAAACAAATTGAAAAAAATTTGATTAGAAATGTCTATGCTCCTCAAGCTCTGAAGAAACGTGATATTATAAAGTCCAATGCTGAGAAAAAGATTAGCGAAGTTGCTAAGGAAGGCAAATCAGCTTTGACAGGCATTAACGATACTTTGGATGGAGCCATTAAAGGACAGTGGTCTACTGCGGTTAGAGATGCAGTTGTAAAAACAAGTAAAAGATATGATGAGATATAACCATAAAAAACAACCAGACTGCCTGTCTAGTTGTTTTTTCGTGTCTCTTGGTGAAAGATGTTTTGCCATACTTCGTGGCGGCGCCAGAGGCTGGTATGGATAACACCGTCCATTTCATAGCGGATGAGCTTGGTTTTCTGGCTGACAGAGAGCAGTTCAACGTTCTTGATAGGTGTTTTTGAGGCTCTTTCTGCCAGAAATTCAGCCTTGTTCAGCTGTCGGCCATCTTGGGAAATGTAGAGAAATTCGGCGGACAGAAGTGTATCCAGTTGGCTGCCTTGCTCCACGAGCTGTTCACGCATGAGCAGGTTTGGGTAAAGATTGTCCAGCGTCTCATCCTCGGGAATGGGAGCGGGCTCAATATGAATATCAATGTCAAAGACTCCGAAGCGCTCCATAAGCATATCCTCAACTTGGTCCGCAATCTCATGGCTTTCAAAAACAGATAAATCTGGGTTCATTTCAAGATAATATCTAGATAGATATTACTGCCATAGGTCCGGCCGCGCTGTGACTTGACTTGAGTGATTTTAGGAATTTCCAAGATAGCTTGCTTATAGTCCTGCAGCAGGCTTTCATCAAATCCGTCGGACAGGCTGAAGGAAGATTCCATAAAGATATCGTAGGCCGTCTTGAGAATGAAGAAGGTAATGATAATGGCTGCTAGCTTATCAACGATTGGGAAATTAAAGGCGCTGGCAATGATAGCAACTGAAGTGCCGATTGAAGTGACAGCGTCTGACAAGTTGTCCTTGGCTGCGGCATCCAGAGCCTTGGAGTGAGCTTTTTTAGCCAGCGTTTTATTGTAAAAATAAACACCCAACATAATGATTGACGAGATAATTCCGACCACGGCACCAACAGGGTCAAGCTTGGTTTCTTGATTGGAGATGATTTTCTGAATGGTCTCAATCAGGACATCAAATCCAACGAAAAACATGATAAAAGATGTGATGAGACTGGCCAGATCTTCTATCTTCCAGTGGCCGAAGCGATGGTCACGGTCGGCTGGTTTTCTAGCCATACGCAGGCCAATTAAAACGGCGATATTAGCCACGATATCAGAGACGTTGTTGAAGCCATCGGCCGTCAGACTGGAGGACTGGAGGGTCGAGCCTGCGATAATCTTGACCGCGGAGAGAATCAGATAGGTAGCGATGGACAGGATGGCTCCTCTCTCCGCTAGTTTCAGATTGTTACTAGGATTTTTCATGACAGCCTTTCTTTCTGAGTGGGGCAGCAGAATGGAAAAGAGACTTGCGAAAAAAATGTCATCTCTGGACAGATACTCTAAGTCTCATATGGGCATATTATAGCAAAAATAGGCCCTGATTTTTCAATTTGAGTCGGGCTTTAGGGGTGACTTAGATGACTTTGCCAAAAATCTAATCTAAAATCAGAAATTCCTCTTCTTTCTGGTTTAGCTTCATCAGGATTTTTGTTATAATAGTAGCATTGACTTTGAAAGAGGAAGAAAAATGCATCCTTTATTAAACGGTATGAATGACCGTCAGGCTGAGGCGGTTCAAACAACAGAAGGGCCTTTGCTGATTATGGCGGGAGCTGGTTCGGGTAAGACCCGTGTCCTGACCCACCGTATTGCCTATTTGATTGATGAAAAAATGGTCAATCCTTGGAATATCCTTGCCATTACCTTTACCAATAAGGCGGCGCGGGAGATGAGAGAAAGGGCTGAAAAACTTAAAACGGAAGCTCAAGATTGCTTAATCGCTACCTTCCACTCCATGTGTGTGCGTATTCTGCGACGAGAAGCAGATCATATTGGCTACAACCGCAACTTTACGATCGTTGATCCTGGCGAACAGCGGACTCTGATGAAGCGAATTCTTAAAAATCTCAATCTGGACCCTAAAAAGTGGAATGAGCGCGCCATTCTGGGGACTATTTCCAATGCTAAGAACGACCTGATTGACGAGGTGGGCTATGCAAATCTAGCTGGTGATATGTATACAGAGATTGTGGCCAAGTGCTACACGGCCTATCAAAAGGAATTACGCCAGTCTGAGGCCATGGACTTTGACGATTTGATTATGCTGACCCTGCGCCTTTTTGACCAAAATCCTGACGTTCTGACCTACTACCAGCAACGCTACCAGTACATCCATGTAGACGAGTATCAGGACACCAACCATGCCCAGTACCAGTTGGTCAAGCTCTTGGCTTCCCGCTTTAAGAATATCTGTGTGGTCGGAGACGCTGACCAGTCTATCTATGGCTGGCGGGGAGCCGATATGCAGAATATCCTGGACTTTGAAAAGGATTATCCTGAAGCTAAGGTAGTTCTGCTGGAGGAAAATTATCGTTCCACCAAAACCATCCTTCAGGCAGCTAATGAAGTCATCCGAAACAACCGAAACCGCCGTCCTAAAAATCTCTGGACTCAAAACGAAGACGGTGAGGAAATTGTCTACTATCGGGCTAATGACGAGCAGGACGAGGCTCTCTTTGTCGCCCGGACTATTGATCAGCTGAGTCGAGAAGGATACAGTCATAAGGATTTTGCAGTCCTTTACCGGACCAATGCTCAGTCCCGGACAGTGGAAGAAGCCCTGCTCAAGGCCAATATTCCCTATACCATGGTCGGTGGAACCAAGTTCTACAGCCGCAAGGAAATCCGAGATGTTATTTCTTACCTCAATCTCATCGCCAATCCTAGCGATAATATCAGCTATGAGCGAGTGGTCAATGAGCCCAAGCGTGGTGTCGGTCCAGGAACGGTGGAGAAAATTCGGGATTTTGCGTCCAGTCAGGAAATCTCTTTACTGGATGCGTCAGCCAATATCCTGCTTTCGCCAGTCAAGGGTAAGGCGGCTCAGGCGGTCTATGATTTTGCCAATATGCTTCTGGATTTGCGGGAGCGCTTGGACGACTTTACAGTGACGGAGTTGGTAGAAGCCGTACTGGAAAAGACAGGTTATGCTGCGGCCTTAGCTGCGCAGGCAACCTTGGAGAGCCAAGCTCGGATTGAAAATATTGAAGAATTCCTGTCTGTAACCAAGAATTTTGACGAAAGTCCAGACAATCCTACTGATGAGTCTGGTCTTGATAAGCTCAGCCGTTTTCTCAATGACTTTAGCCTTGATTGCAGACACAGATGACGGAGATACGGAGAGTTCTGAAGTGACTTTGATGACCCTCCACGCAGCCAAGGGATTGGAATTTCCGGTCGTCTTTCTGGTTGGTATGGAGGAAAATGTCTTCCCTCTAAGTCGGGCATCTGAAGATGAGGATGAGCTGGAAGAGGAGCGGCGTCTGGCCTATGTCGGTATCACCCGAGCAGAGAAGATTCTTTATCTGACCAATGCTAATTCCCGTATGCTTTATGGTAAAACCAACTATAATCATCCTACTCGCTTCTTGAGAGAAATCAGCTCAGACCTGCTAGACTATCAAGGACTAGCTCGACCGGCAAACAGCTCCTTTAAAGGTCAGTTATACCAATAGCGATACCAGCAAATTCGGTCAGGGCATGAGTCTGGCCCAGGCTCTACAAGAGCGGAAACGTCAGGCGGCACCTAGTTCCATTTCTACAGGCAGTCTGCCTTTTGGAAAGAGCAGTCAGAGCCAGCCATCTAAGCCGGAAGTTGCTTGGGCTATCGGAGATATTGCCCACCATAAGAAATGGGGCGATGGGACAGTTCTAGCAGTCTCTGGCAGCGGCAACAGTCAAGAGCTCAAGATTAATTTCCCAGAAGTCGGTCTGAAGAAAGTGCTGGCCAGCATAGCACCGATTGAGAAAAAATCATGATGAGGCAGTCGATTGAAGCCTGGATCTATCATCCAGAGGATGGAGAAATCTTGCTCTTGAAAGTGGAAGCTGAGACAGTTTCCTTTTGGCAGCCCATTACTGGTGGGATTGAGAGCGGTGAGAGTCCAGAAGAAGCCTGCCTTCGTGAAATAAAAGAGGAGACTGGCATGCTCTTAGCTTGTTCAAATCTGACTAGTCTTGGAGATTTTACGGTAAAGATTGATGAAAATCTGACCATCCACAAAAATCTCTTTCTAGTTCTGACAGAGCAGAAAGAAATCCAGATTTCTGATGAGCATGTGGGAGCTCAGTGGATAGCTTTAGAAGAAGTTTCGTCTCAGCTGTACTGGCCCAGCAATCAAGCGACTTTTGAGATTATATCTGAGAAGCTATAAGATATAGCTTCTCTTTATTTCTTTTGATAAGGAAATTCTATTAGTCAAGCGAGCCGTTTAGTGGTAGACTTATCACATAACTATAGTGAGGTGACCTTATGACACGTGAATTTAAATTTGAAACTCTGCAGCTTCATGCCGGACAGACAGTTGACCCGACAACCAAGTCACGGGCTCTGCCTATTTACCAGACAACTTCTTATGTGTTTGATGATACTCAGGAAGGAGAAGATCTCTTTGCTCTACGCAAACCTGGCAATATCTACACTCGGATTACCAATCCGACCCTGTCTGCTTTTGAGGAGCGGATTGCGGCTTTGGAAGGTGGAGTCGGAGCTTTAGCAACAGCTTCTGGTATGGCAGCTGTTACCTACACCATTCTAGCTTTAGCCCATGCTGGCGACCATGTAGTAGCAGCCTCTACCATTTACGGCGGTACCTTTAATCTGCTCAAGGAAACCCTGCCTCGCTATGGCATTACCACGACTTTTGTTGATATTGAAAATCTGGCTGAAGTAGAAGCGGCTATTCAGGACAATACCAAGCTGGTTCTGATTGAAAGCTTGGGTAATCCACTGATTAATATCCCTGACTTTGATGCTTTGGCAGAGCTGGTTCATGCTCATAAAATTCCGCTGATTTCCGACAATACCTTTGCCACTCCTTATCTGATCAATGTCTTTTCTCATGGAGTGGACATCGCGGTGCATTCTGCGACCAAGTTTATCGGCGGTCACGGAACCAGCATCGGTGGTGTGATTGTGGACAGCGGTCGTTTTGACTGGGAAGCTTCTGGCAAGTTTCCGCAGTTTGTTGATCCAGATCCGAGCTATCATGATATTAGTTATACGCGCGATGTCGGAGCAGCAGCTTTTGTCACTGCTGTCCGGACCCAGCTCTTGCGCGATACGGGCGCAGCCATGTCACCCTTCAATGCCTTTCTCTTCCTGCAGGGGTTGGAAACTCTCTCTTTGCGTGTAGAGCGCCATGTGTCCAATGCCGAGAAGATTGTGGAATTCTTAGCAGAGCATCCTAAGGTTGAGCAGGTCAATTATCCCAAGCTTGCTGACAGTCCTTATCATGCTTTGGCAGAAAAATATTTCCCTAAAGGTGTGGGCTCTATCTTCACCTTTAATGTCAAAGGTGGAGAGAAAGAAGCTCGTAAGGTTATTGACAGCCTAGAGATTTTCTCTGACTTGGCCAATGTAGCAGATGCTAAGTCCCTGGTCGTCCATCCAGCTACGACGACTCACGGTCAGATGTCACCAGAAGCTCAGCTGGCAGCAGGCATTACACCAAATCAAATTCGTCTCTCTATCGGCTTGGAAAATGTGGATGACTTGATAGAGGATCTCAAGCTAGCCTTGGAATCTATCTAATTTTCAATGCCTCTAGACTGAGCAAATAAGAATAAAACTAGGTTGGAAATAAGCTGCACCCCAAAAGCTAGATTTTTTGTGTCTAACTTTTAGGGTGCAGTGCATTTCGCCTAGTTTTTTGTTATAATAGGATGAAATATATAAAAATAGTAGGAGATTAAAATGACAATTTCGGTGATTGTTCCGTGTTTCAATGAAGAAGAGTCTATTCCTCTGTTTCATGAAGCCATGGAAGCGGTCAAATATCAAATCCGTGACCAGTTTGAATATATTTTTGTCAATGACGGATCGACGGATCAGACTTTGCCTGTTTTACGTGAGCTCAGCAGTCGCTGTCCAGATGTACACTATCTGTCCTTTTCTCGTAATTTCGGAAAAGAAGCAGCTCTATATGCTGGTTTGCAAGAGGCGAGTGGGGATTTTGTGACGGTCATGGATGTGGACTTGCAGGATCCGCCCAGAGCTCCTGATTGAGATGAAGGCTTTGCTGGACTCGAATCCTGAGTTGGACTGTGTGGGTACCCGTCGCACTACTCGCGAGGGAGAGCCGCCTATCCGAAGCTTTTTTGCCAATTTGTTCTATAAGCTGATTAACAAGATTAGTCAGGTAGAGATGGTAGATGGTGCGCGTGACTTTCGACTGATGCGCCGTCAGATGGTAGAAGCTATTCTGGAGGTTTCAGAGTACAATCGCTTCTCCAAGGGAATTTTTGCCTGGGTTGGCTTTCAATACCGAGTACTTGGAATACAAAAATGTCGAACGAGTAGCTGGCAAGACCTCTTGGAATTTCTGGTCTCTTTTCAACTATTCTTTGGAAGGCATCGTCAATTTCTCCGATGCGCCTCTCAACATTGCCTTTTTAGGAGGTATCCTGTCTTGGATTTTAGCCTTCATCCTGATGGCGGTGATTATTATCCGTACCTTGGTTTTTGGTGACCCGACATCAGGCTGGCCGTCCCTTATGACTGTCATTCTCCTTATCGGTGGTTTTCAGCTACTGACCATCGGTATCCTAGGCAAATACATTGGCAAAATCTTTATGGAAACCAAGCATCGGCCGATTTATGTGATTAAGGAGAAGAGTAAATGATTTTCCAGAAACGTTTTTCTGATTTTAAAAACTATCTTCTTTTAAATAAATCGTCTGCCCTAGTTATTTTTATTATTTATTCAGTAGTCAATATTAATATCGGTTTAGCTGAGTATCCCTATATTGATGATATTGGAAGACAATTACAAGGCTATTCAAAATTCTCTGAACATTATTCAAGATATTTAAGTGAGTATGCCGCTCGATTAATACAAGGTGGGGATCATCTGACAGAACTAGGCTTGACTTCAAATATTCTGTCAGCTTGTTTTTTAACTTTAGCGAGCTTAATTTTATTGTTTGTCTTATATCCCAATAAGAAAGATTTCTTTTATAACAGCATCTGTTTCAACTATTATAGGGATTAATCCGTGGTTTTTAGAGCCATTAAGTTTTAGATTTGACAATCCTTTTATGACTTTAAGTATATTAGTTTCCATCATTCCATTTATTTTCTGGGATAATAAAAGAATATTTGGAGTTATGTCAGTTGTTGGTATATTCTTAATGTGCAATTCATACCAAGCTTCTTCTGGAGTGTACATTATTGTAACCATGACGCTAATATTTTTAGAATTATTGCAAGGAAGTTATTTTTAAAGAAAAGAAATTCCCTAAAATTTTTCATCTCAATGTTGTCATATGTAATTGGTTTGGTTTTTATATCGTATACAAATTTTTTTATAAAGCCTCCTATTTTTGCTGATCAAGCTGATATTCCAAAGGGATTAGAGATGATTAAAATAATCGGGGTGAATGCTGCAGGATATTTGAACAATATATTTTTTCAAAGTTCAACTATCTGGGTTTTATTAACGATAATTGCTATATTTCTCTTAACTATCAGTGTGATTCGCTTATCCAGTACTAAATTCCTTTTAAACTTTGTTTACATGCTGATTTGGCTAAGTTTAGGAAGTGTATTTAGCTATGGAACCTATTTGATTTTGTCTAATCCTTATTATCTTATGAGACCAAGATATGAATATGGTTTCGGAATTTTTTTAGCGATTATCTTAATTGTTAGCTTAGAGTGCGTTGAAAAGAGTAAAATTCTACGTAGAGGGAAGTCCTTCGTCTCGGGATTATTAGTTTTTTATTTCTTATCTTTCTCTTTTACTTATGTGAGCAGTTTAAAACAACAAAATGAAATGTTCAAAGCGCAGAGCATATTGCTAGCTTCCTCTCTAAACAAGTACATTACACCCGAAAAAACAGTTATTAATGTGAATCGCTTTCTTTCTGATTCGCCAGTGTTTAACAATACAGCTTCTGTTTATCCAATGTTAAAAAGTTTGATTATGCCAAATACAAATGTTTCTTGGGATATGACATTGAGATTTAATAGCATAACGAACTTAAACGTCGATTTCAAATTAATCGATATTGCTAATATAGATTTTAGTAGTGAAAATTACACATTACTTGAAGAAACAAAGTTATATAATATTTATCTTGAAAAATAATGAATTATTTGTTATCATGAAGTAGAATCTTTCTAAGAGAGAAATAAAGAAAAGATTCATTTTAATATGATTATGCATTGTTAAAGTTTATACTGTCAATTTGAAATGATGCTAAGTTTTCTGATTATTACTTGCATAATGTTGCATCATTTATATATGGAGTGTAAAAAGTATGAGATTTTATTTTCTAAAAATGACTAGAGGTATGATTCAATCAAGCAGATTTTTTCTGCTTTTTTTGTTATAATAAACTCATTGAATGTTTATGATGTGAAAGGAAAGACAAATGATTTTAATTACAGGTGCGAATGGACAGCTGGGTACAGAGCTTCGCTATCTTTTGGATGAGCGTAATGAAGAGTATGTGGCTGTTGATGTGGCAGAAATGGATATTACCAATACCCAAGTGGTGGACAAGGTCTTTGCGGAGGTCAAACCAAGCTTGGTTTATCACTGCGCTGCCTATACAGCAGTTGATGCTGCTGAGGACGAAGGAAAAGAGCTGGACTATGCCATCAATGTGACTGGGACCGAAAATGTGGCAAAAGCTGCAGAAGCTCACGGAGCGACCTTGGTCTATATCTCAACAGACTATGTCTTTGACGGCCAAAAGCCAGTCGGTGAGGAGTGGGAAGTAGATGACCGGCCTGATCCACAGACAGAGTATGGCCGTACCAAGCGCATGGGTGAGGAGCTGGTTGAGAAATATTCCAGCCGTTTCTATATTATCCGTACTGCCTGGGTCTTTGGTAACTACGGTAAAAACTTTGTCTTTACCATGCAAAATCTTGCTAAGACGTACAAAACTCTGACTGTAGTCAATGACCAGCATGGCCGTCCGACTTGGACTCGTACGCTGACTGAGTTTATGACTCATCTGGCTGAAAATCAAAAGGAATTTGGCTATTACCATCTGTCTAATGATGCGGCTGAGGACACCACTTGGTATGACTTTGCAGTGGAAATTCTCAAAGATACAGATGTGGAAGTCCAGCCGGTTGATTCCAGCAAATTCCCGGCCAAGGCTAAGCGACCTTTCAACTCAACTATGAGCCTGACCAAGGCTAAGGCTACAGGCTTTGTCATTCCGACTTGGCAGGATGCCTTAAAGAGTTTTACAAGCAAGAGAAGAAACAGTGATTTTCTTTGAAGTTTATAACAGCGACAGAACTTAGTCTCAGACTAGGTTCTGTTTTTTCTTCTAGCAGACTCAAGAAGTGATTTTGAGGTGCGTGCTCTGGTGGAGAAAGAGCTGGCTTGAAGATGCGGGTGGGAAATGATAATGAGAAGAATTTTCCACAGATCTTATCCCCTTAAAATAAAGATGTTTCAATTTGATGAAATTCTGTGGATAACCTTTATTATTTCATTCAACTATGTTACAATGTTACTATAAATAAAATAGAAGAGGTGTGTGAATATGTCACGTAAACCATTTATTGCTGGTAACTGGAAAATGAACAAAAATCCTGAAGAAGCAAAGGCTTTTGTAGAAGCGGTTGCTGCTAAGCTACCTTCTTCAGATTTAGTAGAAGCTGGTATCGCTGCTCCAGCACTTGATTTGACAACTGTTTTGGCAGCAGCTAAAGGAAGCAATCTTAAGGTTGCAGCGCAAAATGCTTACTTTGAAGATGCAGGTGCTTTCACTGGTGAAAACAGCCCTAAAGTTCTTGCAGAAGTTGGAGTTGACTACATTGTTATCGGTCACTCAGAACGCCGCGATTATTTCCATGAAACAGACCAAGACATCAACAAAAAAGCGCACGCTATCTTCCGCAATGGTCTGGTGCCAATCATCTGCTGTGGTGAGTCGCTTGAAACTTACGAAGCTGGTAAAGCTGTAGATTTCGTTGGTGCTCAAGTATCAGCTGCTTTGAAAGACTTGACAGCTGAGCAAGTTGCATCATTGGTTATCGCTTATGAGCCAATCTGGGCTATCGGTACTGGTAAGTCAGCAACTCAAGACGACGCTCAAAAGATGTGTAAAGCAGTTCGTGACGTTGTAGCAGCTGACTTTGGTCAAGAAGTAGCGGACAAGGTTCGCGTTCAGTACGGCGGTTCTGTAAAACCTGAAAATGTTGCGTCTTACATGGCTTGTCCAGATGTTGACGGTGCTCTTGTTGGTGGTGCATCACTTGAAGCTGAAAGCTTCTTGGCATTGCTTGATTTTGTAAAATAAAAAAATGTTGAAAAAAGACTTGTCCTCCCAAAGGTGACAAGTTTTTTAAAAGTTGGAGAGAAAAGTTGAAATCGAAAGAATTAGTTTATTTAGCGAGTACGGCTATTTTGTTGGCAGCGACTGCCAATGTTGCAAAAGCCGAGGAACATACTGTCGCTGAGTCAGGAGTTTTAAAAACAGAAAGGTCTGTTAGTTCCCAGAATCAGACAGTGAATGCGGCCGCATCACAAACGTCTAATCAGTCGACTGTAGCAGTGTCAACTGTAGAACAGTCAGTTCAAGCTGTTAAGCAAGAGGAGCAAGTAACGAACGCTGTAGGAACAGCTGTTGAGTCTGGAGGAGCAGCTCAATCAGCCACTGTAGAAACTCAGGTAGCACCTGATAGGCTAGAAGGGCAAAGTCAGTCAGAAGCAAATGCTTCTAATCAGAATGAAACTGTAGCTGATCAGTCAGCAAAAGCAAGCTCTTCTGTTACAGATTCTGCTACTGCCTCAGAGCCCAAGGCCAGTCCTGCAGTAGCATCAGCACCAAAAGCTAATAATGCTGGAAAAACTGTATTTTACAATGCTGGTTCAAAGGCTCAGGCAGCCCGCGGGAATTCCCAAGCGGAGATAAAAGGCACTTCCTTTGTAGATGTCAGCAGCCACAATGGCCATATCAGCATAGACGACTATCGTAAATTAGCCCAGCAAGGGGTTGGCGGTGTCGTTGTCAAACTGACTGAAGGCACCCATTACACTAATCCATTTGCCGAGTCTCAGGTGAGAAATGCCCAGGGAGCTGGTTTACAAGTATCGACCTATGCCTTCTCGCACTATACCAGTGATGAAGAAGCGAGAGCAGAAGCTCGTTATTACGTTGCCTTTGCTAATAGACTAGGCCTGCCTAAACACAGTCATGGTCAATGACATGGAAGATCCTAAAATGCAAAATGGGATCAACCAGCATACCCAGGCTTGGGCGGATGAGATGCGCAGACTGGGTTATTCTAACCTGATGTATTATACTAGCGCCAGCTGGCTGGATCAAAATAATCTTCGCAGCAAGGGACCGGTTAATACATCGCAATTTGGCTATAGCAACTTCTGGGTAGCCCAGTATCCGTCTTCTAATTTAAATCTTGATGGAGCTAAATCTCTCAAATACAACAGTGGCGCTGGAGCATGGCAGTTTACAGCTCAGGCTCAGCTGTTAGCTGGCAAACATGTATTTGACCATAGCGTTGACTATTCCGGAAGATTTACCCAGCAGTCTGCTCTTGCTAAGCAGCCTTTGAAGGGTAACATCAGTATTCAGAATAAGAATAATGTCAACGGCAGCTTTGATGTTGTAATTTCAAACGTTTCTGCTCCTTATGGAGTGTCTGTTGTTAGTGTTCCGGTGTGGTCTGAAGCTAATGGTCAAGACGATATTATCTGGTACACAGCCACTCAGCAGGCCAATGGTACTTATAAAGTTTCTGTTGATTCTAGCAGACATAAGGATTCAGTTGGAAAGTACAATGTCCATCTCTACTATGTCCGCAACGACGGTCAATTAGTCGGTGTCGGCGGTACTACAACTAATGTATCTCTCATCAAGCCGCAGGGCAAAATCAGCATTCAGAATCGTAACAGCGAAACTGGTGATTTCGATATTGTGGTTTCAGGTATCTCATCCCCAGGTGGTCTTAAGACTGTCTCTCTGCCAACTTGGTCAGAGGCCAACGGCCAAGATGATATCAAGTGGTACAACGCAGAACGTCAGGCCGACGGCACCTATCGTAAGCGAGTCCGCATAAGCGACCATAATAATGTACAGGGCGAGTACAATGTCCATCTCTACTATGTCCAAAATGACGGCCGCTTAGTTGGTGTAAGCGGCACTAAAACGACCGTTTCTCTTGGAAAACCTAAGGGCACCATCAGTATTCAAAATCGAAATAAAGAAACTGGCGATTTTGATATTGTAGTTTCAGGTATTTCATCTCCGGGCGGTCTGAAGGAAGTTTCCCTGCCAACTTGGTCTGAGGCCAACGGCCAAGATGATATCAAGTGGTACAACGCTGAGCTTCAAGCTGATGGCACCTATCGTAAGCGTGTCCGTCTGAGCGATCACAAATGTTGAGGGTGAGTACAATGTGCATCTCTACTATGTGCAAAATGATGGCAGCTTGGTAGGTGTAAATGGCACTAAAACGACTATTTCTATAGAAAAACCAAAAGTTCAAGGCAAAATCAGTATTCAGAATCGCAACAGCGAAACTGGCGATTTTGATATAGTGGTTTCAGATATCGTATCGCCAGGCGGTCTCAAGACTGTTTCCCTACCAACTTGGTCAGAGGCCAACGGTCAGGATGATATCAAGTGGTACAATGCAGAACGTCAGGCTGACGGTACTTATCGGAAACGAGTTCGCCTGAGCGATCATAACAATGTCCAAGGCGAATATAATGTGCATCTCTACTATGTGCAAAATGACGGCAAGTTAGTAGGAGCAGGCGGTATCAAGACCAACGTTTCTATCAGCAAGCCGCAGGGCAAAATCAGCATCCAGAATCGCAACAGCGAAACTGGCGATTTTGATATTGTGGTTTCAGATATCGTATCGCCAGGCGGTCTGAAAGGAGTTTCCTTGCCAACCTGGTCTGAAGCCAACGGCCAAGATGATATCAAGTGGTACAACGCAGAACGTCAGCCGGATGGTACCTATCGTAAGCGAGTCCGTGTGAGTGATCACAAAAATGTTGAGGGCGAGTACAATATTCATCTCTACTATGTGCAAAATGATGGCAAGCTGGTTGGTGCTGGTGGCATAAAGACTAATGTTTCTCTAGGTAAGCCAAAGGGCAACATCAGTATTCAAAATAAGAATAATGTCAACGGCAGTTTTGATGTTGTGATTTCGAACGTTTCTGCCCCTTATGAAGTGTCTGTTGTCAGTGTTCCGGTTTGGTCTGAAGCTAACGGTCAAGACGATATTATCTGGTATACAGCTACTCAGCAGGCTAATGGTACCTATAAAGTTACTGTTGAATCTAGTAAACATAAAGACTCAGTTGGTAAGTATCATATCCATCTCTACTATGTCCGTAACGACGGGCAGTTAGTCGGTGTTGGTGGTACTACAACCAATGTGTCAGCAGTTAAACCACAGGGCAAAATCAGCATCCAGAATCGCAACAGCGAAACCGGCGATTTTGATATTGTAGTTTCAGGTATCGTATCTCCAGGCGGTCTTAAGAATGTTTCCTTGCCAACCTGGTCAGAGGCCAACGGTCAAGATGATATCAAGTGGTACAACGCAGAGCGTCAGCCGGATGGTACCTATCGTAAGCGAGTTCGTGCGAGCGACCATAACAACGTTCAGGGCGAGTATAATGTCCATCTCTACTATGTGCAAAATGATGGCAGGTTGGTAGGAGCAGGTGGCATCAAGACCAACGTTTCTATCAGTAAGCCGCAAGGTAAAATCAGTATTCAAAATAAGAATAATGATACTGGAGAGTTTGATATTGTAGTATCAGGTATTGTGGCACCAGAAGGTCTCAAGACAGTTTACCTGCCGACTTGGTCAGAAGCGAATGGCCAAGATGATGTCCAGTGGTACACAGCGGATCGTCAGGCTGATGGTACTTATCGTAAGCATGTATATGCGCGTGACCATAAGAATAATGCAGGCGAGTACAATGTTCACTTGTATTACTTAAATAATCAAAATCAGCTGCAGGGAGCTGGTGGAGAAAAGACCTCTATCTCTGTAAACCGTCCTCAGGCAGCTAGTCAGCGAGACCGTGTTCTTGCGGCGGCAGCTGCTATGGTAGGTGTCAGGGGAGGTAGTGCTGAGCATCAGCGCTTGGTCAACGATTATAACAGTGTCAGACCGCTGCCAGTTGGCTACGCTGTAAAAAACACAGATGACTGGTGCGACATTTTCACGACGGTTATTTTCCAAAGAGAAGGCTTGAGCGATCTTATCGGCCGTGAGTGCGGTGTAGAGCGCCATATTCATATTTTCCAAAGACTAGGTATCTGGAATGAAGATGGTAATTCGACTCCTAGCGCAGGCGATATCATCACCTTTAACTGGGACAAAGATACCCAGCAAAACGATGGCTGGGCTGATCATATCGGTATTGTCGAAAAAGTTGAAAATGGCATCATTCACACGATTGAAGGCAACAGCAATAACGTAGTTAAACGCAATACTTACCGCATCGGTCATGGAAATATCCGTGGTTTTGCGACACCTCGTTATAGATAAACATACAAAAAACCAAGGTTTTCCTTGGTTTTTTAACGTCTTAGAATTTTTTTTATGAGCCGAAGCAGCTTAAACTTGAGTGGGTTAGGATAATAACGGAAAGTTCCCATTTTTCGGACGATGAAGCCGTTGAAGTTCTGTTTGAAGCGCAGAACACCGTCAGAACCGTCGAAAATTCCCATAATGCCGAGGAAATTATAAAATGGAATGCCTCTCTTGATACTTTCGGTCATAACGTATTCCTGCAGCAGGGCTGGGGCGTAGAATTTATTAAACTCAGGATAGGAGCCGCTGAAGAGATAGGTTGCTTCCTGGGGGGTATAGATAAAGAGGCTGGCAGCCAGGACTTGGTCTTGGTCGCCGTACTTGTCAATCAGATCTTGGGCCTCTACTTTGCGGGTTTCAAAGCTGTCAAACTGACTAGAAAGCTCTCGCAGCTGATTTTGCTTCTTTTCAGATTGAGGATTGTTTTCCAAGTCAACCTGCAGTTTCTGGATTTTCTGGCCCAGTTTCTCTTGGTCTTTTTGTAAGTTCTGAAGGTAGTCCTGAAAATTGAGACTGACTGTCATAAAGTCCGCCTGCTGACCAAAGCTATCATAAAAATCTTGATAGTAGTCTAGTGGCTTGTCATCGTACTCTCGCCGGTCAGAAGTAGAAGCTGTGATGTCTTTGAAAACGCTGAGTTGGTCACGTTCTAGCCTTTTTAGCTTGATGCCAAAGGTATTCGCCTTTTTGACGGTCGCCTTTCCATTTTTACTGAAGGATTTGAGTAGGTCTTTCTCCGTCAGACCAGCTAAATCTTTGACATAATGCCAATCAGGCTCCCCGCCTGGATAGCCTGTCTGTAAGCCGTCAAAGTCAAAGCCCAAATCAGTCAGTTGCTGGATAAGCTCGACTTTTTCATCAGATGTGGGCTGGCCATTGCTGTCAAAGGCCTGATAAGTCTCATAGGGCTTGATGATGAGCTCTAGGGCACCTTCTTTTTTAGCATAGGCTTGCAAAGCTTGATAGAAAGGAGTCAGGTATTGAGCATCAGTAGAGACAGGACCGCAGTTGATTTCCATATGAAGGCCGCCAGTCATAGGCATACTATAGAGGACAGCTGACACCACGACCTGTCCCTGCGGGTCAGTGTAGCCGACATACTGGGTACTGAAGCCCCGCTTGCTCAGCAGCTCTGCCATTTCTACGGTCTGCATAAAAGAGCGTTGGGAGCTAGCTGAGGTATGCTGGATGAATTCTTCTTGGTTGAGAAGTTTAAAGGTCATAGGCTTCCTTTCTTTTAATGCTTGCTGCGCAGTTTCTTTCTGAGAGTGTAGGCCAGATTAGAGAGGTGGTAGAGGGGATTAGTTGGCAGGTTAAACTCACCAGCGAATTCCTCAATGGTCGGATTGAACTTGGATTTAAAGCTATAGAGACCACCCTTGAGGTCGTTTTCGATTCCGCCCATATTTTGCCAATCCGCTCCGCGCTCAAAAGCATGTTTGGCCGTTTCGTACCAAGTGATGATGGCAGGCTGGTAACGACGGTACTCCTCGTCCATTCCGGCATAGATATTTTCAGAGGTTTTGCCGTATTCCAAGACCAGTGTGCCAGACAGGGGAACGACAGTAGCACCTTGGCTGATTTTGTCCTGTAGGAAGTCAATCTCTTCCTGGAGGCGTTTCTGTTCTTGCTGGTTATTCTCAATCTTGCCAGGCTTGGTTTTCTCGGTAAATTTCTCTGCTTCTTTAAGTGTCTTGGTCAGCTGAGCCTGCAAGTCTTCCAATCGTGCCTTTAGATCAATGCTGGACAAGGTGATGTAGGAGTGCTCAGGATAAGTGTCCAAGAGTTTTTGGTAATAGTCTTTTGCCGCGTAGGTGGATGTTTTTTCTGTTTTCTGTCTTTTTCATCAAGGCTGAAAAGTCATCCAGTAATTCTGCTCCGCCAAATTGGATTTGAATGCCTTTGTTACGGGCTGTACGAATAGCCTGCCGAGTACTCTTAGAAAGCAGATCCTCGCTGAAATCTTCTTTATGGATATTGGCCTGCAAGCGAGGCTGGATGGTTTCGTCCAGAGACTCAGTCCGTCCGACCCAGACAGTTCCTGCTTCCTGTAACTGTTGAATCAGCTCAACCGTCTCTGTATTGTCTTGCAATTCAGCACCCATCTTGCTTTCTGCCAGAAAGAGGCTAGGGTCAAACTTGACAAAGAGCGCTTTTTTCTCCTTGGCAAATTTCTTGAGCGAGGCCAAAACAAAGGTCAGCAGCTCCTTGTCACCATAGTCCATGATGGGACCGCGCGGAATATAAAGCATGGTCATCCCCTAAGGGCAGTGGTTTGATCAGGACACTGGCTGCAGCAACCAAGCGGTCGTCTTTATAGAAGCCCAAGCGCTCATTGGCCCAGTTATCCTTAATCTGAGCCCAGGCTGAACTCTGCAGAAGATTGGCCTGGGGATGAGCTGTGACAAAATCGTCGTGTTCCCGAGCTGAAATTCCAATTTTGTAACTAAACATTATTTTAAAACCCACTCTCTAATAGCGTGTGCTACGCCGGATTCGTCGTTTGATTTGGTGATATACTTGGCGATTTTCTTGAGTTCTTCCTTGCCGTTTTCCATGACAACAGGAGAGCCAACAGCTTCCAGCATGGCGCGGTCGTTTTCTTCATCACCGATAGCCATGGTCTGCTCCTTGCTCAAGCCAAGCTTTTCAGCCAGATGAAGGATAGCAGCCCCTTTATTGACAGTCTTTTTGACAATTTCCAGATAGAAAGGAGCTGATTTAACCAGTGTATATTTTTCAGCTAATTCCGGTGGCAGCTTAGCAATGGCCGCATCCAAAATTTCCGGCTCATCAATATACATGCACTTGACGATTTCTTTATTGGCCATTTCTTCAGGTGTGCGGTAGAAGATAGGCATGCTGACCAGATTGGACTCGTAAACAGTGTACTTGCCGATGTTGCGATTGGCTGTATAAATGCCGTCCTTGGTGATGGCATGCATGTGGACACCTAATTTTCGCCCGAGCAGTTCGATATCCAGATAGTCGTCATAGGTCAGTGTTTCTTTGATTAATTCTTGACCTGTAACAGTATCCTGTACCAGTCCGCCGTTGAAGGTAACGACATAGTTGTCTGGCTGATTAAGTTCTAGCTCCTCAAGAAGCTTTTTGAACACCCTGCAATAGGACGGCCGGTTGCAATAACGATTTTGACACCAGCAGCCTTGGCATCCTGAATAGCGCTGAAGACTTCAGGAGTGATTTCTTTTTGGTTATTTAAAAGGGTGCCGTCAATATCAACGGCAACTAATTTGATAGACATTTTATTCTCCGTAGGTAAATTGGTCGTTTTTGATATAGTGCATAAAGGTCTGGTTTTTTTCGCTGAAAAGTCCGGTCTCTGCCAGCATTTCCTTGGGGAAGTAGAAGCGATTATCGCCCTGTCTGGTCCCGGCTAGCGAATGAACGATAGGAGACAGGCTGGACAGTTCTGCTAAGCTGCCATCTTTTTGTAGGATTTCAATCTGGGTCCGAGGTTTTTCAACGTCAGGCCGGTAGAAATCGTAAGGTAAATCAAAATTACGATGGATAGCAGTATAGTAATCAGGGTCGAAACCAACTTGTCCAACTAGGTCTCGCATGATATCCAAATGCGCTTCGTTTTCCTGAGAGAAGACGATAGACTTAAAGACCTTGCGGTTGATAAAACGCTGAGCCAGGTCAGATAAAATCTTGTCTGGACTAGTCATCCAAACTTGGAAATAGGTATTCATAACACCATCATCCAAGGCCAGATAATCCTGCAGAGTCACTCTGTTTTCAAAGAATGGAATGAGATTGGGCGATGACAGCGCAAAGTAATCCTTCTGAGCCGGATAGAGAAATTTAGCCCGCTTGAGCAGATTTTGCAGCAGAACTTCCATAGCACGGCTGGCCGGGTGGAAATAGACCTGCATGTACATCTGGTAGCGGCTGACTACATAGTCCTCTACCGCATGCATGCCATTGCGCTTGAAGGCGATGCCGTTTTCTACTGGACAAATCACTCGTAAAATTCTGGTTAAGTCAAATTGCCCATAGGAAGCGCCAGTAAAGAAGGAATCTCGCAAGAGATAATCCATCCGATCCACATCAATCTGGCTGGAAATCAGCTGGACCACTTGCTTATTGGGATAAGTATGGTTGATGACGCTAGCTACCTTTTCTGGGAAATCCGGCGAAACCTGCACCAGGACCTGATGAATCTCTGTCTCTGGACTGGTGATGATTTGCCGCGTAATGTCCTCGTGATTAGTATCAAAAAGGCGCTCGAAAGTGTGTGAATAAGCTCCGTGTCCCAAGTCATGCAGGAGAGCGGCTGTCATGGTCAGCAGGCTTTCGTGGCTGTCCCAGTTGGCTTGGTATTTTTCATTGAAAATCTTAGTGATGCGCCGGGCAATCTCATAAGCTCCCAGACAATGCGAAAAACGGCTGTGCTCCCCACCGTGGAAGGTATAGCCGGAAGTACCCAGCTGTTTGATGCGGCGCAGCCGTTGAAATTCTTTGGTATTGATTAAATCATAAATAACCTGATGGTCCACATGAACATAATTATGAACCGGGTCCCGAAATACTTTTTCAATCATACTACCATTATACCACAAATCATAGTAGGAAAAAAATCAAAGCTGCAACTGAAAGAAGAGCAATTTTGTCCTTTTTTTGATAAAATAGGGAAAGAAAAAGAGAAACGAGATAAAGATGCAAATTAGAATAAAAAATCACATCCAGCTGGACGGGCATACCGAGCTAATCGATCAGGTCTACGATACGGACTGGACGCAAAAAGGAGACTATCATTATCTGCTATACAAAGAATGAAGAAGGAGAGAAAGTAGTTCTGAAAGTTTCACGATAAAGAGTTGGTTATGACGCGCTTTTCTGAGCCCTAAGTCCATCATGCGCTTTCATCAGTCAAGGGCAGGCGCTGGTTGGCATCCATACACCTGTGGGCTTGCAGCAGTTTGTGACCGATACTCCTTTCTACAAGGTTGATTTTACAAAAAGCAGGTTCTGCAACTTCATTATCAGCTGAAAACTGTTGACGGAGAGCAGATTTTTGCCAGCTATGAAATGGAGATTAGCTGGGGTTAATTGCTATACTCCGAGAAACTCTTGAAAATCATGATGTTTCCCCTTGCAAAAGCCTGAAAATTTGGTATAATAGTTTCTAACTCAAGGGAGTAGCTAACGGAATAACCGTTACAAGGTCGTCAATACGAAAGAAATTTCCGGCCTTGTATGAAATAGCGAGACTTGTTAATAAACAGGTCTCTTTTTTGTTTCTGACTTTTTGGATATGACTGATGTGGCTCGAGATGATAAGTCGTAGTGGTCAGAAAAGTTCAGAAATAAAAGAGGCCAAGAGGAGGAATACATTGTCAAAAGAACAAAAGCGCCAAGCTTTTTACACCCAGAGTCCTGAGGAAATTTTCAAAACTTTGGACGCTTCAGAGCAAGGTTTGTCCAGTCAAGAAGCAGCCAAGCGTTTAGCTGATTATGGCCGCAATGAACTGGATGAAGGGGAGAAAAAATCTCTCTTAATGAAGTTTTTGGAGCAGTTCAAGGATTTGATGATTATCATCTTGTTGGTAGCAGCTGTCTTGTCTGTTGTCACATCAGGCGGCGAAGACATCGCAGATGCTTTAATCATCTTAGCAGTCGTAATAATCAATGCCATCTTCGGTGTCTATCAGGAAGGCAAGGCTGAAGAAGCGATTGCGGCTCTCAAATCAATGTCCAGCCCGGCTGCGCGTGTCCTGCGTGATGGCCATGTCACAGAAGTGGATTCTAAGGAGTTGGTACCTGGTGATATCGTTAGACTGGAAGCCGGCGATGTTGTCCCAGCGGATATGCGGCTTTTAGAAGCTAATTCACTGAAAATAGAAGAAGCGGCTCTGACAGGTGAGTCTGTGCCGGTTGAGAAAGATTTGACTGTTGAGGTAGCTGCAGATGCTGGTATTGGCGACCGGGTCAATATGGCCTTCCAAAACTCAAATGTGACCTATGGTCGAGGGGTTGGATTGGTTGTCAATACAGGGATGTATACGGAAGTCGGTCACATCGCAGGTATGTTGCAGGATGCGGATGAAACGGACACACCGCTCAAGCAAAATCTTAATAGTCTGTCTAAGGTTCTGACCTATGCTATCTTGGTGATTGCTGCAGTGACCTTTGTAGTCGGTGTCTTCATTCAAGGTAAAAATCCACTGGATGAGCTGATGACCTCTGTAGCCTTGGCAGTTGCGGCTATCCCTGAAGGTCTGCCTGCTATCGTTACCATCGTGCTGGCTTTGGGAACTCAGGTTCTGGCTAAGCGGAATTCGATTGTCCGTAAGCTTCCGGCTGTTGAGACTTTGGGATCAACTGAGATTATCGCTTCAGATAAGACTGGTACCCTGACCATGAATAAGATGACGGTCGAAAAAAAGTCTTTTTATGACGGGAGTCCTGAATGAAGCTGGACAAGATATTGAACTTGGACTGGAGCTGCCACTCTTACGTTCAGTTGTCTTAGCTAATGATACTAAGATCGACCAGGAAGGGAAAGCTGATTGGTGACCCAACAGAAACAGCCTTTATCCAGTATGCTTTGGACAAGGGCTATGATGTGAAGGCCTTTTTAGAGAAATATCCTCGTGTAGCTGAGTTGCCATTTGATTCAGACCGTAAGCTCATGTCTACCGTTCATCCATTGCCAGATGGGAAATTCCTTGTGGCAGTAAAGGGAGCACCAGATCAACTCTTGAAACGCTGTGTTGCCCGTGATAAGGATGGAGATGTTGCAGCGATTGATGATGCTACTTCACAGCTGATTAAGTCTAACAACTCAGAGATGGCTCACCAAGCTCTGCGCGTGCTGGCTGGTGCCTACAAGATTATTGATGCAGTTCCGACTGACTTGACATCTGAAAATCTAGAAAATAATTTAATCTTTACTGGTTTAATCGGTATGATTGACCCAGAACGTGCAGAAGCAGCAGAAGCTGTTCGCGTAGCCAAGGAAGCTGGTATTCGTCCGATTATGATTACCGGTGACCATCAGGATACAGCAGAAGCTATTGCCAAGCGCTTGGGTATCATCGAAGAGGGAGATACTGAAGACCATGTCCTGACTGGTGCAGAGCTCAATGAGCTTTCTGATGCAGAATTCGAAATGGTTGTTGGCCAATACTCTGTCTATGCCCGAGTTTCGCCTGAGCATAAGGTACGAATTGTCAAAGCGTGGCAAAACCAAGGTAAGGTTGTAGCCATGACAGGTGATGGTGTCAATGACGCACCAGCTTTGAAGACAGCCGATATCGGTATCGGTATGGGCATTACAGGTACAGAAGTATCTAAGGGTGCCTCTGACATGATTCTGGCAGATGATAACTTTGCGACCATCATTGTAGCCGTGGAAGAAGGACGAAAGGTTTTCTCTAATATTCAAAAGACTATCCAGTATCTCCTTTCGGCTAATACAGCTGAGGTGCTGACTATTTTCTTGGCAACCCTCTTTGGTTGGGATGTGCTGCATCCGGTTCATCTGCTTTGGATTAACCTAGTAACGGATACCTTCCCTGCCATTGCTCTGGGGGTTGAGCCTGCTGAGCCAGGTGTCATGAGTCATAAGCCTCGTGGCCGTAAGTCTAGCTTCTTCTCAGGTGGAGTTATGAGCTCTATCATCTATCAGGGTGTCCTGCAAGGGGCTTTGGTTCTGGCAGTTTATGGTTATGCTATCTCTAATCCCGTCCATGTCGGTGATATCAAGACTATCCATGCGGATGCTCTGACAATGGCCTTTGCAACTCTTGGCCTCATCCAGCTCTTCCATGCTTATAATGTGAAATCTGTTTACCAATCTATCTTTACAGTTGGACCATTTAAGTCTAAGACCTTTAACTGGTCTATCCTGGTTTCTTTCATCCTATTGATTTCAACTATTGTAATTGATCCACTGGAAAAGATTTTCCATGTGACCAAGCTGGACTTGTCACAATGGACAGTTGTTCTGATTGGTAGCTTTGCCATGATTGTTATTGTTGAAATTGTTAAGTTTATCCAACGTAAATTAGGTATGGACAAAAATGCTATTTAACAGCAAAAAGTCATCTACGGATGGCTTTTTTGCGTACAAGGCGGTATAATCAAATTCAAAAAAGCAACTCGAAAGGACGATGAAAGTATGTATCAAAACTTACGAAAGAAGTTGAAAGAAGCTTCTCCTTTATATTATGAGGAAGAAATCTTATGGTTACTGGATCATATTGGTCATCCAGAAGCGACAATCCGTGATGAGTTAGTCTTTTCGTCCTTAGCAAGGGGACTTCAGGCTAACATATTTTCGGCTGAACAGTTTCATTTCTTGACTCAAGAAGCAGTCAAAAGACAAAGCCTTTTTTACAAGAGTGATAAAAATGGTCAAGCTACCTTAACACGTTCCTTCACGGCTTTACTTTATGCCAATCTCTTGAACTGTGATGGCAATCCAAACTCTTCGTATTATCAGGCTTTATCAGTGCAAGGAAGAAAATACTTACTAGATAAGGGGTTAACCTACTTGTCAGTAGAAAGAGACACAAGGGGTTACTCCAGGAAATACGGTTGGGTTCATGCCTTCGCACATGGAGCAGACTTATTGGCAGAAGTGGTTTGTCATCCGGCCTTTCCCTCCAGTAGGATGCCAGAGGTTTTAGAGGTCATTCATCAAGTTTTTAAAAGAGTTTCAGTCCGTTTCGGAAATGATGAGGATTGGCGATTAGCCCAGGTGCTCTATCAAGCTGTCTTAAAGGAAAAACTGTCGCAGCATGAACTTAGACTGTGGCTTCAATCACAGAGTTTTCCATTGGAAAGTAACCAAGACTTTATTGCTTTTTCCAATTTTCGCTCCTGCTTATTAGAAGTCTATGTGCAGTTGGACAGCAAAAAGCAGCTCTCAGATGAGCTGAGAACTGCTATTCAACATTTCCATTACTGAACTTCAATCACCGTTAAAGCATCTCGCAGTTCCGCTGCCAGGTGTTTTTTCTTATAGTCTCGAAATTCGACTAAATCTTTAACAGCGTTATAACGCTTGTGCAGGCGGTACATCTGGGGAATTTTATACTGAGGAAAGTCATTAAAAAAGTTTCGAGTCAGTTCCCATTCGCGGATATAGCCCAGAGGACGCATATGGTAGCGGACACCTTCGATAACACGGCTTTGGTGGCGGTGATGAAGATGGCCGAAAACAACCTCTTTCACCCTGTATTTGACAAAGAGCCGATGAAAAGCTTGGCTTCCTAGGAAGGCGTTGAAGCGCTGGAAATAGGGATGGTCGTATAGAAAGTCTTGATGGGGGACAAAATGCAGAGCAACAATAATGGGACCATCTAAAGTCGCCAGCAGTTTTTCTAACTCTTGCAGCGTCTGAGCCGTAATACTAGGATCGTCGAGTTGACGCGCCAATCTGCGGTCAAACCAGAAATTGGTCTTTGTTCTCAGATGCTCTTCCTTGCTTTTTTCTGGAGCAAAGCTGTAATCGTACCAGCCAGAAAAGCTGACGAGCTTGGTATGGCTGAACTGTTGAACCTGAAAATCATAGTTTGAAATTTCTCGCTCAGAAAGTCCCAGCATATCGTGATTTCCCAGATTAAAAGAGAGGGGAATCTCTTGCTTCAAAGTTTCAAGAAAGGGCAAACTGATCTTGGTTAGGTCGTTGGACAAATCCCCTGCGATGTGTAGGTGGTCAGTCCCTTCCTCTTTTAAAAGCTGGCAAAGAACTTGCCGCTCAAAATCTCCAAACTGATTGGAGTCCAGATGGAGGTCGCTCATAAATCCGATTCTTGTCATGGTTTTAGTCTAGCATATTTTTCAAAACTTGGAAATGCTTAAGCACCCATGGAGAGTCTCCCTTTTATCTGAATACCTCATAAATTATCGTAACCATGTATTTCGTTTATTCATAGACGAAGTCTAGGAAGTCTTGAAATAATTCTTCCAACCCCATGTCATTATATTACTTTTCTAACAATTAGGTGACAAGGAGTCGCTTGTCTTGCCTAGCTAGGGAAAATCCGATAAAATGTAAGCTGCTGAATGTGAGATTAGGCAAACTGTTTAATTTATGTTATAATTAAACGATATGTGAAAGAGGTATTTATGGACATTTCAGAAATTCGTCAAAAGATTGACGCAAATCGTGAAAAATTAGCTTCTTTCAGGGGGTCTCTTTGACTTAGAAGGTCTGGAAGAAGAAATTGCCATCTTAGAAAATAAGATGACAGAACCCGACTTTTGGGATGACAACATTGCAGCCCAGAAGACATCTCAAGAGCTGAATGAACTCAAGCAAACCTATGAAAATTTCCATCAAATGACCGAGCTTTTTGATGAATCGGAAATTTTGCTTGATTTTCTGGCCGAGGATGAGTCGGTTCAGGATGAGTTGGAGGAAAAGCTGGCCGAACTCGAGAAAATGATGACCAGCTATGAAATGACCCTGCTCCTATCTGAGCCTTATGATAATAACAATGCCATCCTTGAAATTCACCCGGGCTCTGGTGGTACAGAGGCCCAGGATTGGGGAGATATGCTGCTGCGTATGTATACACGCTTTGGCAATGCCAAGGGCTTCAAAGTTGAGGTCTTGGACTATCAAGCTGGAGATGAAGCAGGCATTAAGTCGGTGACCCTTTCATTTGAAGGACCGCACGCTTATGGTCTGCTCAAGTCAGAAATGGGAGTCCACCGTTTGGTCCGGATTTCGCCATTCGACTCAGCTAAACGTCGTCATACTTCCTTTACCTCAGTAGAGGTCATGCCGGAGTTGGATGACACCATTGAGGTGGAAATTCGCGATGACGATATTAAGATGGACACTTTCCGTTCGGGAGGAGCCGGCGGCAGAACGTCAATAAAGTTTCTACTGGTGTGCGACTGACCCATATTCCTACGGGAATCGTGGTGCAGTCTACCGTTGACCGGACCCAGTATGGAAATCGTGATCGGGCGATGAAGATGCTGCAGGCTAAGCTTTATCAGCTAGAGCAAGAGAAACAAGCAGCCGAAGTCGATTCACTCAAGGGAGATAAGAAGGAGATTTCCTGGGGCAGCCAAATCCGCTCCTATGTCTTTACGCCTTATACCATGGTCAAAGACCATCGGACTAGTTACGAAGTAGCACAGGTGGACAAGGTGATGGATGGAGATTTGGATGGTTTCATCGACGCTTATTTGAAATGGCGTTTGAACTAGGAAATGCAAGAGATTAGAATTAGATTGAAAGGAAATTTCAATAGATGTCAATAATTGAAATGAAAGATGTTGTCAAGAAGTATGGCAACGGGACCACTGCCTTACGTAGTGTGTCTATTAATGTAGAACCTGGGGAGTTTGCCTATATTGTAGGTCCTTCAGGTGCAGGAAAGTCAACCTTTATTCGTTTGCTTTACCGGGAGATAAAGCTGGATAAGGGAAGTCTGAAAGTAGCTGATTTTGACTTAGCTAAGATTAAGAAGCGTGATGTTCCAATGTTGCGCCGTCAGGTCGGAGTAGTCTTCCAGGACTATAAACTTCTTCCTAAAAAGACGGTGTATGAGAATATTGCCTACGCCATGGAAGTTATCGGTGAGCGCCGCCGCAATATTAAAAAGCGGGTTATGGAAGTGCTGGATCTGGTTGGTCTGAAGCACAAGGTCCGCTCATTCCCTAATGAGCTTTCCGGTGGTGAGCAGCAGCGGATTGCCATTGCGCGTGCGATTGCCAACAACCCAAAAGTCCTGATTGCGGATGAGCCGACAGGAAACCTGGACCCAGATAATTCTTGGGAGATTATGAACCTGCTGGAGCGGATTAACCTTCAGGGAACAACTGTCCTGATGGCAACCCACAACAGCCAGATTGTAAATACTCTGCGTCACCGCGTTATTGCTATTGAAAATGGCCGTGTGGTACGTGATGAAGCGGAAGGAGAATACGGATACGATGATTAGAAGATTTTTTCGTCATTTGATTGAGTCGCTTAAGAGTCTTACGCGGAATGGTTGGATGACTGTAGCGGCTGTCAGCTCGGTTATGATTACCTTGAGTTTAGTAGCTGTTTTTGCTTCAGTAATTTTAAATACAGCCAAGTTGGCAAATGATATTTCCAATAATGTCCGCGTCATGGTATACATGCGTAAGGATGTTTTCGATAATAGCGAAACGATTGTAAAAGAAGGTCAAACAGTTCAGAATGAAGACTATCACAAGGTCTATGATGCTCTGACTTCTATGAAAAATGTAGAGAAGGTTACTTTTTCTAGTAAGCAAGAGCAGTATAATAAGCTAACAGAGACCATGGGTAGTGAGTGGGATGTTTTTGATGAAGAAAATAATCCTCTTTACGATGCTTATATTGTTGAGACCAAGGCACCTAAGTATGTAGAATCTGTTACAAAAGATGCTCGTAAGATTGATGGTGTATCAGAGGTTCAAAATGGTGGTACCAATACCAAAAATCTCTTTGCGTTTTCTAATTTCATCCAAACATGGGGATTGATTGGGACAGCGCTTCTGATTCTCATTGCTATCCTTCTCATTTCCAATACTATCCGGATTACCATTATTTCCCGAAGTCGCGAGATTCAAATCATGCGCTTGGTTGGTGCTAAGAATAGCTATATCCGCGGACCATTCCTGTTTGAAGGAGCATGGATTGGCTTGCTAGGAGCAACAGTTCCGTCACTTGTAGTGTATTTGACATATGGTATAGCCTACCAGACTATGAATAAGAGCTTAGTAGGTCAAGGACTTTCTATGATTGATCCAAAACTCTTTAGTCCGATTATGATAGCAGCACTCTTTGTGTTGGGAATTCTTATCGGATCATTGGGATCTATCATCTCTATGAGACGCTTCTTGAAGATTTAACAAATCATAAAAAAACAGAGTTTGAAGAATTTCAAACTCTGTTTTTGTTATAGGTAATTGCTTAAATGGCTACTGAGCTAAAAATGGGTTAAAGATTTTTTCATGTGAAATAGTGGTATCATGACCATGACCAGGATAAACAGCATAGTCTTTAGGCAATACCAGAAGTTTCTCGCGAATGGATGTCAGCAATTGCTCCATGTTTCCAGTCGGCAGATCCGTTCGTCCGATGCTTTCCCGAAAGAGGGCATCGCCCGTCAAAACAAGGCAGTCATTAGGAAAGACTAGAGAGACACCTCCGATGGAGTGGCCAGGTGTTGCAAGCACATAGAAGTGAAAGCCTCCAAGATCATAGTCTGTTTCGTAGGAGAAAAACTCTTCTGCTGGTCGACAGATAATATCATCCAGATCAGCATGGCGCGCCAGACCAGATAGGTTATCTGTCGGTGTGTAGAGCCAGCTGCTTTCACTCTCAGCCACATAGACAGGTGGGGCAGCATAGTGCTCCCGGACCTTTTCTAAACTCATAATGTGGTCATAATGGGTATGGGTCAAGAGTATAGCAATCACAGGCTTGGCTAGTTCCTCCAGCTTGCGCTCAATCTTTTTCCAGTCACTGCCAGGATCGACGACTAGGAGACCCTGATCGTTCTCTAAGATATAGGTGTTTTCAAAAGCTACAAGGTTGGTAATTTTATGAATCTTCATTTGATTTCCTCGGAAAATGTATTCTGCTATTGAGTGTAACAGAAAAGAGAATTTTTTGCACAGAATTGCTTTCTAGACTATGGCTGAAAATTTTCAGATGTCTCAGAATGGCTTTTATGATATAATCATAGCAGTATGACACAAAATGATTATAAGTATGCCGTTGTGGACTTGGAGGCTACAGGAACGGGCAGCAGTGCAAAGATTATCCAGATTGGCATTGTTCTGATTGAGAATGGAATCATTACCAAGACTTATGAAACAGATGTCAATCCTCATGAGGAACTGGATGAGCATATCAAAGAGCTGACAGGTTTGGATGATGAGCGGCTTGGCCGAGCACCGGAGTTTTCTCAGGTAGCAGCTGAGGTATATGAGTTGATTCAGGATGCGATTTTTGTCGCTCATAATGTCAAGTTTGACGCTAATCTACTAGCAGAGGCCCTTTTCTGGGAAGGGTTTGACTTGCTGACACCGCGTGTGGACACGGTAGAGTTGGCTCAGGTCTTCTACCCGACCTTTGATAAATATTCCTTGGGCAATCTCTGTAATTTACTGGATATTTCTTTGGAAAACGCCCATACTGCTCTGGCAGATGCTCAAGCAACGGCTCAGCTATTTTTAAAAATACAAGACAAAATCAAGAGCCTGCCCAAGGCCTTGGTTGAGAAAATGCTAACTTTGGCGGATAGCATTATCTATGAGTCGCGTCTGGCTATCGAGGAAGTTTATCAGACAATGCCGGATCAGCAAGATAAGGAACTGCAATCCTGCCATGGTATTTTCCTGCGACGTCCCCAAAAGCTGACTTCGGAAAAGAAACTGTCGCAGGATTTCCTGACCAATCTATACCTGCTGGGCTTAGAAGAGCGGCCAGAACAGCTCAAGTTTGCTCGCTTTATGGAGGAAGCTCTAGACCAGCAGGAGCCTAGTTTTTTAGAAGCCCAGACAGGCTTAGGTAAGACCTTTGGCTACTTGCTGCCCATTCTATCTAGAGGCCGGGAAAAAGTACTAGTGACGGTTCCGACTAAGATCCTGCAGGACCAGCTGCTGCAAAAGGAAGGGCGATTGTTGGAGGAAGTATTTGGTATTTCCTTTCACAGTCTCAAGAGTCCGGAGAATTATCTCAAACTGGACCATTTCTATCAGACATTGGATAGGGAATATGACAACCGTCTGGTGAATCGCTGCAAGCTGCAACTCTTGGTTTGGCTGACAGAAACTAAAACAGGTGATTTGAACGAAATCGGGCAAGCTCATCGCTTCTCAAGCTACTTCAATGAAATCCGTCATGATGGCAAGCTAAGCAAACATTCTCTTTTTTATGAGGAAGATTTTTGGCGGCTGGGACAGGTCAAGTCAGCTACCAGTCGAGTCGTGATTACCAATCATGCTTACCTGCTGACGCGTTTAGAGGATGACCAGTCTTTGCTGGACAATCGTATTCTGGTAGTTGATGAAGCTCAGAAGATGTTTTTTGCCTTGGAAAGTTTCTCTCAAGCCAGTATAAATCTGACTAAAACGCTGCAGCAGATAAATCATCTCCTTCAAGAAGAAGGGGAACTTCTGCAGCAACGGCTTTTGCAAAGCATTCAGTTTGAGCTGGCTGATGCCGCAGAGAAGCATCGCAAGAAAACGTCTGAGCTAAGTCGGGAAAAGATTGTCCGACTGCTTCAGGATGTGTCTGAGTTAAAGACTAGTGCACTGCCTGAGCTGCAGCACTTATTCAGTGGCAAATACCAGTATTATTGGTTGGTTGATGAAGATTTGGCAGACCATCGCTTGATGACTCTGCATGCTGGCCGTTCAGAATTGCTGCATTTTACAGACTTTTTGCCTGAAAGGGCCAAGGTTATCTTGGTTTCGTCAACTCTGGAAATCAGCTCTAATGTCAATCTGGCGCAGTTGCTAGGCTTTGAAAGTTATCACTTTTACAAGCTGAAAAGCAAGAAGAAGCCACTGCAGAAGCTCTTTTTAGATGAAAGTTTTCCAGCAGTAGTGGATTTGTCAACTGAGGATTTTGCTCGAGAGATTGTTGCTTGCTTGCGAGAAGTGACGGAACTCGGTCTGCCTATCGTCGTCCTCTTCACCTCTAAAGACTTGCTTTTAACTGTTTCGGACTTGCTGGCTTTGCCGCATTTGGCCCAATATAAAAATGGCGATGCCGGCAATATCAAGCGGCGTTTTGATAGAGGAGAGGCAGGTATCCTTTTGGGCTCTGGCAGCTTCTGGGAGGGGGGCTGATTTTGCTGAGCAAGATCAGATTATTCAGTTGATCACTCGGATTCCATTTGACAATCCCAAGGATTTCTTTGTACAGAAGATTAACAGCCGCTTGAAAGCGGAAGGTAAGAATGCCTTTTATGATTATCAACTGCCTCTTGCCATCTTACGTCTTAAACAGGCTATTGGCCGGACCCGGCGCAATGAACATCAGAAGTCAGCTGTTATTCTTTTGGACAATCGCATCTCTAGTAAACGCTATGGCAAGCAGATTCAGCATCATCTGTCACAATTGGCTTCTTTGGATATTCTGCCAGAGGCAGCCATTATGCAGGAATTACAAGACTTTTTTGACTGAAACTATCTGAAATCAGCTGATTTTTATTGGCTGATTTTTTAGGTTCATTCAGATTTTTGGGACAAAATTTGTTATAATGAGAGGCATAGGAAAGAAGGGGTGTTCGTGAAAAAATATTTACCAGGAATTCTGTTATCCTTTGGCATAGCAGCTGTTTCTATCTTTTTAGGCGGCTTGCTTCCCTTGATAGGCTCTAGTGTTTTGGCTATTGTCTTTGGGATTGTTTTGAACAACAGCATGAAGCTGCCGGCTGCTTTTCAGGAAGGACTCAGCTATTCAGGAAAGAAATTGCTGCAGTATTCCATCATCTTTTTGGGATTTTCTATGTCCATTGGTCAGGTTTCTGAGACAGGGATTTCTTCTCTTCGTATCAGTCTTATTACGATTCTGATAGCCTTTCTGGCAGCCTATCTGGCTGGCCGTTTCTTTAAGATGAATCGTGTCTTGACTATTTTAATTGGTTTTGGAACAGCCATCTGCGGTGGCTCTGCCATAGCGGCTGCTTCACCAATCTTGGAAGCTGATGAAGAGGAAATCGCTCTGTCTATCTCCACTATTTTCTTTTTCAATATTTTAGCAGTATTCATTTTCCCTTTTTTAGGGCATTTGCTGCAGATGTCGGATGCATTTTTCGGGACTTGGGCTGGAACAGCCATCAATGATACTTCGTCAGTAGTGGCGGCAGGCTATACATATAGCTCGTCAGCTGGAGACTTGGCGACCATTGTCAAGCTTAGTCGGGCTCTGATGATTGTACCGGCCTGCTTGCTCTTCGCAGCTTATCGCTATATCAAGTCTAAGCAGTCGTCACAAAAGACAAACTTGAAACAGATTTTTCCTTGGTTTATAGCTTGGTTTGTCCTAGCTTCACTTATCAGCAGTCTTGGGATTTCTGCAGGCTGCTGTCATCCCCTATACAAAATTCATTTCTCAGTGGCTGATGGCTATGGCCTTGGCAGCTATTGGCGCCAAGGTTTCCTTTAAGCAGTTTAAGCAAGCAGGAGCAGCGCCTTTGCTGACTGGTGCCTTTGCTTGGTTCTGCGTCGCTGTTTCTAGCTTGATTATCCAGTATTTTTTCTAAAAAGGAGGGACTATGCCCTATCAAAGACGGACGTTTGAGTCTCGGATTGATTATAGTTTAATTTTGCCTGTTTTGATGCTGCTCTCAATCGGTGTTGTAGCTATTTACATTGCTGTTAGTCATGATTATCCTGACAATGCCTGGCCCATGGTTGGTCAGCAGATTGCCTGGATTGCGGTGGGCTTCCTGCTCAGCTTTATCCTCATGTTTTTTAACACCAAGTTTCTCTGGAAAATTACGCCTTATCTCTATGTTTTTGGTCTTGGCCTCATGGTCTTGCCTCTGATTTTTTACAGTGAATCTCTTGTAGCCTCTACTGGTGCTAAAAACTGGATTGCTATTCGTGGGGTGACCCTCTTTCAGCCCTCGGAGTTCATGAAGATTTCATATATTCTCATGCTGTCGCGGCTGGTGGTTCATTTTCTCCAGCAGCACAAGCAGGATGAGCGAACCTTGGCTTTAGACTTTTTTCTAATTCTGAAGCTTGGGCTCTACACTTTGCCTGTTCTGGTTCTGTTAACCCTTCAGAGTGATTTGGGGACGGCTCTGGTTTTTGTTGCTATATACGGCGGCATTGTTCTACTGTCAGGTGTTTCTTGGAAGATTATCCTGCCGGTCTTTCTGACGGGAGTCCTGCTGTTGGGAGGATTTCTCTTTATCTTTATTTCCGATGGCGGTCGTGCCTTTCTGCATAATCTAGGCATGCCAACCTACCAAATCAATCGGATTTTGGCTTGGCTTCATCCCTTTGACTACGCTCAGACGACCACCTTCCAGCAAGCACAGGGACAAATCGCTGTCGGAAGCGGCGGTCTGACTGGTCAAGGCTTTAATGTTTCGAATCTCTTGGTGCCTGTTCGGGAAAGTGATATGATTTTCACCGTTATTGCAGAAGATTTTGGTTTCTTAGGTTCAACCTTGGTTATCATGCTCTATTTACTGCTGATTTATCGCATGCTCAAGATTACGATTAAATCCAACAACCAGTTTTATACCTATATCTCAACTGGCTTTATCATGATGCTGCTCTTCCATATCTTTGAAAATATTGGAGCGGTGACAGGGATTCTGCCTCTGACAGGGATTCCACTGCCCTTTATTTCACAGGGCGGCTCTTCCATCATCAGTAATCTTATCGGTGTTGGTCTCCTGCTATCTGTCTCCTATCAGAACAGCCTGACGGATGAAAAGAAGGAGCGAATTCCTGCAGTCCGAAAAAAAGTCGTACTGAAGAAATTAAAATAAAATAAACAGATAGCAAGTTTTTGACTCACAAATCAGATGCGATTTTGTGACTGGCTCATCTCAGAAAGGATATTTTCATGAAAAAAGCAGCTTTACTCTTAGCTCCCGGTTTTGAAGAAATCGAGGCCTTGACAGTTGTGGATGTCTTGCGCCGTGCAGGTCTTGTCTGTAATATGATTGGTTTTGATGAATCAGTGACTGGGTCTCATGCCATCACTGTTCAAGCGGATCAGGTCTGGAAGGGGCGGCTGGATGACTACGATATGGTCATCTTGCCAGGAGGGATGCCAGGATCGGCTAATCTCCGTGATGATGACCGCCTGATGCAGCTTTTGCAGGACTTTCAGCAGGCGGACAAATTCATCGCTGCCATCTGTGCTGCTCCCATTGCTCTTGACCGTGCAGGTATCTTGACTGGTAAGTATTTCACTTGCTATGATGGTGCGCAAGACAATATTAAAAATGGAACTTACCGTAAAGAAACAGTTCTTGTTGATGGGAAGCTGATTACTAGCCGTGGTCCATCGACTGCCTTGGCTTTCGCCTATGAGCTAGTTCGTCAGCTGGGAGGAGACGCTGACCAGTTGGCTGATGCTATGCTTTATACAGATGTATTTGGAAAATAAAGAAGATGCTGGGATTCATAATGTTTCCCAGCTTTTTTGAAGTCTAATTTACCTTAGCGCTCCTCTATATGGAACGGGTTTAGGGATATTGGAAAGGACGAAACCATCATCCATTTTTTTAAATTTTAGATTCTTTAAGATATTTTGTTTAGAAAAAGGGTTGAAAAAAGTCGGAAAAGTGCTGGATTCGGGCAAATATTAGCCCCTTTTTCATGAAAATTATGGTATAATGAAAGGTATGAATTATCAAGATTACATCTGGGATTTAGGTGGAACACTCTTGGATAATTATGAAACTTCGACAGCAGCTTTTGTTCAAACCTTGAAAGAGTTTGGTCTGCAAGCTGGTCACGACGAAGTTTATAAGGCCCTCAAGGTGTCTACGGACTATGCAGTCCAGCAGTTTGCTCCCCAAGAAAAAGACTTTTTAAAGGTTTATAAGGCCAATGAAGCAGAAGAGTTGACTCACCCTGTCTTATTTGACGGCGCGGTAGAGTTGCTTAGGCGGATTGTGGCCAATGGTGGTCGGAATTTTCTGGTCTCCCACCGTGACAACCAAGTGCTGGAAATCTTGGAAAAGACTGCCATTTCATCAGCATTTACAGAAGTGGTGACAGCTGCAAATGGTTTTCCAAGGAAACCCTCACCAGACTCCATGCTCTATCTAAAAGACAAGTATCAGATTTCCTCTGGCTTGGTCATTGGTGACCGTCCACTGGATATTGAAGCAGGGCAGGCAGCTGGCTTTGATACCTATCTCTTTGATAATATGCAACATCTTGAAGAATTTATAGATATTGATTAGAAAAGGAACACTATGACAGAAGAAAAGCAACAAGATATACAGGCCCAGGAATATGATGCCAGTCAGATTCAGGTCTTAGAAGGCTTAGAAGCCGTTCGTATGCGTCCAGGGATGTATATCGGTTCGACCTCCAAGGAAGGTCTTCACCATTTAGTATGGGAAATTGTTGACAACTCGATTGATGAGGCGCTGGCTGGTTTGCCAGCCACATTCAAGTCTTTATCGAAAAAGACAATTCCATAACAGTAGTGGATAACGGTCGGGGAATTCCCGTTGATATTCAGGAGAAAACAGGCCGTCCGGCCGTGGAAACCGTCTTTACTGTTCTCCATGCTGGAGGAAAATTCGGCGGTGGCGGATACAAGGTATCAGGAGGTCTGCACGGTGTGGGCTCCTCCGTTGTAAATGCCCTGTCCACTCAGCTGGATGTCCGCGTTTATAAAAACGGCCAGATTCATTACCAAGAATACAGTCGCGGTCAAGTAGTCGCTGATCTAGAAATCATCGGTGAGACAGACCGTACTGGTACGACAGTTCACTTTACACCCGATCCAGAGATTTTCACTGAAACAGTAGAATTTGACTTTGAAAAGCTCAATAAGCGGGTACAAGAACTGGCCTTCCTCAATCGTGGTCTCAGAATTTCCATCACTGATAAGCGAGATGGAATGGAGCAGGTCAAGGATTACCACTATGAGGGTGGGATTGCCAGCTATGTCCAATACATCAATGAAAACAAGGATGTAATCTTTGAAACTCCGATTTATACCGATGGCGAAATGGACGATATTACGGTTGAAGTCGCTATGCAGTATACGACTGGCTACCATGAAACAGTTATGAGCTTTGCCAATAACATCCACACCCACGAGGGTGGAACGCATGAGCAGGGTTTCCGAACAGCCCTAACTCGGGTTATCAATGACTATGCCAAGAAAAATAAACTTCTCAAAGAAAACGAAGACAATCTGACTGGGGAAGATGTGCGTGAGGGACTGACAGCGGTCATCTCTGTCAAGCACCCCAACCCTCAGTTTGAAGGTCAGACCAAGACCAAGCTGGGCAATAGCGAAGTGGTCAAGATTACCAATCGACTTTTTAGCGAAGCTTTCTCTGATTTCCTTTTGGAAAATCCTGCGGTGGCTCGAAAAATCGTTGAAAAAGGAATTTTGGCTTCTAAGGCTAGAATTGCTGCCAAGCGAGCTCGGGAAGTAACCCGCAAGAAGTCTGGCTTGGAAATCTCCAATCTGCCTGGTAAATTGGCTGACTGTTCGTCCAACGACCCACAGGAAACTGAACTTTTCATCGTGGAGGGGGACTCAGCGGGTGGTTCAGCTAAGTCCGGCCGTAACCGTGAATTCCAGGCTATTCTGCCAATTCGCGGTAAGATTCTCAACGTTGAAAAAGCCAGCATGGACAAGATATTGGCCAATGAAGAAATCCGCAGTCTCTTTACTGCTATGGGAACTGGCTTTGGAGCTGACTTTGATGTCAGCAAGGCCCGCTACCAAAAATTAGTTATCATGACCGATGCCGATGTAGACGGTGCTCACATTCGGACCCTGCTCTTGACTTTGATTTACCGCTATATGAAGCCGGTTCTGGAAGCTGGATTTGTCTATATCGCTCAGCCGCCAATCTATGGTGTCAAGGTCGGAAGTGAAGTCAAAGAATACATCCAGCCAGGTGCTAATCAGGAAGAGGAGCTTCAGGCTGCTTTGGCTCGCTACAGTGAAGGTCGCTCCAAGCCAACCATTCAACGCTATAAAGGGCTCGGAGAGATGGATGACCATCAGCTGTGGGAGACAACTATGAATCCTGAACATCGCTTGATGGCACGGGTTTCAGTGGATGATGCAGCGGAAGCTGACAAGATTTTTGACATGCTGATGGGTGACCGAGTTGAACCTCGTCGTGAATTTATCGAAGAAAATGCTGTATACAGTACGCTCGACGTCTAAAAAAATCAGAAAAATCAACCATTATGGGCAAAAATATGATATAATCATTATGTTTGCTTTATAGTAACAATGTGAAGGAGTTCTATATGTCTATTGGACTAGTTATTCTCGTTGCTGTGGTAGCTCTGCTTTTGGTTGTCGGCTATGGTACTGCAGTTCTGATGAGAAAGAGAAATGAAGCTTTACTTCAAAATTTGGAGGAGAGAAAAGAAGCACTCTATAATCTCCCTGTGAAATGATGAAGTTGAAGAAGTAAAAAATATGCATTTGATTGGGCAGAGTCAGGTAGCCTTCCGTGAATGGAATCAAAAATGGGTAGACCTGTCCTTAAATTCATTTGCTGATATCGAAAATAATCTATTTGAAGCAGAAGGTTACAATAATTCTTTCCGTTTCATAAAAGCCAAGCATGCCATCGGCAATATTGAGAGTCAGATTGATTTGATTGACGAAGATATCAAGATGATTCGTGCTGCCTTGGAAGATCTTAAAGAGCAAGAGTCTAAGAAACAGCGGTCGAGTGCTCCATGCCTTGGATTTGTTTGAAAAACTGCAAACTCAGGTGGCGGAGAATGCAGACTCGTATGGGCAAGCCCTAGCTGAGATTGAGAAACAGCTGGAAAATATCCAGTCAGAGTTTCTCAGTTTGTAACTCTTAATTCTTCTGGTGACCCGGTTGAAGCAGCTGAAATCTTGGACAAGGCAGAGGATCATATTCTTGCTCTGACACATATTGTTGAGAAAGTTCCTGCTATTGTTGAAGAGTTGACTGTGAAATTGCCAGATCAGTTGGAAGACTTAGAATCTGGTCACCGTAAGCTCTTGGAATCTGGTTATCATTTTATCGAAACAGATTTAGAGTCTCGCTTCCAGCAGCTCCATGCAAGTCTCAAACGCAACGAAGCTAATATTTCAGCCCTAGAGCTGGATAATGCTGAGTATGAAAATGAGCAGGCGCAAGAAGAGATTAACGCTCTCTATGAAATTTTTACCCGGGAAATAGAAGCCCACAAAGTAGTGGAGAAGCTGATTAAGAACTTGCCTAGCTATCTGGCTCATACAAAGGAAAACAACCAGCAACTCCAAAAAGAGATAGAACGTTTATCTCAAACCTTCCTTCTCTCTGATACGGAGACTTCTCATGTTAAGGAGTTGCAGGCTGAGCTTTCTGCCCAGGAAGATGTGGTACTTAGCGCGGTAGAAGATTCTTCTGAAACCAAGCAAGCTTATTCTGTGGTTCAGGAAGAGTTGGAAGCTATCCAAGAGCGTTTGAAAGAAATCGAAGATGAGCAGATTTCTCTTGGTGAAGCATTGGCAGAGATTGAAAAAGATGATGCCAACGCTCGCCAGAAAGTCAATATCTATGCTAACAAATTGCATACCATTAAGAGATATATGGAAAAACGCAATTTGCCAGGTATTCCAGACGCTTTCTTAGAAATTTTCTTTTCAACCAGCAATAATATTGAAGAGTTGGTGAAGGAATTGGAAGCTACACGAGTCAATATCGAATCAGTTAACCGTTGGCTGGAAATTCTAGGAAATGATATGGAGCAATTGGAAGAAGAAACCTATCGTATCGTCCAAGATGCTACCTTGACTGAGCAGCTGCTGCAGTATTCAAACCGCTATCGTTCCTTTGATGATAACGTACAAGCAGCTTTCAACAAGTCCTTGTATGTCTTTGAACATGACTACGACTACGCTCAATCCTTGGAAATCATTTCAAAAGCTTTGGATCTTGTCGAGCCAGGCGTGACAGAGCGTTTTGTGACATCCTACGAAAAAACACGCGAGAATATTCGTTTTTAAAAGAAGTTCCTTCGGGAACTTTTTTTCATTCTCAGCAAAAAGGCTCTTATGTTATAATAGAGGGACAAATGAAAAGCGGAAAAGTCTATAAAAGAAATGAAAAAGATTAAAAAAATATTACTCTCATTATTCTTGGAGGTGTAGCCGTTTTTATCGATAACATTGATAAATGGCTGGCGTTTGGATGATTACACTATCCCCAAAAAAACAGAACAAAGAGAACAGTATGATTTTGAAGGCACTTTTGATCAATGTTTAAAGTTTTTGGAACAAGAGAAAAAAAGGATTTTACTGGATTAAAGCTTTATAAGAGTAGTGTCTATATTAAAGACGGGAGACGAAGTGAAAGGATTATGAGATATAGCTTAGATACTACCCAATCTGACATTAAAGGTGACTATACAATAACAATCGGTGACAATAAAGAGAGTGTTCCTGTTACTTATTCTAACGGTAAAACTAAACTTACAGCTCGGAGATAAGTCCTTTATTTGATGAAGAGATTCTTAAATTAGTTGTTCAAAGAGAACATTTCGCTTCCTTGGATGTGAAAGAGACTTTTGATAGCGCTGAAAGAGCTTCATGATATTATCTACAAACCAGAAGAACAATCAGAGTTATATAAAAAAATGGTGGAAAAAAGTATAACCTGCCATCAGACACGAAACTTTCAGTTAGTATTGGGTATGCGTATTATGATCAGATATGATGTCCTACTAAGTTTAGAATCTAAAGAAAAAGGTGATACAAATCAGTACTGCAATTTATTTAGCGAAAGGAAAAATAGTCAGCTCCCATTTATTTTTATGGTAGAGTAGAAATGAAATAAAGCAAACGTTTTAGATGTTAGAGTAAAGTATACATGAGAAAAAATAAAAAAATTATTTTTATGGGTTATAACTTCATTGATAGGGTCTTATTTTCTGTCAGCATCATTAAATGGCTGGATGTTTGGATGATTAAACTATTCCAAAAAAACAGAACAAGAGAACAGTATGATTTTGAAGGCACTTTTGAACCAATGTTTAAATTTTTAGAGCAAGAAAAGAAGGATTTTACTGGATTAAAACGTTTACTACAGTCATGTGTCTATATTGAGCAAATGGAGACGAAGTCACAAAATATGACAGTGTATTTAGATACTCCAAGCTGATATTAAAGGTGACTATACAATAACAATGGGAGTGATAAAGAAAGATGACTAGTTCGTGTTACTTATTCTAACGGCAAACTGCACTACAGCTCAGAGATAAGTCCTTTATTTGATGAAGAGATTCTTAACTTAGTTGTTCAAAGAAATTATTTTGAATCGCTTAGATGTGAAAGAGACTTTTAAGAGTGCAGAAACAGAGCTTCGTGATATTATCTATCAGCCAGAAAAATCAGTCTGAGCTCTTTATAAAAACATCTAAAAACAAGTATGATCTACCAGCGGATACTACACTGTCGAGTATAAGTATACATCACTATAGTAGATATGATGTCTTATAAATTTTGAATCCAGAAAGGTGATACAAATTAGTACAGAATTTATGTTGTTCAAAAGGAGGATTTAATGAATCAATTGGAAACAATAAGATGGCTAATCAATAATTGGGAAGGAGTAAGAGATGAAAACAGTCAAAGGCTTGTTAGTCATGGATGTAGACAGCACCTTAATCATGGAAGAAGGGATTGACCTGCTAGGAGAGGAGGCGGGTGTAGGAGCTCAGGTTGCGGCTATTACCGAGCGTGCCATGCGAGGAGAGTTGGACTTTGAAGCTGCCTTACGTGAGCGTGTCGCTCTTTTAAAAGGCCTGCCAGAGGATATTTTTGCTCGAATTGCTGAAAGGATCCACTTCACTCCAGGGAGCCGAGGACTTGGTCAAGGAGCTGCATAAACGTGGTTATAAAGTAGGCTTGGTGTCAGGTGGTTTTCATGAGACCGTGGACAGACTGGCTGAGCAGCTTGGAATTGACTACGTCAAGGCAAATCGTTTGGAGATCCAGCAGGGGTTTTTGACAGGCCAAGTCTTAGGAGAGATTGTCACTAAGGATACCAAGCTTGCCATGCTAAAAGCATGGGCGGCTGAAAATAAATTGGAATTAAATCGAACAATTGCTATGGGGGACGGCGCCAATGATCTGCCTATGATTCAGACAGCTGGGATGGGAATTGCCTTTATGGCCAAGCCGATCGTGCGAGAGCAGGCTCCTTACCAGATTCAAGAATGCAATCTCTATCGGGTCATTGATCTTTTAGACAATAGAAAAGCATAGGAGAGTAATATGCATATTCTAATTGCGCCGGATTCTTTCAAGGAAAGTTTGTCAGCTGCTCAGGTTGCTCAAGCTCTGCAGACAGGATTTTCTCAGGCCTTGCCAGATGCCAGCTTTGACTTGCTACCGGTCGGTGACGGCGGCGAGGGGACAATGGCTGCGCTGACAGCGGCCTTGGGCTGGGCTGAATTTCATCACACTGTGACTGGACCCTTTGGCCAGCCAGTAAAAATGCCCTACGCCAGAAATGGTCAGCAAGCGCTTTTTGAAATGGCTGACTTGGTAGGACTTGCCTCTATTCCTAAGGAAAAAAGAAATCCCTTGGCCATAGAAACCAGAGGATTGGGAGAATTAATTTTGCGTCTGGCTGAAGACGGTGTCAGAAAGATTTTAGTTGGTGTTGGAGGTTCGGCCAGCAACGACGGTGGGATTGGACTAGCAGATGGCCTTGGCTATGAATTTTTCGATGCGGATAACCATAGACTGCGCCCCATTGGCTCGTCTTTGGGAAAGGTAGCTCGAATATCGGCTGAGCAGGTTCCTGCTTTCTTGAAAGAAGTTGAGATTGAGATTTTGACGGATGTTGACAATCCTCTTTGTGGTGAGCGCGGTGCGACAACTGTTTTCGGAGGTCAGAAAGGTCTAGCTCCCTTATTATTCTCTCAAGTGGATCAAGCCATGTCAAGCTTCTATCAGTTGGTCGATTCTCAGGTGATTGATATGGATGGAGCTGGGGCCGGAGGCGGAATGGCAGCAGGACTGGTTGCTTTTGCTGGAGGAAAAATTGTTTCGGGTATTGAAACCTGTCTAGATTTACTGGATTTTGATGACAGAGTCAAAAAAGCGGATTTGGTCGTAGTGGGCGAAGGACGGATGGACCGTCAGTCTCTGGCGGGCAAGGCACCAGTCGGGAGTCGCAAGACGAACACCAGAAGGCATCCCTGTACTGGCGATTTGCGGCAGTCTGGCAGATGATTTACCGGATTTCCCAGTTGAGAATATTCAGGCAGCTTTTCCTATCATTGCGCGAGCAGATAGTTTGGATAGGCTTCTAGAGCAGGCGGAGCAAAATTTGATTCGCACAGCCAGAAATATTGGCAATGTACTAAAAATGAAAAAAAGCGGTTAGTCCGCTTTTTTTAGTAGGTATTCAATTTCTTTGACTATCATGCCCTTTTTCAAAGAAGAAGATGTCACAAGACAGGTCACCAACGTCATTTTCTAAAAAGAGTCACAATCTGATTCTGGTCAGGACTAAGTTGATAATAAGTGCAACGAAACTGGACGGGGTTGTTATGGTAGACTTTTTGAATATTTAGTCAGGTAGTCTGCTTTACCTTTGATGATTTCGATTGTGTCACCCTCTAATTCCCAGCTAACATGATCAGAAAGAAAGGTCTGATAGGTTTGCCAATCGCGCTGATTTTCTGCTTCAAAGAAGGCAAAAAGTTTTTCTAAATTTGTCATCTTATCCAAACCATTTTTTCCAGAGGGAGCGCTTTTCTTTTGCTGGTTTTTCTGCTGGCTGAAGGAGACTAGCAAACTGTTGGCTCATGTCCTTGTCATCTACTTGGACAAGATGGTCGCTATGGACAATCAGGCCAAAAGGAGAAGACTGGTAATCACTTGAGACGATAGTAGCCTCGCAGCCCAGTTCCTTGGAGGTTTTTAGATAAAAGATTTGATTGCCAGACTCGACTTCTGGAGAAATTTTGACAATTACAGGTTGGCAGTTTTTCATGATGCTGCTGAGCATTTCCTTGAAATGACTGCGAATGAGAGTCTCGTTGGCTTGCTCAATAGAGCAGGAGGCCAGCACTCGCTCCTCAAAAGTCCCTAAAAATCTACGCTGTTCATCAGGGTTGAGCTTGACTCCGCCCTGGGCTTTTTCCATGATTACTTTATTAATATCAGTCATACTAAAATTGTACCATAAAAGGAGAAATTCTAAAAGGTTGAATATTCGTTCTGGCTCGCTGGAAAAACATTTATATAGTAAATTTGGAATCGTTTTCTTGTGCAAAATTTCTCAAATTTGCTTAGATTCTCTATTTTTCCTTGAAAAAAAAGCGTTTTTGAGGTATCATAGACTAGTAAATAATTTTAAATAATAAGGAGAGTAAGAAATGTCAATTATTACTGATGTTTACGCTCGCGAAGTCCTAGACTCACGCGGTAACCCAACACTTGAAGTAGAAGTTTATACTGAATCAGGTGCTTTCGGACGTGGTATGGTTCCTTCAGGAGCTTCTACAGGTGAACACGAAGCAGTTGAACTTCGTGATGGCGACAAATCTCGTTACGGTGGTCTTGGTACACAAAAAGCAGTTGATAATGTAAACAACGTTATCGCTGAAGCTATTATCGGTTACGATGTTCGTGACCAACAAGCCATCGACCGTGCAATGATCGCTTTGGACGGTACTCCTAACAAGGTAAATTGGGTGCGAACGCAATCCTTGGTGTGTCTATCGCTGTAGCTCGTGCTGCTGCTGACTACCTTGAAATCCCTCTTTACAGCTACCTTGGCGGATTCAACACTAAAGTTCTTCCAACTCCAATGATGAACATCATCAACGGTGGATCTCACTCTGATGCTCCAATCGCATTCCAAGAGTTCATGATCTTGCCAGTTGGTGCTCCAACATTCAAAGAAGCTCTTCGTTACGGTGCTGAAATCTTCCACGCTCTTAAGAAAATCCTTAAATCTCGTGGTTTGGAAACTGCCGTTGGTGACGAAGGTGGATTCGCTCCTCGTTTTGAAGGAACTGAAGATGGTGTAGAAACTATCATCGCTGCTATCGAAGCTGCTGGTTATGTTCCAGGTAAAGATGTATTTATCGGATTTGACTGTGCATCATCAGAATTCTACGATAAAGAACGTAAAGTATACGACTACACTAAATTTGAAGGTGAAGGCGCTGCTGTTCGTACATCTGCAGAACAAATCGACTACCTTGAAGAGTTGGTTAACAAATACCCAATCATCACTATCGAAGATGGTATGGATGAAAATGACTGGGATGGTTGGAAAGCTCTTACTGAACGTCTTGGTAAGAAAGTACAACTTGTTGGTGACGACTTCTTCGTAACAAACACTGACTACCTTGCACGTGGTATCAAAGAAGGTGCTGCTAACTCAATCCTTATCAAAGTTAACCAAATCGGTACTCTTACTGAAACTTTTGAAGCGATTGAAATGGCTAAAGAAGCTGGTTACACTGCAGTTGTATCACACCGTTCAGGTGAAACTGAAGATTCAACAATCGCTGACATCGCTGTTGCAACTAACGCAGGTCAAATCAAGACTGGTTCACTTTCACGTACAGACCGTATTGCTAAATACAACCAATTGCTTCGTATCGAAGATCAACTTGGTGAAGTTGCTCAATACAAAGGTCTTCAAGCTTTCTATAACTTGAAAAAATAATTCATTCAGATTGAATGAAGTAAAAATCCCTCAAGCTTGACTTGAGGGATTTTTCAATAAAGTAAAGGGAGATTCGGGAGATGTTTTTATTTTTCTATATATTCTAAGTAGAGAATGGCCAGCTCTTATTCTCTTAGCTGTTGGATTGCTTATATCTTATTGGTTGAAGTCGTGGCGTTTGGCACTTTTGGCAGTCCTTGTATTCTTTTTGGTCACCAGTATATTGTGGCGACCTCAGTTGAGTCCGTGGCTTACTTTTCTCTTTTTATTCCTCGCTTTCTATTTATTGATTAAAAAGATACAAATGGGTTCTTTATCCTGCTCTTGCTTTTAGGCTTTGTTGCTGTTGGCAGTTTCTCCTATAATTGGCTATCTTATTACAGTTTATGTTCCAGTGAGCCATTATGCCTATCTAGAGGAGAAAGGACAGACGGTAGTGGTTCGAGAAGACTATTATGGAGCTTATTTTGGTGATAGTAATATAGAGATTACAACTTATGTAGATGGGCAGCTTACATCATCAAAGGTAAAACGGTATGATAATGTCCCTATGAATAAGTTTTATAAAGAGAAAGATGTTAACTTAGATGCTTTTCTTGATCAACCCCTAACAAGCAAACGATTAGAGGAGTTAAAAGGTTTTATTAAGGAGAGGGAGCATCAAGAACCGTAGTTTACCAAGAAGTTGTTTTGATAGACCTATTGGGAATTTTCCTTGCCCGAATCGATAAAAAGTAGTATGATAAGACACAGATTATGAGGAGAAGAAATGAAAGACTTTCACTTTGATGCGATTTCAGCATTTGAAAACTATGAGATTGAAAAGATGAAGGACGGTCAGGTTATTGTCACGACAGAAGTCGTTCAGTCTTCTTTGAACTATTATGGTAACGCTCACGGAGGTTATCTGTTTACTCTCTGTGATCAGATTTCTGGTTTAGTCTTGATTTCTCAAGATTTAGATGGGGTGACGCTTCAGTCTTCTATCAACTATATGCGAGCGGGACATCTGGGTGATAAATTAATCATTTCAGGAAACTGTGTTCACCCAGGGCGTAAAAACACGAGTTGTAGATGTTACTATTACGAATCAAGATAAAGAAAAATGTATGCAAGGCAACATTTACCATGTTTGTAACTGGTCAGAGAAAAGAAGCTAGCAAAATTAATATTTAGTTTAAAAGGCCTGATTTCTAACTGGAAACGGAGTTTTAAGTTTTTAAAATATGATAACCAGTATCTGAAATCGTGCACATAAAAAGCATCGCTCAAAGAGGATGCTTTTTATGTTTGTGACTTTCAGTCTGTCTCGCTCCGTTAGGTGCGAGACAAATAAACCACCCGCTATGCGGGTGCGCATCGAAGGTTATACCAAAAAAACTCCAAACGCGATACAATAAAGGTGTTCAAGCCAATTGTGAAGCGAAAGGAGAAAAATATGGCGCAAAAGGCACATAGTCTATCACACACAAAGTGGATGTGTTCTATCACATTGTGTTTACACCTAAGTATAGGTGAATCTTATCTATAATCATATCGAAACAGTTTGGGTGAAATATTTCACCCATTATGTAGTTATAAAGATGTTGAAATTATCGAGGGTCACTTGATGCCGGATCATGTACATATGTTAGTAAGTATTCCACCAAGGATAAGTGTTTCTAGTTTCATGGGGTATTTAAAAGGGAAAAGTGCACTCATGATGTTTGACAAACACGCTAATCTCAAGTATAAGTTTGGGAACCGACATTTCTGAGCGGAAGGTTATTACGTGAGTACAGTTGGACTTAATGAAGCCACAATTAAGAAATATATTCAAGAGCAGGAAAAACATGATATAGCATTGGATAAATTGAGTGTAAAAGAATATGAGGATCCCTTTAGGGATAGTGGTAAGTAATGCAAACACTTCTTTGAGAGGTTTGTGACGAGTCAAGAGCAATGAGGCTTGAACAAAGTGAAAGCCAGCGTCTTTCAGGCGCTGGCTGGTGATGTGGGCTTATAGCCCTTGGGACAAACCACCCGTTAGACGGGTGGTTATGATGTGTAAAGATGTGACAATGAATATTTTTTGATTTAGGAACCACCCTAATTGGTGAGAGGGAGATTTATCATCTTTTCCTAGAAAATTGCCTAGAAGTAGTGTGTAGGGCTGGTCATGCTCTTTCCCTTGAAAAATTGGGGAGGGACAAGATGACAGTTTTTTCTTTTCGGAAAATATAATCAAGGATCCCTGCGTTTCTTTGTGACTACATGATTGAAAAAGTGAGTGATTTATTGAAGATTTTATAGCTTTCT